>JAEEGJ010003393.1_pt1 | contig 62115 bp, 57 predicted proteins | sample 8958761 | NCBI WGS metagenome assembly JAEEGJ01 (sample SAMN16246546, study PRJNA631951) | gut metagenome | biome: gut microbiome; feature: rumen; material: RS-attached | host: Bos | place: Iran: Karaj | collected 2018-10 | reverse complement strand
TACTTGGCAATGCCGGCAGTTTCTTTATGAATCCCGTCATATCAGAGCAGGAGTTCAATATAATAAGGAGCAACTATCCGGACGTACCGTCATATGCCGCTCCCGGCGGAGTGAAGGTTCCTGCAGGCTGGCTGATTGAGAAAACAGGCTGGAAAGGCCGCTCACTGGGTCCTGCAGCTGTTTATGACAAGCAGGCGCTGGTGCTGGTAAACAAGGGCGGTGCCACCGGGGCCGATATCAAGCGCCTGGCTGACACCATCATTGCGGATGTGAAACAGAAATTCGGAATAACCCTCTCTACCGAGGTGAATTATATATGAAACTGACATTTCTTGGAACCGGAACATCAATAGGCGTACCTGAGATGCGCTGCCACTGCCAGACATGCATGTCAACAGACCCGCATGACAAACGTCTGCGCACATCGGCCCTGATTGAAACAGACGCCACGAAAATCATTATAGACTGTGGTCCGGATTTCCGTCAGCAGGCTTTAAGAGCTTGTATAGAACAGCTTGATGCTGTGATTGTTACGCATGAGCATTACGACCATATAGGAGGCCTTGACGACCTGCGTCCGTACTGCACTACAACCACTATTCCGATATACGCCGAGAAGAACGTAATCGACCATATCGTCCAGAGCATGCCGTACTGTTTCAGCAAGACCGTCAATCCGCGTGTGCCCCATATGGAACTGCGTGAGATACATCCTGCTGAGAAATTCACGGTGGGTGACCTGGAGATACTGCCCATACGCGTAATGCACGGCAATCTGCCCATCCTGGGCTTCAGAATAGGAAAACTGACTTACATAACAGATATGAAATCCATTGACGCAGAGTCTTTTGAGATGATAAAAGGGACTGAGACTCTGATTGTCAACGCTCTGCATACCAAGGAGCATCCTACGCACCAGAATGTGCGTCAGGCTGTGCTGTTTGCAGAGAAAGTGGGGGCTAAAGAGACATATTTCGTACATATGAGCCACCGTGCAGGCATGCATGCAATCATGAACGTAAAGTTCCCGGAGCACGTTCAGTTTGCATATGACGGACTTGTACTTGAAAATTTGTAATAATTGAAATATTATTACCTTTGTACCGATAATACACAAGAGGTTTAGAAGTGGATATTTTTTATCAGATTCTCAAGATGTTAGGCTGTTTGGCGTTGTTCCTTTTCGGAATGAACCTCATGAGCAGCAGCCTTCAGAGATTTGCAGGCAAGGGCCTGCGTTCATTTATTGAGAAGATGACTTCCAACACCGGTAAATGCCTTTTTACCGGTTTTTTAGTGACCGTCCTCGTACAGTCATCGACCGCAACCACACTTATGCTGGTAAGCTTTGTGAACGCCGGTCTTATGACTCTGCGCAGTGCAATCGGCGTCATCATGGGTGCAAATATCGGTACAACGGTAACGGCATGGCTGTTTGCCGTTTCGATGGACGGATCATTCAGCCTTGGCGCCATTGCCATTCCGCTGATATTCGTGGGATTTGTACTCTCATCATTCTTCAAGAAACAGAAAACCAAGGATTTCGGCTCATTCCTGATTGGATTCGCATTCCTGTTCCTGGGTCTGAGCATGCTTAAGGATACTTCTTATCCGCTGCTCTCAAGCGAGGGTGTACGTAATTTCCTTGCTCCTATAACCGATATGGGGCTGAGCACAGTGCTGTTCATTATCATCGGTGCTGTGATGACCTTCTGCCTGCAGTCATCGGCCGCCGCAACAAGTATCACAATGTTGCTTCTGGCCTGCGGTGTGATTACCTTCCCGAATGCCGTAGCGTTCATCCTGGGTGAGAACATCGGAACCACAATCACATCAAACCTGGCTGCAACATCAACCAATATCAGTTCCAAGCGTACGGCCCGTGCGCACCTGGTATTCAACCTGTTCGGTTCTATCCTGGTTATTGCGCTGTTCCAGCCTTACATGCGCCTGAACGCCTATATCGTTGAGGCTCTGGGATTCCCCAATCCTCTGACATGTGATTTCACGCTGCTCTCACAGACTGACCTTACAGGTGAGGCCCTGAAGGCCCAGACAACCCTGGCAAGCAGTCTGCCGTACAGCGTTGCAATAGTTCACTCACTGTTCAACATCATCACAACCCTTATCCTGGTATGGTTCATACCGCAGCTGGAGAAGCTGGTTATGAAGATGGTTCCCAACAAGGAGGAGGAGAAAGAGGTATTCCATCTGGTTTATATCGGCAAGGGTAACGCCAATCTGGCTGAGCTGTCAATAACCGAGGCCCGCAAGGAGATCAACCACTTCGGTGAGATCTGCGAAAAGGGATTCGGATATGTACGTCAGGCCATTCAGGAGTCTGAGACTGACAAATTCGATGAGTTCCGCGACAAGCTGGTCAAATATGAGGAGATTACAGACCGTATTGAGTTTGAGATTGCCACATACCTTAACCAGGTGAGCCAGAATGAGATATCGGACCAGGCACGTATGCAGGTTAAGGCCTATTTCAAGATCATCGGCGAGATGGAGTCTCTGGGTGATTCCGGTGAGGCCATTTCACGTCTGCTGCAGCGTAAGCGCGACCATAACAAGGTGTTCAACGACATCATGCGCAAGCGTATAAACGAGATGCTTGACACCATGCAGAACGCATATGACGTGATGAATGCCAACCTGGCCGAAGCTAACGTAACTGACATTACAAACGCCTACAAGGCCGAGGATGCCATAAATGATATGCGTGACACACTGCGTGAGGAGCACCTCAAGAACATGGAGGTAAAATCCTACGACTACACGGCAGGCGTTTACTACTTCGATCTGATTCAGGAGCTTGAGACTATGGGAGACTTCATGATCAACATCTCCCAGGCACTGCAAGGCTTGAGCGCTTAAGCGATAATTGATAAAAAGAAATCCCCGGAGGTCATCCGGGGATTTTTTTACTCTTCAGGTTTTACGTGTTTGGCCGATGACCGCGGTCGTACATTGGCCCGGCCGGCTTCCAGGATTGCGTTCTTGCGACGCATGATAGCCTCCTCGGCCTTACCCTTCTCGGGTGAGTACAACTTGTCATACTTGGCGCGTCCAACCTTGACGTGACGTACCGGGAACTCTGCTATATCGTTCAGAGGACCGCTGATGGTCACACCCAGACGGATGGGCAGCGGGCACTTTACAAGCGATATGTTGTAGTTGCAGCTGAGTCCGGCATCGATGTTGTGACGGCCGCTCAGAATTGCCTCGTAGCGATCCATCTTGATGCGGGTAGGATAGACGTCAACCTTGCCGTCAAGTACCTGCAATTCAACATCCAGACTGTCTATGATTGGCTTGGCGTCCTTGCTCATGAGCAGTTTGCGCTTGATCTCGTCAAACATCTCACAGTCAAGTACCTGGAGGTTTGCACCCTCAATCACAGCATTGCTGATAAGCGTGAACATCTGCGGATACAGAGGTCCGTAGGTCACGTAATCAGGCTCCAGATAGGTCTGGGCGGCAAAGTGGAACTGTGCCTTACCTGAGAATGCTCTCAACATAGGCATGATTGAGTCAACTGCAGGAACGATGTCGATGAGTTCATCAATCTCGATATCCAGCAGATGGAAGTCAAGCTCCATGAAGCGGTCCTGGACATTGGGAGTCTTATAGATGGCAGTCAACTGCATCTCGGCGGCCTTTGATGAGAAACCGAGCTCCTGCAATACCATGACACCGTCCTTGATTGAAATGTCACCGCCTACATTGTTGAAGGTGTGATCGTTGAATTCAACCTCGCTCAGGTTGGTGTAGAGTGTCAGGTCAATGCCCTTAGGTATCATGATAGGACCGGTGCTGATGGTGTCCTGGCCCTCTTCAATCTCCTGTACGGTCTCCTCGGCAACCTCCTGGCTCTCTTCATCGCCGGTAAGTGCCATGAGCCTGTTCAGGTTCATGTGGTCAGACTCAAGTGAAAGCTCACCGGTGAGCAGACCGGTACCGTCCATGAATTCACCTATGTTATAGATGTCACCCCAGAGCTGGATATCGGAATCATCAATCTCGGCACGGCACTCGTTGATGTTGAATCGGCCCAGAGAGAAGTCAAAGTCAAGGGTCTTGAGGCAGATGGGAGAGGCCAGCATGTCAACCTGACCGTCCTTGAGTATCATCTTGACCTGAGGATTCCACTGATTCAGTATCTCGGTCTTGGTGGAGTCATACTGTGCCATGGCCTGCAGTTTGGTGGCACCCAGCATTGCTGAGAGGGTGCTGCCCATGCTGGCTGCAAGCTCGTCGAATCCGACATCGGCCTTCATGGCGATTGTACCGTCGGCAGGTGCCATGTTGAGTGCTATGGCGGTGTTCTTAAGGGTTCCGAATATGGTGTCCATATCGGCCTCAAGAGTGCCTACGTTAATGCTTACCTGAGCATTCATCTTATCCACGTCTTCATCCAGTCCGGCCACCGATGCACTCAGATTGAGGTTTTCAAGTGATGCGTTGATGGTGGTGGAGTCAACCATGGAGAGGTCGAGGTCTGTAGCCGTGATGTTGACGTCGGCGGTCTGACGCTTGCGGTCAACAGCTACGCGGCTGGGGTAGACTGCCTCAAGTGACAGTTTGCCTGATGCGGCCTTGAGCGAATCATTCATGCATGCGTCCAGATTTCTGAGTCCTATCTTGGCCGATGCGTTATCCAGAACGGGTCCGTTGTCAGCCAGGGCACCCTTGACGTTGATGTCAAGTCCTACGGTTCCGTGCACGTCAATGCCTTCGAGAGCATCGGCGAATGCCTCCGGAATCATGGAGATGAGACGGTCTATGTCAAGGTCACGCGGTGTGCGGATTCTGGCACGTCCTGCAACTGTCTGCTGGCCGCCGAGTGTTCCGTTGGCGTTGAATGCTATCTGCTGGCCGTCAATGCGGATGTTGGAGCCCTCCTTGACGTTGAAACGGGTTATGTCCCTGTTTGTCTCAACGGGCAGGGTGAATCCTAATGACCATCCGGGAACATACAGGGCGCTGTCCATCTCTACACTTACTGACGGGGTGTTGAACTCGGCCAGCAGTGATATGTCATCATCCTTGATGGTGGCATCGGCCCTGAATGAAAGTTCATCGGTGATGACGTTCATGGGATCCTCGCCGCCCTGGTCATACTTTGTTCCTTCAACGTCTATGGCCAGACTGGTGTTGACATCGCTCAAATCAAGCTTGAGGGCACCTTCCAGACCCAGCAGAACCTTTTCTATAGAGGCGTTGGTGATGGTTCCGATGGAATCCTCAAGTGTGAGTGAGATGTCACGGGAGTCAAATGTGAATCCGCTTACGTTGGCATTGTCACCTGCAAGGCTGGCCTTATCGGCCTTCATGATTATGTTTCCGGTCTCGGTCATCATGCCCTCGGATGAGTAGGTGAGGTTGGATGCGGTGATGCGGAATGCGGTCATGAGGTCTCCCATACCTTCACTGCCCATGGTGCAGCTTGCGTTGCTCAGAACCAGCTTGAGGTTGTTCAGGTTGGCCTTGATATCATCCATGGTGGCCTGTGTCTCCTTGAGGTTCAGGGTCAGGTCTGCAGAGACATCTTCATTGTACTTGGCGAGCACGGCGTCAAGGTCTATGTCCTTGAGGTATGCCGCAACGTCCATGGAATCAGTCTTTATGGCTGCGTTGACCGATGCCAGCTTGATACCGGCCTTGGCATCCAGGCTGTCATAGTTGAGCAGTCCCTTGAGTTCAATGTCAAGACGGTTGATTCCGGCATCTATGCCTGATGAGAGGTCCTTGTAGGATGCGTTGATGTCCTTGATTGAGATCTTCTGCAGGTCAGCATAGATGTCCATGCTGCTCTCATCATCCTTGGGTTCCTCTTCTTCCTCCTGGGACGTGCCGAACACATCCAGGTTGGAGCTGCCGTCGGCCGCAGTATAGAGGTTGGCGGCTACTCCGTTGATAAACAGGTTGGTAAGGATGATCTTTTTCTCCTTGTAGAGGGTCTTGAAATCAACGGTTACCGTGAATTCGTCAACGGCTGCGAGCGTATCATACGGAGATGTCTCCATGTCATCATACACTACAAGGCCGTTCAGACGGAATCCAAGGAACGGATATGAACCCACAAGAGTCAGGTCCACGTCATCAATCTTGGCGCGGGCGGGAGAGTACTTGTCAATGGCCTTCTCCGCAATTTTGGTCAGGCTGGATGATGAAAATACCAACCAGCATGCTACCAGAACCAGTATCAGGACCAGTCCGATGAGTGATCCCAGGGTGATTCCGGTAATCTTGAGGGCTTTTTTAGCTTTTGGTTTCATTATTTCTTCTTAGTGAAGACGATTATTGTCTTAGACGAATCTTCCTTGTCGTAAACCTCCATCCTTGTCTCATTGAGTTCCTCAACGATGAAGACGGTGAATGTTACGATCTGAGACTGGCCTTCTTCATATTTATCGAACTTGAGTTCCAGCTCATCGCCGTCAAGGCTCCAGGTAAAGGTCTGGGTTCTGCCGGACTGTGTGCGTGAACCGGTGTAATCATCATTGAAAACGTAGCTCCAGGTATTTGTGGACCATGAACCGATCAGCAGATCCTCATCATATTCATCTTCCAACAGGCTACAACCGGTGAATACAAACAGAACGGTTGCGAGCACATACGAAAAACGGGCAAGTTTCTTTTTCATAAAGCAATCTGATTAGGTTAATACCTTTAATAATATAGTTTGTTTTGGGCGAAGTTAAGCAATTTTTACATATGCTGTAATCCGACTGCTATAAAGAACAATTCAAACGGGAATAATATACAGTTATCAAACAAAAAAGGTAAATTTGCAGGTCTTTTTAAGGAATTGACTTTATGTTCAGATCAAAAACATGTGGAGAGCTCCGTCTGGCCGATGCCGGCACAACCGTTACATTGGCAGGATGGGTGCAGAGAGTTAGAAAAATGGGTGGTATGGTCTTTGTTGACCTGCGTGACCGCTACGGCATTACCCAGCTTGTGTTTGATGATGCTACTGATGCCGCTCTTTGCGAGCAGGCCAACCGTCTGGGACGCGAATACGTTATCCAGATTACCGGTAAGGTAAGCGAGCGTTCAAGCAAGAACTCCAAGATTCCCACAGGTGACATCGAGATCCTGGTTAATACACTGAATGTCATCAATGCGGCCGATACGCCTCCCTTCACAATCGAGGATGAGACTGACGGCGGTGATGACCTGCGTATGAAATACCGCTATCTTGACCTGCGCCGCCAGTGTGTCCGCAAGAACCTGGAGCTGCGCCACAAGATGGTTATGGAGATCCGTAAGTTCCTGGATGATTTGAACTTCATGGAGGTTGAGACACCTATTCTTATCAACTCAACTCCTGAGGGTGCACGTGACTTCGTTGTTCCTTCACGCATGAACCCCGGTCAGTTCTACGCTCTGCCTCAGAGCCCCCAGATCCTCAAGCAGCTGCTTATGGTATCAGGTTTTGACCGTTACTTCCAGATTGCCAAGTGCTTCCGTGACGAGGACCTGCGCGCCGACCGTCAGCCTGAGTTCACTCAGATTGACTGCGAGATGTCATTCGTGGAGCAGGAGGATATCCTCCAGATCTTTGAGGCCATGGCCAAGCATCTGTTCAAGAGCATCCTTAACATTGACTTTACAGAGCCCTTCCAGCGAATGACCTGGCAGGACGCTATGAAATACTACGGCTCAGACAAACCCGACCTCCGTTTTGACATGCACTTTGTTGAACTGATGGATGTTCTCAAGGGCTACGGATTCGGCGTATTTGACGGTGCCGCTTACATCGGCGGTATCTGCGCAAAGGGTGCTGCTACATACACACGCAAGCAGATTGACGCTCTTACTGAGTACGTTAAGCGTCCGCAGATAGGCGCAAAGGGTATGGTTTATGCCCGCGTTGAGGCTGACGGCAGCGTTAAGTCATCGGTCGATAAGTTCTATAGCCAGGAGGTTCTGCAGCAGCTTAAGGCTGCCATGAACGCTGAGGCTGGTGACCTGATCCTGATTCTTAGCGGTGATGACGCAATGAAGACCCGCAAGCAGCTCTCAGAGCTCCGTCTTAAGGTGGCCGATGAGCTGGGCCTGCGTGACAAGAACAAGTTCAAGTGCCTCTGGGTCATTGACTTCCCCATGTACGAATGGTCCGATGAGGAGAACCGCCTCATGGCTATGCACCATCCGTTCACAAGCCCCAAGCCCGAGGATGTTCCTCTGCTGGATACTGATCCTGCTAGCGTTCGCGCCAATGCATATGATATGGTTATCAACGGTATTGAGGTTGGTGGCGGTTCAATCCGTATCCACGACAGCAAGCTGCAGGCTACCATATTCAAGATTCTGGGCTTCACACCCGAGCAGGCTCAGGCCAAGTTCGGCTTCCTGATGAACGCCTTCAAGTTCGGTGCACCTCCTCACGGTGGTCTGGCATTCGGTCTGGATCGTTTTGTCAGCATCTTTGCCGGCCTGGACAGCATCCGCGACTGCATAGCATTCCCCAAGAATAACTCAGGTCGCGACGTCATGCTCGACGCTCCCGGTCCTCTTGACCAGTCACAGCTTGACGAACTGCAACTTAAAGTTGACATCAAGGATTAATTGAGAATTGAAAATTGAGAATTGAGAATTAGCCGCTCTGAGATGTTTCAGAGCGGTTTCTTTTTACCTTTTTTAGCATAAAAAGCTTTGCAGAGTCGCTTGGAAAGCGGAAATTTGCAGCCGTAATTTTTCAGGGTGAGGTGAAATTCCTCGACCGGCGGTACAGTCCGCGAGCCGAAAGGTTGAACCGTTGAAACTACGGTACCGACAGTAAAGTCTGGATGGAAGAAAAGTTTATGAAAAACAAAACAGTCCTGTCAGGCGTTATCGCGCCTGCAAAACTTGTTTGTGCCAAGGGCATGAACAAGACATCCGAGTTCAGTATTTCGGCTAAGGCCGGCAGTTTGTCATTCAGACTCTTCAAGTTTGCGTGCCTGTTCCTGTTGTTGTTTGCATGGGCAGAGGCATCGGCCCAGAACACTACCGCAACTATCAGCGGTTCAGTGAAAGACCAGGAGGGTGAGCCGCTCCAGGCTGCCTCAATTCTGGTTACAAACAATGAGACAGGTGCTTTCTACGGTACTGTAACCAACCGTTTCGGTATTTTTTCACTGTCGGGTCTTAAGCCTGGTAATTATCTGGTAAAGATTTCATTCTTAGGTTATCAGGATGTGGCTTATGACAATGTGATCCTTTCCTTGGGCAAGGATTACAACTTCAATGCGGTACTTAAGGAGGAGAACGTGAACCTTCCCACAGTTACCATCCGCGGAGAAAGCACACATTTCAATGAAACCCGCACCGGACAGACCTACAACGTGAACAGGGAGAGCATGTCGCTGCTGCCTTCAGTTAACCGCAGCATGCTTGACTACACACGTCTGTCACCTTACAGCGGCATTGAGAACACCATGGCAGGCCGCGACGGCCGTGTTACCACGCTCACCATTGACGGTGCAGTGATGAACAACAGCTTTGGTCTTTCGGCCGATCTGCCCGGCGCCGGCACACCTATATCCATTGATGCGGTCGAGGAGATGCAGATTGCGATCGCCCCGTACGATGTGCGTCAGAGCAACTTTACAGGCGGCGGCATCAATGTTATCACCAAGTCAGGTACAAACACCTTCAAGGGTACTGCATATACCTATTTCCATAACGAGAAACTGCGCGGAAACAAGATTGACGGCGATGACCTGGGTGACAGGGTAAGCAACAGCCACACTACCGTAGGATTCACTCTGGGTGGTCCGATACTTAAGGATAAGCTGTTCTATTTCGTTAATGCTGAGTATGTTACCACTCCCGGTCCGATAACCGAGTACAAGCTATCTGAGGATGGTGCGGGGGATGCAGCCGCTAAGATTAGCCGTGTAACGGCAGCCGATATGGAGGAGTTTGCCGCAGCCCTCAAGGCCTACGGCTATGATGCAGGCAGTTATGACCTTTCTAACGGTGACCAGACAAACACCAAAATGCTGGCACGTATTGACTGGAACATTAACAATAACAACAATCTGATGCTGCGTTACAACTGGACCGGCAACAAGCAGTGGTTCACTCCCAACGGTAAGAGCACGGTTGGTGCCAAGTCTGCAAATGACCGCATATCACAGAGCGGATACGCTTTCCGTAACAACTGCTACACCCAGAATGACAATGCCTGGTCTGCAGTTGCCGAGCTCAACAGCCGTCTTAGCGGTCATATGAGCAACAAGTTCTCAGCCAGCGTATCGGACGTAAGCAATCTCAGAGGCTCGGAATCAGCATGGTTCCCCCATATCGATATCCGCAAGGACGGCGACGCATTCATGAGCGCAGGTTATGAGGCATTCACAAACGGCACCGGTAACTATGTACGCACGTATAATCTGAGCGATCATATCCGCTGGACACTGTCTCACAGCATCATTACTGCCGGTCTGAGCTATCAGTACCAGAAGGGTGCAACCAACTACCGCATGTACGGTACGGGTTACTACCGTTACAACTCACTTGAGGATTTCATCAACCAGGCTGTTCCTGCAGCATTCGGTATGACCTATACATATGACGGAATCGATGATCCCGCATCACGTACATCATTCGGTCAGACAGCGGCGTTCCTGCAGGCTGAATCACACATAACAGACAAGTTCACTGTAACTTATGGACTTAGGGCTGATCATATGCAGTACTATGAGCCGCTTCAGACAAATGAGTCTTTCAAGGCTCTTGACTGGACAAACCATTTCTATGCTCCCGGTCAGGCTCCCGCAGGCTATCAGGCTCCTGTAATTGACAACGGCAAGTGGCCAAAGGCTAACATACAGATATCACCGCGCATAGGATTCAACTGGGATGTGGACGATGCACGTACCCTTACCGTACACGGCGGCGCAGGTCTGTTTACAGGCAGAATTCCTCTGGTATTCTTTGCCACAATACCCAACAGCAGCGGTATGCTGCAGGGTACAGTGATGTCTGCTGACCCCACAAATGCAATGCTGCAGGGTCTTCAGAACAACTTCCTCTACACCGAGGAGGACCTCAAGAACTATCTCAGACAGCAGGGTCTTTCAATGACCGCCAATCCGAATCCCACGCTTAACAACACCTCAATTACAGGTATTGCAGGTGATTTCAAGCTGCCGCAGGTATTCAAGACCTCATTGGCTATCGATTATGAGCCCGATGACCTGGCATTCCCTCTGGCTGTATCAGTTGAGGGTATCTACAACAAGGATATCAATGCCGTTTATGTAGAGAACTACAACCAGATGAGCGATGACGCCGCAGGACGTTTTGCTGGCGTTGATAACAGAGTGAATTACAATACGGTAACTCCTGTGCAGTCAAAGGTTTCAAAGTCCGGAGGCGCCATGGTTATCAGCAATACCGACAAGGGTTACAGCTGGTCTCTGGGCGGAACTCTTAAGGCAGAGCCCATCTACGGCCTCAAGACAGAGTTTGCTTACATACATCAGGTTTCAATGTCCGTACAGGATATGAAGGGATCGGCCCTGACCTCTGCATGGAGCAATGACGTGAACGTGAACAGCCCCAACGAGCTGGTTCTGCGTCCGTCGGCCTATGTAATTCCCGATAAACTGTCAGCAATGGCTACATACCGTCTGGGATATGCCAAGAACAAGTTCATGAGCACTGAGATTGGTTTGTTCTACACAGGATACACTGCCGGAACATACAGTTACACCTATACCAATGATATGAACGGTGACGGAATCACCAATGACCTGATCTGGATCCCTGCAAACAAGGAGGATATTCAGTTCGTTGACAACGGAACAATCACTGCAGCCGCTCAGCAGCAGGCTTTCTGGGACTTTGTAAACCAGGACAAGTACCTGAGCAGCCACAAGGGTGAGTATGCCGATGCAAACGCAGCCCGTATGCCCTGGCTGAACCGCTTTGACCTGCACCTGGCCCAGAACTTCAATGTAGGTGCCCTGAGAGGTTCCAAGCGCAGCAACGAGACACTTCAGCTGTCACTCGACATCATGAACGTAGGCAACCTTCTGAACAGCAGCTGGGGTGTAATGCAGACACCTTCGGCCTGCAACAACGCAAAGGTTCTGGAGTACAAGGGTACCGATACAGAGGGCCGTCCGCAGTTCACGATGGTAAAAAACAACGAAGGCCTTGTTTCCAAGACCTTCGATATGGATAAATCAAACTCCAACTGCTGGTACCTCCAGCTGGGCGTAAAGCTGATATTTGATTAAATACAGAGCAGGGCTATTGAGACCGCAGCAAGTACCATTCCGAGTATTTGGTGCGGTTTCATCTTTTCATGGAATGCCCACATGCCAACCAGAGCTCCTATGGCAACTATTCCGATGTTATGGAGCGGGAACAGCAGGGAGGAGTCGATGGTCTTCATGGCCAGCATCAGAGTGTAGGTGCAGAAATAGTTGATAAGGCCCAATGCTGCGCCTCCCAGAATGTTCTTGAACTGGATAGGGGTGCGCTTGCCGCTCTCGTCCTTGGTAAAGAATGAGTAGGAGCAAATGACCATGGCCACAAAGAATACCGATGCGGTAACCAACGACAACTCGCTGTTGATGGCCTGCTGGGAGAGTCCGGCAGCCGTATCGGCCACAGTTACCTTATGCTGAAGCACCTTGAGGAACGAGTTGCTGGCTCCGAATGCCAGGAATACGGAAAGCGGTGCCAGGATGTCCATCAGGGTTATTCTATGTCCGCTTTCCTGCTTTCCGGTCCATACGGTAAGGGTCATGGCAACCAGAACCAGGCATATAAGCAGCCATTTAGGCTTGTCACTGCCCTGGATCAGCAGATATGATACAATGATCGGTATAACCATCGATGCACGGCTGCAGACTGTGGAGATGGCTACACCAACGCGACGGGTGGACTCAGAGAGCAGGACCATACCGGCCATGAAAATGAATCCCAGTATGATTACGGGCACCAGCCAACTGGCCTTGAAGGGATTGACAACCACCTCACCGTGAAGTGAGAAAAGCACACCCATCACAAAAGCTGTCAGGTAATTGAAGAATATCGCCTGATGTGAATCGATGTTCTTGCGATGAAAGATCTTGAACGCGACAGAGAACATTGCGGCGCATACGGTCGCAATGATCAGAAAGAGAATTCCTGTAAATGTCATATTTGGTCCTTTTTATTTGATAAGTCCACGGTTACGGAGCATTGCCTCGGGCTTGGGATCGCTGCCACGGAACTGACGGTAGAGCTTCATCAGGTCATCGCTGCTGCCTTTCTCAAGTATGTTCTGGCGGTAACGCTTGCCGGTCTCCTTGTTGAGCAGGCCCTCCTCCTTGAAGCACTGGAATGCATCGCAGTCCAGAACTTCGGCCCAGAGATAGCTGTAGTAGCCGGCGCAATAGTCGTTATTGAATATGTGGTTGAAGAATGTGCCGCGGTAACGGTATTCAATCTGCGGAATCATACCCAGTTTGGCCGATATCTCATCCTCGAACTTCTGGTCATTGAAGTTGGTGTAATCAGTGAGCATGTGGTACTCCATATCGAGCAGAGCGGCTCCTACAAGCTCTACGGTCTCGAATCCGGTGTTGAAGTGGCCGGCGTTCTGCATCTTCTCAATCAGTGCGTCGGGGATAGGCTCGCCGGTCTTGTAGTGGAATGCGTACTGCTTGAGGATGGCGGGTTCGATTGCCCAGTGCTCCATAATCTGTGAGCACATCTCGACATAGTCGTTGGGGGTTGCTGTGCCGCTTACGGTAGGATAGTGGCACTGTGTGAGCATGCCGTGCAGGGCGTGTCCGAACTCGTGGAATACGGTGCGGGCATCGTCAATGGAGAGCAGGCAGGGCAGTGTATCGGTAGGAACTGAGAAGTTGCATACGTTTACGATGGTGGGACGCTGGCTGTTTCCTGCAAAGTTGTACTCGCCTGTGAAGTTGGTCATCCAGGCTCCCTGACGCTTGGTGGGGCGTACAAAGCAGTCGGTGTAGAAGTATGCCAGGTGGCTGCCGTCGGCATCCAGACACTCCCAGGTCTCGACAGTGGGATGGTAAACGGGCAGGTTGTCAACCTTCTTGAACTTGATGCCGAACAGGGTCTCTGCTACCATGAATGAGCCCTTGCGTACGTTGTCGAGGCTGAAGTAGGGGGTCAACTGTGACTCGTCCAGGTCATACTTCTGCTTGCGCAGCTTCTCAGCGTAGTACCACCAGTCCCAAGCCTCCAGCTTGAACTTACCGCCCTCAGCATCAATGATTTTCTGCATCTCGTCACGCTCGCGCTTGGCCTGCGGGAGAGCGTATTTCCAGATCTCCATGAGCAGGTCATAGGCTGCCTGGGGAGTCTTGGCCATGCGGTCTTCGAGCTGCAGATCAGCAAAGGTCTTGTATCCAAGCAGATTGGCAAGTTCCAGACGCAGGGTGAGCGTCTCCTTGACTATCTCCTTGTTGTCAAACTCGTTATTGTTGTTGCCGCGGCTGTAGTAGGCCTTGTACATCTGCTCGCGCAGGTCACGGTCCTTACATGTCTGCAGGAAAGGTATCCAGCAGGGTTTCTGTACGTTGAATGCCCATCCCTGCAGGCCTTTCTCCTTAGCACGGGCGGCTGCAGCCTCCAGCTGGTCCTGACTGAGTCCCTCAAGACGCTTGATATCAGTTACGTTAAGCACGTAGGCGTTGCTCTCGTCAAGGTTGTTCTTGGCAAACTTGATGCGGAGCTCACCCAAGCGGTTCTGAATCTCTACGAAACGCTCCTTTGCCTTGTCATCGAGCAGGGCACCGCCCTTTACGAAACGGCGGTAGTATTTCTTGAGTACTTCCTGCTGTTCAACTGTAAGGCCGATCTTATCCTGCGCGTCGTATAATGTCTTGATTCTATTAAAGATAGCCTCATTCATGTAAAGATATGAATTGGCCTCGGTCTCCATGGGGATGACCTTCTCCTCGGTCTCTTTCATGATGTCATCGGCATCGGTCTCCATAAGGTTGTAGAAGACGCTGCTTACTCTTGACAGCAGGTCATCGGCCAGCTCCAGAGGCTCAATGGTGTTCTCAAACGTGGGTGCATCGGCACAAGCTGCTATCTGGTCGATATTGGCCTTGAACTGACGGAATCCCTCCTCAAAGGCGGGCATATAATCAGTTGACTGGATCTTATCAAACTCTACTGCACCATAAGGTAACTTACTCTCCTCAAAGAAAGGGTTTACTCTGTTTTCACTGCACGACATAAACAAAAGCGCTGCTGCTGCAGCCACAATTACTGATTTATTCATATTGTTGACGTTGTTCCCACAAAAATAATACTTTTAGCCACATAACTGGGCCTTTATTGCTATTTTTGCAAAGTATAGGTTTGCAGAATTCATGTCTATTCTAACTCGCAAATATCCTTTCCAAAGGGATGGCAACTGGATAAAAGATTGCCTGATATACTGTTTCATAGTATTCCTTATCCTCTATCTGCTGCAGCCGTTCGGACTGAGTCTCTATCAGGGCAGCATATTGCTTGTTTCTCTGCTTTTTGGCGGTGTTACGTTCCTGTGCTGTCTGATTTACGGATATCTGGTGGCCAAACCGATAAAGAAACGGGTGCAGACGTGGCGGATATGGCATGAGATTGTGAGCATACTGGGGCAGGTTCTGTTCATCGGCCTTTGCAATTTCCTGCTGTTTACCTGCGTGTTCCATTATCCTCTGAGGCTTGATCTGTGCCTTACATTCGTTTACTGGACGTTCATTATTGGCATTTTCATATCGGTCCTCTCCACGTTCATGTCTTATCAGCGCTATCTGAGAGGCCGTCTGAATGACCTTCTGGACAAGACTACCGATAAGCAGACGGGCATTGAGGTGACCATTCACGATACCCGAGTGCGCGGAAATGACGTTACGCTGCCCATCAATGACCTGCTTTACATTGAGGCTCAGAAGAACAACGTGGTTGTGGGTTATCTCAAGGAGGGCAAACTGCGCAAGGATGAGCTGCAGACCTCACTTTCGGCGGTTTTGAATGACCTTAGTGAATATGACAATATCTTCCAGTGCCACCGCTCGTTCGTGGTGAATCTTAACAGCATCACCAAGGCTTACGGAAACTCCAACGGCTATACCATGGAACTGGGCGGAGGGCTTGCCACAGTGCCCGTATCACGCTCTTTTGTGGGTAAGCTCAAGTCATTTATAGCTTAGTATTTCGTCATTCGGGCTCTGCAGTTCGTCAGTGCTCCTAGTTATTCGTCCTCAATTCTAGCTGTCTGTCAGCAGAATTTGGAGGGCATTTTCCCTATTATCATTTTTGCGGCATGGAAAAACGATTGCTGCATTTGATTCTGCTGCTCATGAGCGTAAGTTTCGCAATGGCACAGACAGAGATTAAGGGAAGGGTAAGCGACGAGTACGAGCCGCTCCCGGGTGTTAATGTCTATATAGTAGGAACTATAGACGGAGGTATGACCGATACCGACGGTATGTTCTCATTCAAGACCGATGAGGAGGGTGAGGTTACCCTGTGCGCCTCTTTCCTGGGTTATGATGAGTTTAAGGTTACGGCCGATGCCTCAGAACTTGCGTATGTAGAGATCACGCTGCGCGAGAAACCGCTTTCCATTGATGAGGTGTGCATATCGGCCAGTTCATTCAGGATCGGCAAAATGGACCAGTTCAAGTCTCTGGACGCCCTGGATGTGGTTATGTCAGCCAATTCATGCGGTGACCTGGTTGCCGCACTGCAGATGCTGCCGGGTACCCAGAAAGTGTCAGAGAACGGTAAACTGTACGTTAGAGGAGGCGAGAGCAATGAGTGCCAGACCTTTATAAACGGAATGCACGTGCTGGTTCCCTATAGTACGAATGTTGAGGGACAGACCAACAGAGGGCGTTTCTCACCGTTCCTGTTCAAGGGAATGAGCTTCTCGCTGGGCGGATACAGCGGCGAGTACGGACAGGCGCTCTCATCGGTCCTGCCCATGGAGACCACCGATGCCGCTACGGCCGATAAACTGGGCGTAAGTGCATCACTGGTGGACTGGAACCTGGGCGGCACCAAGGCGTTTGACAGGAGCAGCCTCTCATTCAATGCCGATTACACCGGACTGGAGCTCTACAACAGGCTGTTCCCGGACCGTAACGAATGGACACGTCCTTACGGAAAACTGTCAGGCGAGGCCCAGTACAAGGCTGAAATCTCATCCAGAAGCACTCTGAAGAGCTATGCGGGCTATGATCTGACCAATGTCGGCTTTATGACCGGCGGCAGAAACCTGCAGATGAACGAGCATAACCTGTTTGCCAATGTCACACTAAATACTTCACTTAAATCCGGTTATTCCCTGTTTGCCGGTGTGGCTGAGTCATGGGTTCAGAATGATGTTGACGGCGCTCTGGTGCAGGGTGACAGGTACCATAACATCCGCAATGAGGTTCATCTTAAGGGTGGGGTACGCAGGAGTTTTACATCGGCTCTGAAGCTTTCGGCCGGAATGGAGGACTACATCAGAAACAGCGTAAAGCGTTATAACAATGACGGTTATGATCTTGACTATAACACTGCTGCAGCGTATCTGGATGCTCAGGTAAGACTCTTTCCGCGTGTGTTCCTGACAGCTTCACTCAGGGATGAGTACGTGAGCTACAGCAGGCAGTGGATGCTCATGCCAAGAGCTACCCTGAGCTGTTTCCCCGGTGATTATTTCCAGGCATCTGTAATGCTGGGCCGATACAGCCAATGCGCTGAAGATGACTACATTGCAAGGAGCGGTGAGGGACTGCGCCAGACTACTGCAGACCATGCGATACTGAGTTTCCAGTACAGCAACGGTCAGAGACTGATCAAGGTTGAACCGTACTACAAGCGCTACCATAACCTGCCTCTGCTGGAAGGTGGCGTCTATACCTCAAACGGTTATGGAAATAGCAGCGGTCTGGACATCTTTGCCGAGGACTGCTCCCTGTTGGACAATCTGACCTTAAGTGCCTCATATTCATACAATAACTCCGAGCGACTTTACCTGGATTATGATGCTCCCAGAACCCCGGAATATGCCTCAAAGCATAACCTGCGATTGTCAGCGAAATACGCGTTCGGCAAGTTCGTAGTCGGTATGGCAGAGTCATATGCAAGCGGACGTCAGTACAAAGCCGGTCAGACGCCGTTCTACAGCAGCATTGACGCCAACGTGACCTACCTGGCTCATCCCAAGGTAATCATCTATGGATCAGTGAATAACATTACCGGCCGCAAGAACGTGTACCGCATTGATCCGGACGGATCACAGGTTATCTCAAGCCGCGACAGTTTCATCTACTTCGGAATATTTATCTCACTTAAAAACAATAAAGCTTATGACATCTCTAATTTCTAAAAAAAGCGTGTTAGCCATTGTATTTATGGCAGTTATCAGTGTGTGCAATGCCCAGAACCAGATGATGGCGTTGATAGGAAAATCAATGGCCAAGGTACAGGAACCTACAGCCGAGTCGGTGATCAACTGCGTAGCGGAACTCAAGCGCATTGACGCCATGTATCCCGACAGCCTTGCACCCAAGTACTACACAGCTCTGCAGAGCCTGAACTTTGCGGTTTCAAATCCTCACGATGAACAGACCGAGACCCTTATGGCCGAGGCAGATCAGGCCATAAAGAAGATGGAGGCACTTGCCGGGGCCGATGAGTCAGACATATGCACGATGAAAGGATTCTTCTACATGGTCCGTATAGTCCAGGACCCTGCCAGGAACGGACAGAAATACTATCTGGATGTGATGCGTAACTATGAAAAGGCTCTGAAACTTAATCCTGACAACGCCATCGCTAAGCAGTTGCAAGATAAGTTCTATGAGGGAATGAGTCAAAGATAGTCCCAATATCCGGCTTAGTTGATGCACAGTTTGACCCGGAACCCACGCAGAGTGGGTTCCTCTATTATTTCCTTGCAGAGGGATTGAACCTTATTGAGGGTACCCTGATCAATTGTACCAGTCTTGAGAGGTGATGACTCCAGCCCCTCAATCATGAAGTCCAGTGATGTCTCACCCGACAGTTCACTGAAGTTCAGGCGGATTGTAAGAGGTTTGTTCAAAGAAAGAGAACCTGGTAACATCAGGCTGCACAATTCCTTAACGGTGTCTCTATACTGAGCTATGTTGTATTTTATGCAGAACCGGCCGATGGCGGTATCCATGCTCGGGTAATCGAAATCGGGACTGTCAATCTCAAACACCTCTCTGCGGATGCGCTTTACGAATTCTTTGGTGGCGCTGTGCAGGGGATGCTCAAATATCTGCTCCGGAGTACCGTCCTCAAATATGTAACCGTCATACATGAAGAATATGCGTGTGCTGACGTCACGTGCAAACTTCATGCTGTGAGTTACCACAAGCATGGTCATGCCTTCCTTGGCCAATTGACGGATAACGCTCAAAACTTCACCCTCCATGGTAGGATCCAGGGCCGATGTCGGCTCGTCAAACAGGATGACATCGGGGTTCATGGCCAGACATCGTGCTATGGCCACACGCTGCTTCTGACCTCCGGAAAGGCTGGAGGGGTAAACATCGGCCTTTTCGGCCATTCCTACCTTGCGGAGCAGAGCCATGCCTTCATTGCGCGCATCGTCTAGGCTTTTCTTGAGTATCTTGACAGGGGCGTACATGACATTCTCAATCACTGTCATGTGATCAAAGAGGTTGAAACTCTGGAATACCATTCCCATTTTCTGACGCATCTTGTGTATGGGATAACCCTTGCTCAGTATATCCTCACCGTTGAATATGATGCTTCCGCCTGTGGGAGGATCAAGCAGGTTGAGGGCTCTGAGCAGCGTGCTCTTGCCTGTTCCTGACGGGCCGATGATACTGATTACCTCACCGGGATTGATTTCACAGTTTATATCCTTGAGAACCGTAAGTACGCTTCCGTCAGGATTGTAATATGTTTTGCTTAAGTGAGATATCGTAATCATAGTACTTTCTTTTTAGGTGATGCCAGATTAAGCAGGAGGCCGATAAGCCATACCAGCAGGAAATATATTATGGTTACCACCAACAGCGGAATAAGCGCGTCAAACGTGCGGCTGCGGATAATGTCGCCCGCACGGGTAAGGTCCTGAATGGCTATGTAACCTACAATGGATGTTCCTTTAAGCAGTGATATGCACTGTCCTTTATAGAGCGGGAGTCCCAACTTGAGGGCCTGAGGCAGAACTATCTGAAAGAATGTCTGAATACGGGTAAATCCCAACGCCAAGCCGGCTTCGGTCTGTCCCTGAGGTATGGCGTCAAGCGATGATGCATATACATCGCTTACACCCGATGCAAAGTAGAGCGCAAATGTTATAACGGCCACTGTATCAGGCGTAAAACCGGTTTTGGCGAATACTACATAGAAGAGTATTAGCAGAAGAACCAGCTCAGGAATACCGGCAATGAACCAGTTATAGACACCTGCAACTGAACGTAACCACTTGCGGCGGCTACGGTTCATTATATACAGGAATATTCCTAAGACGGATCCGAGCAAAATGGCCAATACGCTTATCTTCAAAGTCTTAAGCAGGCCCTGAGTGATATACTTCCATCTATTTTCGGTGATCAGGTTCTTGTGGATGCTTTTCTTTATGGCCTGAACAAATCCCTGGCCGCCTTTTTGAGCATCCCTGTCAACAGCATAATAGGCACCGTGCACGATGTTGTAAGGCTCACAGAATATGAACTCCTCCTTGCGCTCCGGAGTTATGAATATGCTGCCTCCCATGACATCAGCCTTACCTGTCTTCAAGGCCATAATGGCCGATGTAGCATCATGCAGCTGTATTTCCAAGGGGCGATTCAGGTCTTTAGCGATTTCAAGCAGGATATCGACCTCCAGACCATACCATTCACCGTCAGACATGAAACTGATGGGAGCTGTGGAGATGGTAGTTGCCACACGTATGGGCGTTCCTTCTTTCACAAGGGGTATGTGTGTGAATTTTTGGTCAGATATATATTTGTCATTCAGCCAGTAATCCCTGACACGTTCCATGGTCCCGTCTTGGGCCATACGGCGCAGGGTTGCCGTGAAGGCATCGGCCAGTTCGGGTTCATCCTTACGGAACATGAATGCGGCTGGGAAACCTTCATCTGTTCTGAGAACCTTCTTGATGCCGTACTCATTACATAAATAGGAATTGAGAACGACCTCATCATTCACCAACAGGTCAACCATTCCGTTAAAAAGCGCCTGCAGGGCATCGGCATCTTTGTTGAAACGATGCAGTTCAACGTCGCCTCTGGCTGTCAGTGAAATGTCATAACAGTTTCCGGTAGAGACGGCAACCCTCTTGCCGGCAAGATCGGCCTCACTTTCAAGTGTAATGGTTCCCTGATTGTCTTTTGTGCATGAGGTAAACAGGCACAGGCTTACAACCGACAATAAGGTTAGAAAACGTCTGGACATGTCCTTTATATAAAACTTTTTTGTTGGGTAAAGATACCAAAACAATTCATTATTATCACTAAATTTGCACCTCGAAATGATTGTTATTTGTTATTGAAATGAAAGCATTAAAGATTTTTGCAGCTGCAGCCATGGTTATGGCTATGGTAGCTTGCACAGGAAACAAAACACAGAAAGAAATGACAGACCGTGAACCCGCAAACATTATGGTAGTGGTTGACCTCCAGAAGGATTTCATTGACGGAAATCTTCCTGCAACCGACGGTACCCGCGTTGTTGAGCCCATCAAGTCCAAGCTCACCGCATTTGACAGAGTCTATTTCACTCTTGACTGGCACCCATGGAATCACTGCTCATTCAAGGCCAACGGCGGTATCTGGCCGCAGCACTGCGTACGCTACACTGTAGGTGCAGCACTTCCTGACGGCATTCTGGATAATCTGAACATTGACAATGTACGTTTCCTTCCCAAGGGCCAGGCTCAGGACAAGGAGGAGTACGGTCAGTTTGAGAACACCAAGGCCAATGATCAGGATCTCTTTGTAAAGGGTGACAAGGTTGTAGTATGCGGTATCGCTGCCGAGTACTGCGTTCTGGAGACCCTTAAGAATCTGGTTCGCCTTAGCAAGGAGGTAGGTTTCGAGCTCTCTGTTTACCTGGAGGGTGTAGCCAGCATCGAGACTGTTGATCCGCTGGTTACCTACATGAACGAGAACAATATAAAGATTTATAAATAAAGCATTTATGGAGAGCACTATAGTAAGAAGTGTGCTGGAGAATGACCTCTACAAATTCTCCATGTCATACTACTACCAACGGACCACTCCCGAGGGTATAGGCACGTTCAGTTTCAATGACCGCAACGGCATGAAGTTCACACAGGAGTTCGTGAATCTTTTGCGTCAGGAGTTCAAGAAACTGGAGACCCTGGCCCTGACCGATGAGGAGTTCAACTGGTGCCTCTCCAATATCTATTTCATACCTCAGTGCTATTTCGAGTGGCTCAAAGGATTCCGATTCAATGCCGATATCATCGATATCTCGCTTGATGAGGAGGGCCACTTGCACATTGAGGCCAAGGACCTGATTTACAAGGTCACACTGTATGAAATCCCCATTCTGAGTACTGTATCGGAGGTTTATTACAAGATCTACGAGAAGACTGAACCGGATTGGGCATACATAGACAGCCAGCTTGAGAAGAAGGTGGCCATATCAAACGAGAACAAGCTCAGGTTTGCCAACTTTGGTATGCGTCGCCGCTACTCACGCGAGGTTGAGGATCATGTAACCGAGTATCTGACACGTAACGCAAAGTACTTCATCGGCTCATCGACCGTATATTTCGCAATGAAATACCAGTCAATACGCCCTGACCTGAAGCCTATCGGCACCATGGCACATGAACTGATGATGGCAACGGCTGCATTCATGGGTCCCAAGGAGGCAAACTACTACGTTATGCGCCACTGGGCCGAGATATTCGGCGGAAACATGGGTACAATGCTGCCTGACTGCTTTACAACCCGCGTATTCCTGCGTAACTTCTCACTCGATATGGCCAAGCTGTACGACGGCGTGCGTCACGACAGCGGTGATCCGTTCGAGTTCGGTGACAAGATCATAGCCAAGTACGAATCATACCACATTGACCCCATGACAAAGTCAATCGTATTCAGCGACGCCCTTGACTTTGACCGTGCTCTGGTCATCCAGAAGTACTTTGAGGGCCGTATCAAGGTATCATTCGGTATCGGCACCAACCTTACCAACGATGTAGGCACGGTAGATCCGCTCAACATCGTAATGAAACTCAAGACTTTCCAGGTGAACCCCCGTCAGCACGTTTACCGTTGCGTAAAACTGTCAGACACTCCGGGCAAGGAGCTGGGTGATCCCGATGAAGTCCACAGCTACAAAGTTATACTTGGTTTGATATAAAAAAAGTTGTATCTTTGCACCACACTTAGCAAAAGGTGATGAACATCAGGGAAATAATTGATGCCCTTGAGAGATTCGCGCCTCTGCCACTGCAGGATGATTACGATAATTCAGGCTTGCAGGTTGGAACTACAGAGACCGAAGTTTCAGGGGTTTTATTGTGTCTGGACGTGACCCGTCAGGTTGTTGACGAGGCCATCAACAACGGATGCAACCTGATCATTTCACACCATCCGCTGCTTTTCCGTCCCATAAAGAAACTGACCGATGACAACATCGGAAGCATCGTAATGAGTGCCGTCAGAGTGGGAATTACCGTTTACGCCAGCCATACCAACCTTGACAATGCCTCTAAGGGCGTCAATATGCGTATAGCAAACATCCTGGGTCTGACCGATGTCAAGCCGCTTGATGAGCATGCTGACGGTAACGGCGCCGGTATCATCGGCCGCTTTAAGGATTCCATGACTGAGGAGAAGCTGCTGGCACGTATCAAGGATAAGTTCGGCGTGGCATGCATCCGTCACAATGGTGATCTTGGCCGCAAGATACGCAAGATGGCCGTATGCGGCGGTTCAGGTGCGTTCCTGATAGAAAAGGCAGTGGAGCAGGGGGCCGATGCCTTCATGACCGGTGAGATTGGTTATCACCGTTTCTTTGGCTATGACGGCGTTATCAAGCTGATTGAGACCGGTCACTTTGAGAGTGAGCAGTTCACGGTTGACCTGATTGCCGATATTCTTAAGGAATCATTCCCCAAGCTGAGGGTGCTTAAGACCGCAAACAAGACGAATCCGATAAATTATTACATATAACTATGGCAACAAAAGACATTAAGAAAGACCCGTCAGAGTACTCTGTAGAAGAGAAACTCCAGTCTCTGTTCCAGCTTCAGTCAATGCTGACCGAGATTGACAAGATCAAGACACTCCGTGGTGAACTTCCTCTTGAGGTTCAGGACCTTGAGGATGAGATTGCCGGTCTGACCACCCGTATCGAGAAGGCCAGCCAGGATGTTGTTGAAATGAGCAAGGGCGTTACCGAGAACAAGAACACCATTGAGGTTTCAAGATCTCAGATCGCCAAGTATCAGGAGCAGCAGGATCACGTAAGCAACAACCGTGAGTTCGATTCACTGAACAAGGAAATCGAGTTCAAGAACCTTGAGGTTGAGCTTGCTGAGAAGCGTATCCGTGAGTTCACACAGGCTATCAACGCCAAGAAGGAGGAGATTGAGAACAACAAGGCTCTGGTTGCAGAGAAGCAGCAGGATCTTGAGGTTAAGAAGTCTGAGCTCCAGGAGATCATCGAGGAGAACCGCCAGGAGGAGGAGAGACTGCGCGAGAAGTGCAAGAATCTCGAGCTCAACATCGAGCCCCGTCTGCTCCAGTCATTCAAGCGTATCCGCAACAACACACGCAACGGTCTTGGTATCGTTTATGTACAGCGTGAGTCATGCGGCGGTTGCTTCAACAAGATTCCGCCCCAGCGTCAGCTTGATATCCGCATGCGTAAGAAAATCATCGTTTGCGAGTACTGCGGCCGTATCATGATCGATCCCGAGCTGGCCGGCGTTAAGGAAGAGGTTAAGAAGGTAGAGGCTCCCAAGCGTCGCACTCGTAAGGCTGCTGCCGAGGAAGAGTGACAAAGGGGACGGTTCCGTTTGGCACGCTAAAAAACAATCCCATCTGAGCTACAATATGCTCAGATGGGATTTTTGTTATTTGTATGCAAGCCAAACGGAACCGTCCCCTTTGTCACCTTGCTAGAGTTCTGCGTATGTGGGAATGTCTTGGAGAAATGTGTATTTACCTGCGTTGTAGTCCATTTGGACACAGTAGTGCTTCAGACCGTTGGTTATGATTAGGTAGTCTACGTGGAGGACTAGGTTGTATCTGCTTATTTGGTCGAAGACCTTCTGAGTTATGGCTACGGTAGGTCTTTTGTATTCCACTATTACTTTGGGCTGGCCGGCCTTGTCGTAGACTACTGAATCGCAGCGGCGGCTCATGGAGTTGAGCGATATGGCCTGCTCATTGGCTATGTGGGATATCGGATAGTTCTTGTAGTTAACCAAGTATGCGACAAAGGCCTGACGGACGTGTTCCTCGGGGGTGAGGGGTGTCCAGAGCTTGCGAACGGGGTCCCAAACGGAGGTTTTTCCGCCCTGTTCGGATATTTTTGGCTCAAATGGTGGCAAATTCAAATTGTCTGTCATATCTTTGTCAAATCACAGCGAAGTTAATAATTTGGATTTGAAATGGCAACAGCGGGAACTGCGTATCGTCAGGTTCTGAAGGAACTGGAGAAGGGTAAATACAAGCCGGTATATTACCTTATGGGTGAAGAGGCTTTCTTCATTGATTCCATAGCAGATTACATCAGGGAGCATGCTCTGCCTGAGGAGGCTAGGGATTTCAACCAGTTGGTCCTTTATGGCAATGAGACCTCTATGAATGAGGTTATTCAGCGTGCTAGGGCATATCCAATGGGATCTGACCGCCAGGTAATCATTGTCAAGGAGGCACAGCATCTGATGAAGAAGGATTCCGAGTCAGGCGGCAGTGCATCGGACATACTTGGTGCATATCTGCAGCAGCCTCAGCCCAGCACAGTGCTGGTATTCTGCCATAAGAACGGCTCTCTGGACAAGCGCAAGAAGATTGTGGCTGTGATAGAGAAGGCCGGATTGCTGTTTGAATCCAAGAAGGTCAAGGATGAGGATCTGCCTCAGTTCGTTGAGGAATTCCTTAATGAACATGGGCTCAAGATGTCATCCAAGAGCGTTTCAATGATGAGTGAATCAGTCGGCGCAGACCTTTGCCGTATGAACGGAGAGCTGGAAAAGCTGATTACAGCGCTGCCTGAGGGCGTTAAGGAGATTACTCCCGAGTTCATTGAGGAGCATGTGGGAATAAGCAAGGACTATAATATCTTTGAATTCCGCGACGCTATAATCAATAAGAACATTCAGAAGGCCAACAAGATTGCCGCATATTACGAAAGCAACCCCAAAACATACCCCATACAACTGGTTACAGCTGCAATATTTCCGTACTTTGCCAACCTTATGCTGGCATTTTACGCTCCTGACAAGAGTGACAGCGGTATTGCAGAGCAGTTGGATCTTAAGAGCACCTGGGGGGTGAGGGACTACACAACCGGTATGCGTAACTACACTGCAACACAGACAATGCAGATCATTAACGCCATCCGCAGATATGACGGAAAGTCAAAAGGTGTGGATGCAACCGGAAATACAGGGGAGGGTCTGCTAAAAGAGCTCCTTTACATCATACTTCACTAAATTTCCAAAATTTCAATTTTTCGGGCAACAGTGAAGATTTGTTTCAAATTTTGAAATCTCGCGCAACAAGCATATTGAAGGTCATCCAAAAGATGGCCTTTAATTTTTATTAACCATTACATTTGTACAAAATCGGCCACATTTTCCATTTGTATAGGCCGATTATTTCGTCACAAACTGTCATAATCACAGAGGCGATATCTGCAGCCCATGCCGGAGTCATCTCCTGGCACAATCACTATGCAAAACTCTATACGAATTGATACGCGTAGTATAACTTACTGATAATGAGAAGGTATATGTGGCTATGCCTAAACTGATGGAGTAGGGTTTGGGATCGGTTTATGCAAAACTGCAAAAATGGCTGTCATGCAGCATTGTGCGTTGTGATACATAGTAGATATTCAGCACTTTATACCGATTATCAAAAGTAAATTCCAACTTGGTTCCCTTGCCGGGGCATGGATATATACAAATCCCAGTCTGGCGGTTGACAGATGTTTGATGTTTACAATTGTTGTATACAAATGTTTGATACAAATTATCTATTGCAGATATAAAAATTCATTGATACATTTGTAACGGATACAAAAAATGACACATTTCTTATGAGAGAGAGACTTGAAGAATTGATGCAACTGTTGAATCTGAATCCAACGCAGTTTGCAAATGCCATTGGGGTGCAGCGTGCAACGCTTCAGCATATACTGAGCGGCAGGAATGAGCCCAGCCTTAAGATAATAATGGCTATTCATGCCAGTTTCCCTGATGTTGAGCTGGAATGGCTCCTGAACGGAAAGGGATCGGCCATACCTCAGCTTCAGCAGAATGAGCCTGTCAAGGATGATTATCCCCTTCTGCCGGGTATGGAGAGTCTGTTTTTTAAGGACGATGTACGGATTTCTCCCGAAAATTCAAATCTCAGAGGGGAAGAAAACCCTCCCAAACAGCGCAAAAGACGTAATAATAAGGATGTTGAGCCCATTGCAGAGGGCGATTTTTCCAGTAAGGATAAAAGGATAAAAGAGGTTGTAGTGTTCTTTGCCGACGGCACGTATCAGAAATTTTCATCGGATTTAAAAAAATAATACGGATTTTTTGATTTTTTTTAATTTGATGTTTATATTTGCTGATACAAGGATAAACACATTACAGCTATGAGGAAGTATCTATTTGTTTTAGCTATCACAGCATTTGTACTGGCAGGTTGCCGTAGCAGCAAGGAAGTATCAAAGACGAATCAGAAGGAGGTGTGGCAGACATTGCTGGTAAAACAGCTCGACGCTAAGGTTGAGGACCAGATCATTACGGTCAATTACAACAACGGCACCACCTTGTGTTATAAGATTCTGGACAACTTTGGAAATGTAACCCTTACATGGGACAGAACTAACGGCCGTAAGAACTTTGATGACGGCCCCAGCTCATACAAGGGCGATATTAGCATTCCTTCTTTCATTACTACCGGTGAGGATAATGACTTTACGTTCCGCGTAATGGAAATTGACCAGAATGCCTTCTACGGATGCACCGAAGTGACATCAGTTGACATTCCCTACAGCGTTCTTCGCATTGTAAATGACGCCTTCAAGGGCTGCTCAGGCATCCGGAAATTCACTGTAAATGAGAACAATCAGTCTTACAAGGATGTTGACGGCATTCTTTTCAGCAAGGACAACAGGATGCTCATCAAGTATCCTGCCAAGAAGGAAACAGCCGAATACGTTATCTCAGAGGATGTTTCAGTAATCTGTACTGAGGCATTTATGGACAACGAATTCCTTAAGAAGATCACCGTCGGTAACTTTGTAACCGCTATCAGTGACAACTCTTTCAAGAACTGCACATCACTTGAGGAGGTTGAGCTGGGCGGCAATACCAGAATCCTTGGTGTTGATGCCTTCAAGAACTGCCCCAAGCTGGTGCTTGTGAACGTTCACGGAATGTGGCCGCCTCACTGCAGCCCCACAGTATTTGATGATGAGGTTAAGGCAAGTGCCAAGCTCTATGTCCCCAGAGGTCAGATGATGAGATACAGAAGGACTCTGGAGTGGAGAGACTTCAAGAATGTTCAGGAATACTAATTAAGAATAACCTATAACTAACCAGGGTGCAGCCTTTCGGGGTTGCACCTTTTTTATTACCTTCGCGGCGTAAATAAGTGCTATATAATGAAGAAATTCCAGTTGGATCTGACTGTAGCCGACAACCGTATGATAGGCCCCGCAGCAACGCTTCTGACACTGCAGTATCCGGGAGAACTTCCGGAGATGGTTGCAGGACAGTTTGCTGAACTCCAGGTGCCGTCAGCCAAGGTTATGCTGCGCAGACCTATTTCAATTCATTCCATTGATCGTAATAACAATCTTATAGAGTTCCTGATCCAGATTGTAGGTGAAGGAACCCGCTCACTTGCAGATATCAAGGCAGGAGAGAAGGTTAATGTCCTGCTGCCGCTCGGTAACGGTTTCAGTTACCGCAGCACCCATGTAGCCAAGCCTCTGCTTGTAGGCGGCGGAGTGGGTGTGGCACCGCTTCTGTTCCTTGGACAGGAGTTCGCCGAACACGGAATACGTCCCACATTCCTCTTTGGAGGACGTACCGATGCCCTTATCCTGCGTCAGGATGAGTTCAAAAAGTACGGTGACCTGTTCGTGACTACCGAGGACGGATCGGCCGGTGAGAAAGGATTTGTGACCAATCACAGCCTTCTGCTTGACAGTGAGCATTTTGACAGGATTTACGCATGCGGTCCTACGCCTATGCTTAAGGCTGTGGCACTCTGGGCCAGAGAGCATGAGATTGCCTGTGAGGTGTCGCTGGAGCACCGTATGGCTTGCGGTATAGGCGCCTGCCTGTGCTGCGTGGAGGATACGGCCGATCAGGGCAACGTGTGTGTATGTAAAGAGGGTCCGGTATTTGAAATAGAAAGACTGAAATGGTTCAATTAAGCACAAAGATAGGCTCACTTGAGCTCAAGAACCCTGTAATGACCGCATCAGGTACATTCGGGTACGGAACTGAGTATGCTGATTTCATGGATATCAGCCGTCTGGGCGCCATCATAGTCAAGGGTACCACTCTTGCTCCGCGCCAGGGTAATCCATATCCGCGTATGGCAGAGACTCCTTCAGGTATGCTCAATGCCGTAGGACTGCAGAACAAGGGCGTGGACTACTTTGTGGACCATATCTATCCTGAGGTTCAGAAGATAGGAACAGCCATCATCGTGAACGTATCGGGCTCATGCATTGATGATTACGTTCAGACAGCAAGCATAATCAATACACTTGACGATATACCTGCCATAGAGCTCAATATCTCTTGCCCCAATGTAAAGCAGGGCGGAATGGCGTTCGGAGTGAATCCGGAGAGCGCAGCACAGGTTGTAAGTGCAGTACGCAAGGCCTATGACAAGACTCTGATAGTAAAGCTTTCACCTAACGTGACCGATATCACTGAGATTGCCCGTGCCGTCGAGGGTGCAGGTGCCGACAGCGTTTCACTTATAAACACCATGCTGGGAATGGCTATCGATGCCGAAAAGCGCCGTCCGATACTCTCTACCATCACAGGCGGTATGAGCGGCCCAGCCGTAAAGCCCGTAGCTCTGCGTATGGTTTGGCAGACTGCAAAGGCCGTTAAGATCCCTGTAATAGGATTGGGCGGTATCTGCAGCGCAACTGACGCGATTGAGTTCCTGCTTGCGGGTGCATCGGCCATACAGATAGGTACAGCCAACTTTATCGATCCTTCAATATCAGAGAAAGTTGTTGACGGAATAGCCGATTATCTGGAGCGTCACGGATTCAACTCCGTGCAGGAGATAATAGGCGCACTTGGGGTCTGACCCCTTTTGCACGTGGTTGATTATCCTTTTGTCGCATGCTTTGCATGTGCAAAAGGGGTCAGACCCCAGCACAACAGGGATGTGACTAAGATTGCAAGGGAACAGTAGAGCGGGAAGTTTGAGTAAGAGAACTGTACGATCTCGTCCAGCACAGGACATTCAATGAAATAGAACAGGAAGCTGTTGACTCCTATAAAGGTCAGCAGCTTGTTGTTTATATTGACCAGCCGTATCAGGTATATGAACAGCAGCGGTGCTATGGTATTGAATACTATGGAGTTGAAGTGAATATAGTATATCAGTACCATGCAGATGAGGCTTGCCAGGCATACGGCCACAGGAGGCAGCTTTTCAAAGAATTCCTTCCTGTGAGCTATCAGAGCGCCTATGGGGAAGCAGAACACCGTGTTGTACCACCAAAGTCCGAAACCGGCTTTCCTGAGAATCAGAAGATAGGCCGCGCTGAGCACGAAGAGTATGGCAACCCTGACGGAATTGGATATTCGGGGCATGAACAGGCCGAACATGATGATGTATGCGGGTACAATCAGCTTGAAGAACCAGTTCTCCAGATCGGGATGCATGGAGAAGGTGATCATCTCGCGGAAAATGTGCACGGTAAGCTCCTGACGGTTGAATATGAGCAGGGTTATGAGTTCGACTGCCCAGTAGACCAGCAGGGGTACGAAAAGCCGTTTTACCTTGGAGAGGACATATTTCAGGTCAATTGAGCCCTGACGTTTGTCAAGGGCCAGAAACATGCCGTAACCGGACAGCAGCAGGAATATGGCAACTCCCATGGCAGCCCAGAGGTCAATATGCAGTGCGTCAAACCAGCTGGGGTAGAAGTATCCGGCATCGGCCTTGGGATAGCCGTTATATGCATGGCCGATGATAATCATCAGCATGGCAATACCCCGTAAGCTATAGGTATCATCATAACCTAAGAACGTGCGGAGCTTGAGTTTCATAAGGAGCGGGTGTTACTTCAACAGGTCCGGGCGCAGCTTTTTGGTGCGCTCCATGGATTGCTGGAATTCCCAGTCATCTATCAGGGCCTGGTTGCCCGACAGAAGTACGTCGGGTACACGCCAGCCTTTGTATTCGGCAGGACGGGTGTAGACGGGTGGGGCCAGCAGGTTGTCCTGGAAACAGTCTGACAGGGCCGATTGTTCATCGGACAATACACCGGGAATAAGGCGTACGATGCTGTCTGTCATTACGGCTGCAGCAAGTTCACCGCCTGTAAGTACATAGTCGCCGATGCTTATCTCGCGGGTAATCAGATGCTCACGGATGCGGTAATCGATGCCTTTGTAGTGGCCGCACAGGATAATCACGTTGTTGAGCAGCGACAGGCTGTTGGCGGTTTTCTGGTTGAACTGCTCGCCGTCGGGTGAGGTGTATATTACTTCATCGTAGTCGCGCTGTGACTTGAGGTCGGTTATGAGGCGGTCAATGGGCTCTATCTTCATTACAAGGCCGGCGCAGCCTCCAAAGGGGTAGTCATCGGTCTTGTGGTGTTTATCGGTGGTGTAGTCCCTGATATCGTGCAGATGAATCTCGGCGAGACCGGCTTTCTGGGCACGTGCCATCATTGAGCAGTTGAAGAAACCCTCAAGCATGTCAGGAAATACAGTTAATATATCAATACGCATATTTATGTAGCATTTACGGCTGCAAAATTACAAAATTATGCGTAAATTCGCGGTCTGAAAACGGTACTTTCATAGAGTCCCCCAAAATGAGCGAAACTGAACGGATAATCGAGCTGCGTGAGTTGTTGCATAAATACAACAATCTGTACTATGTGCAGAACGCACCCGTCATTTCCGATATCGAGTTCGACCAGCTTATGCATGAGCTCATTGACCTGGAGGAGAAGCATCCTGAGCTCTATGATGCCAATTCACCCACACAGCGCGTAGGAAGCGATATCAGCAAGGGCTTTGAGCAGGCTGAGCACCGTTATCCCATGCTTTCCCTGGACAATACATACAACGAGCAGGAGGTCCGTGACTTCTTCCAGCGTGTAAGCGGCTTGCTTAACGAGCCGTTTGAGATATGCTGTGAGCTCAAGTATGACGGCCTTTCAATCTCACTGATCTATGAGGAGGGCAAGCTGGTTCAGGCTGTGACTCGCGGAGACGGCGTCAAAGGCGATATCGTTACCGATAACGTGCGCACTATCAAGTCTGTACCGTTGGTGCTCCAGAAGGGCAGCTATCCGCGTAATTTCGAGATCCGCGGTGAGGTTCTGATGCCCTGGACATCATTTGAGATGCTTAACGCCGAGCGTGAGCGTCAGGAGGAGCCTCTGTTTGCCAACCCCCGTAACGCCGCTTCAGGTACGCTCAAACTGCAGAATCCTCAGGAGGTGTCACGCCGCCAGCTGGATTCATACCTGTACTATCTGCTGGGTGAGGAACTTCCGTGTGACGGCCACTACGAGAACATGATGGAGGCTGCCAAATGGGGTTTCAAGGTATCGGACCACATGAAGAAATGCACCACTATCGAGGAGGTGCTTGACTATATAAACTACTGGGACACAGAGCGTAAGAACCTGCCGGTTGCAACTGACGGCATTGTGCTCAAGGTCAATTCACTGCGCCAGCAGCGCAACCTTGGATTCAAGGCCAAGTCACCGCGCTGGGCAATTGCATACAAGTTCCAGGCTGAGCGTCAGCTGACACGTCTTAACAGCGTATCATACCAGGTGGGACGTACCGGTGCAGTCACTCCGGTGGCAAATCTGGATCCCGTACAGCTGTCAGGAACCGTTGTAAAGCGCGCCACACTGCATAATGCCGACATTATCAAGGGCTTGGACCTTCATGTCGGCGATATGGTCTATGTGGAGAAGGGCGGTGAGATTATTCCCAAGATTACCGGCGTGGACATGGATTCACGTTCAATACTTGTGGGTGATCCCGTAAAGTTCGCCGATGTATGCCCTGAATGCGGTACCAAACTGATCCGTTACGAGGGTGAGGCTGCGTACTACTGCCCGAACGCAATCAGCTGTCCGCCTCAGATAAAGGGACGCATAGAGCATTTTGTGAGCCGTAAGGCCATGAATATAGACGGTCTTGGAACCGAGACCATCGACCTGTTCTACCAGGCCGGCCTGATTAAGGATATCGCTGACCTTTACACACTTAAGGCCATGGATATCTGCCGTCTGGAGGGATTGGGAGAGAAATCGGCCGTAAGTATTGTACACGGTATCGAGGACTCCAAGAAGGTTCCGTTTGAGAGGGTTCTGTTTGCCATAGGCATACGATTTGTCGGTGAGACGGTTGCCAAGATACTGGCACGCGCATTCAAATCGATGGAGGCCCTGGAGAACGCTACAATGGAGCAGCTTACTGCAGTGAATGAGATCGGTGTCAAGATTGCACAGAGCATTGTGACATTCTTTGCCGATGAGCGCAGCCGTGCGCTGGTGAACCGACTCAAGGAGTTCGGCCTGCAGATGGAACTGGCTCAGGAGGAGCAGGAGGGAGGAAGTGACTTGCTGAAAGACAAGATCATCGTGATAAGCGGTGTGTTCAACTACCACTCACGCGATGAGTACAAGGCGCTCATTGAGCGTCACGGAGGTAAGAACTCCGGCAGCATATCGGCCAAGACATCATTTGTGCTGGCCGGTGACAATATGGGACCCGCCAAGCGCGAAAAGGCTCAGGAGCTGGGCGTAAGGCTGGTTTCAGAGAATGAGTTTCTGGAAATGATTAATGAAAAACCTTCAATAGTAACCAATGAATTACTCTTACCCTTTTAAGGGACTTGGCGTTGCGATGGTAACGCCCTTCAAAACAGACGGCCAGATAGACTTTGAGAGTCTTTCAAGGATCGTGGAAAACCTGATTGCAGGCGGCGTAGACCACCTGTGCGTACTCGGAACAACTGCTGAGACCCCGACGCTTTCAGAGAGCGAGCGCCTGGAGGTTGTAAAGTTCGTCATAAAGCAGGTCAAGGGCCGTATTCCCATGATGGTTGGTTGCAGCAGCAACTGCACAGCAGCAGTTGTGGAGCAGATCAAGAATTATCAGCTGGACGGCATCGATGCCATTCTGAGCGCCGTTCCTTTCTATAACAAACCCTCACAGGAGGGTATCTACCGCCATTTTGCCGAGATCGCCAAGGCATCGGCCAAACCTATCATACTCTATAATGTACCGGGACGTACCGGCGTGAACATGACCGCTCAGACAACTCTGCGTATAGCACGTGAGTTCAAGAACGTGATCGGTATCAAGGAGGCATCGGGCAATATGGATCAGGTTAAGGAGATCATTGCCGGTGCTCCTGAGGGCTTCCGCGTTATCATAGGCGATGACAGTCTGGCCATGGAGGCTATCCGCAACGGTGCAGCGGGCGTGATTTCTGTTATCGGCAATGCCGTTCCCAAGCGTTTCAGCCAGTTGGTTCATGCTACTATGCAGGGCAATTATGCTGAGGCTGAGCAGATTCAGAAGCAGCTGGCACCCCTGTACGGACTCCTGTTCAAGGAGGGCAGTCCCTGTGGCGTAAAGGCCCTGATGGCTGACCGCGGTGTACTTGAAAACGTTATGCGTCTGCCGCTTGTTCCGGTCAGCGACGCTCTGAAGAAGGAAATACTTAACGGATTTGCAGGTATTGAGGGATGAAGAGACTGCTGAGTTTGTTCATTCTTATCCTTGTACTGTTTGTAGTATCCTGCAAAGAGAGCACCGTTGTATCTGAACCTGAACCCGAGGCTGAATACTTTGCACCTGAGCCGGTATACCGCTGGGGAATAAACATTGACAGTCTCGATATCGTTGACGGCGTCATAGGCCGTAACGAACTGCTTTCCACCATTCTGTACCGCTATGATGTGTCGTCACAGACCATCTACCATCTGGAAAGAGCCTCACAGGAGACATGGAGCGTTCGCAAGATGCAGTCCGGCAAGACGTATCACATTCTGCGTGACCGGGATTCAATTGCCACTGCAAGGTTCTTTGTATATGACATAAACAAGACCGATTATGCCGTCTATTCACTCAGTGACAGCATCTACAGCTACACCGCATCAATAGATGTCGATACTGTGCTGAACTACATCAGCGGAAGCATCGAGTCTTCACTGTGGAACGCCATGATAGAGCAGGGGGCCGCCCCCGATCTGGCCGGTATGTTGGCCGATATCTACTCATGGACCATAGATTTCTTCGGTATCCAGAAGCGTGACTCGTTCTCAGTATACTACCAGGAGATGTATGCGGACAGCGTACGTGTGGCCACAGGCAATATCCTGGCAGCCAATTTCATTACTTCAGGAACTGATCACTACGCATTCCGCTACAGATATCACAATGAGCGCGGAGAGTACTTTGACGAGAAGGGAACCAGCCTTAGGCGTGCGTTCCTGAAAGCTCCTCTGAGTTATACCCGTATTAGCTCAAAGTTCTCAGAGGCACGTCTGCATCCCATCAAGAAGATTGTACGTGCCCATCACGGCGTTGATTATGCTGCGCCGTCAGGTACGCCTGTCTATTCTGTAGGTGACGGTGTGGTTACAGCCAAGGCCTGGGATACCAAGGGTGGCGGAAACTACATCAAGATCAAGCATAACTCCACTTATACAACAGAGTATATGCATCTGCGCGGTTTTGCCAAGGGCATCAGCGTGGGAACCCATGTTTCACAGGGCCAGCTGATAGGTTATGTAGGCATGACAGGTACCGCAACCGGTCCTCATCTGGACTACCGCGTATTCAAGAACGGAACCGCAATTGATCCTCTGCGCATGGATCTGCCGGCTGTCGATCCCATTAAGGAGGAGGATATGCCGGAGTATCTGAAGGCAGTAAGCGGTTATATGAGGATGGTCGGTCTGAGCGTACCCGACAGCTTGCAGGTTGATACTATAAAAAACATATAATCAAATGATTAGGAATGTTGTCTTTGACTTCGGAAACGTACTTGTAGACTGGGATCCGGCCTATCTTTTCCTTCCGTATTTTAACGGAGACAAGGAGAAGTGCCGCTTCTTTACCGATAATGTATGCAACCGTGAATGGTTCACCCGTATGGACCGCGGTGAAGACATGGATCAGTGCGTAGCCGAACTACAGGAAACATATCCTCAGTATGCTGATGCCGTGGCCGCATTCCGTGACCGCTGGTTTGAGATGTGCAACGGTGATATTCCCGGTATGCTGGAGATAATCCAGGACCTTAAGAATAAGGGAATAGGGGTATATGGCCTTACAAACTGGCCGGCCGCAACCTTTGATGAGGCCCGCCGCCGTTTCAAGACCATTGCAAGCATTGACAACATAGTGGTTTCAAGTCAGGTAAAACTTGCAAAACCGGAACCTGAAATATACAAACTGCTGATTTCAAGATATAATCTCAATCCCGCGGAGTGCGTATTTATTGACGACCGCAAGGATAATGTAGATGCTGCTATCAGATTGGGAATGAGCGGAATAGTATATCCCGGCACGGCTGACGGATTGTCAGAAATTTTGAATCCGATGTTACTTTAGGATAAAAAAAAGTGACATAAAAGAGCATTTTGTTTTTTCCTTTTGCATATCTTTGCAGCACAAATCAAGCAAAACAGCATAAAAATGACAATGCATCTTTCATTTTGGTGGTGGCAGAACTCAGGATACATAAAATCGTGAGGTAGAGGCCATATATCCATAAATGAAACAAAATACAAAGGCTCTTCGGTACTCACGAAGGGCCTTTTTTCATGATTATAACTACAAAAAACAATGAATACTTATCAGATTGACAGCAACGGTTATTACGGAGAGTTCGGAGGTGCTTACATCCCCGAGATACTCTACAAGACCGTCCAGACACTCAAGGAGAGTTATCTGCCCATTATCGAGAGCGAGGAGTTCAAGAAAGAGTACCATGCACTGCTGCGTGACTATGTAGGCCGTCCCAGTCCTCTTTATTACGCATCACGCATGAGTGAGAAATACGGCTGCAAGCTCTATCTGAAGCGTGAGGACCTGAACCACACAGGCGCACACAAGATCAACAACTCAATCGGTCAGATCCTTCTGGCCCGCAAGATGGGTAAGACACGTATCATTGCCGAGACAGGTGCCGGACAGCACGGTGTTGCCACAGCAACCGTATGCGCCCTTATGAATATGCCCTGCAGGGTTTACATGGGTGCTTTGGATGTTGAGCGTCAGGCCGTGAACGTAGAGCGTATGCGTATGCTGGGTGCCGAGGTAATGCCGGTTCACAGCGGTAACAAGACCCTTAAGGATGCCACAAACGAGGCAATACGCGACTGGTGCTGTCATCCTGCCGATACATTCTATATCATTGGAAGTACCGTAGGTCCTCATCCTTATCCCGATATGGTGGCCCGTCTGCAGAGTGTGATATCGGCCGAAATCAAGGAACAACTGATGGAGAAAGAGGGACGTGACTATCCCGACTATCTGATGGCCTGCGTAGGCGGAGGCAGCAACGCTGCGGGAACCATATATCATTACATTGATGATGAGAGAGTTAAGATTGTTCTTGGTGAGGCAGGCGGCATGGGTCTTGACACTCCGCAGACAGCCGCATCAATGGAGATAGGTACTCCCGGAATCCTGCACGGAAGCCGCATCATGGTGATGCAGACCCCCGACGGCCAGATCATCGAACCCTATTCAATATCAGCCGGTCTGGATTATCCCGGTACAGGACCTATCCACTGCAACCTTTACAAGCAGGGCCGCGCACAGGTAATGGCTGTGAACGACAATGAGGCTCTTCAGGCCGCTTTTGAGCTGACAAGGCTCGAAGGTATCATCCCGGCTCTGGAAAGCAGCCACGCGCTGGCTATGCTGCCTAAAATGAAGTTCAACAAAAACGATGTGGTTGTACTTACAGTCAGCGGACGCGGCGACAAGGACCTGAACACATACCTCAAACACAAAGACGAGATTAACTATGAAGCAATTTAAATACCATACAATCAGCAAGAAAACCCCGGGCGACCTGCTCACTCCGGTAACTGCATACCTCAACGTACGCGACCTCTGCTCACAGAGCGTGCTCATGGAGAGCTCCGATTATCACGGAGGCGAGAACTCCAAGTCATTCATTGCCGTCAACCCGATTGCAACAGTAAGCATCGCGCACGGCAAGGGTTACATGCTTCTGCCTGACGGACAGACCATAGAGCATGTGATTGATGCCGATTATGACGCAGCAAAGCTCATCAATGAGTTTCTGGGCCATTTCAGCATAGAGGGCGAGGGCAGCAACTACTGCGGTCTGTACGGCTTTACCACATTCAATGCCGTGCGTTACTTTGAAAACATAAAGATCAAGGATGAGACCCAGGCCGAGAATGATGCCGCCGATATGCAGTACACACTGTTCAAGAGCATCGCGGTATTTGACCATTTCTGCAACGAGCTGACTCTTATAGAGTTGCTGGGAGAGGGAGAGAAGGGTTCTCTCGATAAGTTTGAGCATAATCTGGGTTCTCACTCATTCCGCACTTTTGAATTCCATGCGGTAGGTGATTGCACAAGCACCCTGACAGACGATGAGCACCGTGAGAACATACGTCGCGGTATTGCTCACTGCAAGCGCGGTGATGTGTTCCAGATTGTTCTCTCACGCCGTTTCAAGCAGTCTTACACTGGTGATGACTTCCAGTTGTACCGTGCATTGAGAAGCATTAATCCCAGCCCGTACCTGTTCTACTTTGATTTCGGCGGTTTCCGCATATTCGGTTCAAGCCCTGAGACTCACTGCCGCATAGCAGGCCGTCAGGCATACATCGACCCGATTGCAGGAACCACAAAGCGTACCGGAAATGCCGAGCAGGACCGTGAGAACGCACTTTATCTTAAAAATGACCCCAAGGAGAATGCCGAGCACGTGATGCTGGTTGACCTGGCCCGCAACGACCTGAGCCGCAACTGCCACGGCGTGCATGTGGTATTCTACAAGGATATGCAATATTATAGCCATGTAATTCACCTGGTGAGCCGGGTTCAGGGAGAGTTGGATGATAACGCCGACCCTGTAAAGGCATTTATCGACACTTTCCCTGCCGGTACGCTCAGCGGCGCCCCCAAGGTACGTGCAATGCAACTTATTAGCGAATATGAGCCGCATAACCGCGGTGCCTACGGCGGATGCATCGGCTTTATAGGATTTAACGGTGACCTTAACCAGGCCATCACCATCAGGACCTTTGTAAGCCGTAACGGCGAACTCTGGTTCCAGGCCGGCGGCGGTATAGTTGCCAAGAGCGACGTTGAGTATGAATTACAGGAGGTTAACAACAAGCTGGGCGCCCTGCGCAAGGCTATCATAATGGCTGAGAAACTATGATAAAGACCATAATAATAGACAATTACGACTCATTTACGTACAACCTGAGCCACCTTCTCAAGGAACTCGGGGCCGATGTAACCGTAGTACGTAATGACAAGTTCAAGATAGAGGATCTGGAGCAGTATGACAAGATCGTTCTTTCACCGGGTCCCGGCATTCCGAGCGAGGCAGGACTGATGCCTCAGGTTATCAAGGCATATGCAGGCCGTAAGCCTATTCTGGGCATCTGCCTGGGCCATCAGGCCATCGGCGAGGCTTTCGGAGCAAAACTGCTCAACATCGGCAATGTGGTTCACGGGGTTGCCACTCCGGCACATCTGACAGCACAGGATTACCTGTTCGAGGGACTTCCCGGTGACCTTGAGGTAGGGCGTTACCACTCATGGGTGGTCGATGACAAGGACCTTCCCGAATGTCTTGAGGTTACTTCACGCAGCGATGATGGCTATATAATGTCCCTCAGACACCGCAAGTATGACATACGGGGTATCCAATATCACCCTGAGAGCGTGCTTACTCCTGACGGAAAAGCAATCATCAACAACTGGTTAAATCATTAAAAACAAATACATTATGAAAGAGTATCTTTTGAAACTGATTGACGGCGTAACGCTGACACAGGATGAGACACATGAAATCATGCTGAACATCACCCGCGGCAAGTACAATGACCAGCAGATTGCGGCACTTCTTATGGCTATACAGACCCGCGGCGTTACTGTTGATGAGCTCCTCGGTTTCCGCCAGGGACTGCTTGAGACCGGAAAACGTATTGACATGGACAATGAGAACACACTTGATATAGTAGGTACAGGCGGTGACGGCAAGAATACCTTCAACATCAGTACCTGCTCTGCATTCGTGATTGCCGGTGCGGGTTATAAGGTAACCAAGCACGGAAACGGTGGCAGCAGCAGCGTAAGCGGTGCCAGCAATGTCCTGCAGGAGCACGGAGTAAAGTTTACCGATGATATCGACAAACTGCGCCGTTCACTCGACGAGTCAGGTGTATGCTATTTCCACGCACCTCTGTTTGCATACGGAATGAAGTTCGTGGGACCCACCCGCAAGGCTCTGGCAATCCCCACATGCTTCAACCTGCTGGGACCGCTCGTAAACCCGTGTCATCCCAAGAACTCACTTCACGGAACGGCTACACAGGCTCAGCTGCGCCTGTACGTGAACATTCATCAGCGCATAGGTGACAACTTCGGTGTCATTACAAGTTACGACGGATATGACGAGATCTCACTTACCAGCGGATTCAAGGTTGTAACAAACTTCTACGAGAAGGTTTATACTCCCAAGGATATGGGTCTGGACTATGTGATGCCCACGGATATCTACGGTGGCAGCACAATACAAGATGCCAAAGCTATATTTGACAATGTTCTGGAGGGTAAGGCTACCGATGCCCAGAAGAGCGTAATCATAGCCAATGCAGCCTGCGGTATCGGTATCATGGACCGCAACATGAGCATTGAGGACAGCGTTGCAGCCGCACGTGAGTCACTTGACAGCGGCCGCGCTCTGGCAGCATTCCGTAAGTTCGTAGACATCAATCAGTAATGAAGGATATTCTGCAGGAAATAGTTGCCTTCAAGAGGATAGAGGTGGAGCAGCAGAAACAGGTTGTTTCACCCCGTGACCTCTATGCCAAGGTTGAACGCCTGATGTCCGATGGTATCAATGCCCGCAGCATGAGCCGCTCGTTGGCATCCAGCCGCTATGGTATCATTGCCGAATTCAAGCGCAAGAGCCCGTCGAAAGGCTGGATTCATGAGGATGCCAAGCCTATGGATGTGGTGCCCATGTATGCCGCCGGCGGTGCATCGGCCCTGAGCATACTGACGGACAACAAGTACTTTGGCGGTACTCTGGACTTTATTCCACAGGTTAGGGCATCGGTCGACATACCTATTCTGCGCAAGGAGTTCATCATTGACGAGTATCAATTGTTTGAGGCACGAAACGCAGGTGCAGACGCTGTGCTTTTGATAGCCGCCGACCTTAGCAAGGAGGAGTGCCGCAGTCTGACACGTACCGCCCATGACCTTAAGCTTGAGGTGCTGCTTGAGATGCACAGCGAGCAGGAACTGGAGTATCTGGAATGTGATCCGGATATGGCGGGCATAAATAACCGCAATCTGGGCTCTTTCCATACCGACGTGGCCACCAGCTTCCGCCTGGCTGAGAGAATGGCTACAGAGGCCGTTAAAGTGAGCGAGAGCGGCATTAGTGATCCCCGTACGGTCCGCAACCTCCGTCAAGCGGGTTTCCGCGGATTCCTTATGGGTGAGCGTTTTATGAAAGAGGAGAATCCGGGCCTGGCCCTGAAAAGATTCATCGAAGAGATATGATAATCAAGGTCTGTGGAATGCGCGACTCCCAAAACATAAGGGAGGTGGAGAGCCTGGGGCCCGATATGATGGGTTTCATGTGCTGGAGCGGAAGCAAACGTTACGTGAGCGCCAAGCCCGATTATCTGCCCGATGTGTGCAGAGTGGGGGTCTTTGTCAATCCTACGGCCGATGAGGTTATGGAAAAGGTCCGTGAGTTGGGACTGAACCGCATTCAGCTGCACGGAACCGAGACTCCGCAGTTGTGCCGCACCATTCATAAGGCAACAGGACTTCCCATAATGAAAGCAGTCTCAATTGAATCACAGGAGGATTTCAAACAGTGCAGCGCATATGAGCGTGCTGACGGAGTCGACATGTTCCTGTTTGATACCAAGTGCAGCGGATGGGGTGGTAGCGGTCAGGAGTTTGACTGGAGCCTGCTGGAGGGTTATGACGGAAGCAATCCGTTCATTCTGGCCGGAGGCATCGGCCCCGGTGCCGAAGAGAGGCTTGTAGAGATTGACCATCCCAAGTTCCGCGGAATTGACCTGAACAGCCGTTTTGAGACGGAGCCCGCATTCAAAGAGATTTCAAAACTGAGTGTATTTATCAATAACATACGTAATTATGAACAGAATAAATAAGTTGTTCGCCGACAAGAAAAACGGCATTCTGTCACTCTATTTCTGCGCCGGACACCCGTCACTGGACAGCACCGCGCAGATTATCCGCACCCTTGAGAAGAAAGGAGTGGATATGATTGAGGTAGGTATTCCGTTCAGCGACCCCATGGCCGACGGTCCTGTAATCCAGGATGCCGCAACCAAGGCTCTTCGCAACGGTATGACCCTGAAACTGCTGTTTGAACAGTTATCCGGCATACGCAAGGATGTAAAGATGCCGCTGGTTCTTATGGGTTACCTGAATCCCGTCTATCAGTACGGTTATGACGCTTTCTTCAAGAAGTGCAGCGAGACGGGCATTGACGGCGTAATCATTCCGGACCTGCCGTTCAACGATTATCTGAACCAGGTCAAGCCCGTGGCCGATAAGTACGACGTGCGTATCATCATGCTCATCACACCCGAGACTAGCGACGAGCGCATCCGCTTTATCGACGACAACACCGACGGATTCATCTATATGGTGAGCTCTGCCGCCACAACCGGTGCACAGAAGGAGTTTGACCTTAAGAAGCAGGAGTATTTCAACCACGTGAACGGAATGGGACTCAAACACCCGCGCATGATTGGATTCGGAATAAGCAACAAGCAGACCCTGGAGAGTGCTCAGGCCAATGCCGCCGGATGCATAATAGGCAGTAAGTTTGTGCAGTTGCTGGAGCAGTTTGGCAATGCAAATGATGCCTTTGATGCTCTAAATGATGCTCTGCAGAAATAAAAACGTTATTTCTTGCAAAAAATAGGTCAAGAAGTGTGCGATTGTAGAAATAAAACAGTACCTTTGCACCGCTTTAAGAAATTAAAGCCAATCTAAAAGGATGGTTCCGTAGCTTAACTGAATAGAGCATCTGACTACGGATCAGAAGGTTCCGGGTTTGAATCCCGGCGGAATCACCAGAAAACGGCTCCACAAATACTTGTGGGGCCGTTTGATTTTTGACACAGAATGATCGCTACCAGCCCATAATCATTAATTTTTAGGTACTTTTGCGCCAATAAATTCAAGCATCTAATGAATTACCAGATAAGACCAATAAGGAAAGAAGAAATACCAATACTTGGAGATTTCCTCTATGAGGCAATCTTCATCCCCGAAGGTGTTGCCGCACCTCCCAGGAGTATTCTCGATGATGAGAACCTGCAGGTCTATATCCGTGACTTTGGCCAGATGCCCGCAGACCGTTGCCTGGTAGCAGAGGTGGGGGATAAGATAGTAGGTGCTATCTGGAGCCGCATCATGAACGACTACGGCCATATAGCCGATGATGTCCCTTCAATTGCAATCTCCCTGTATAAGGAATACCGGAACCTGGGTATAGGCACAGATATGCTCCGCCAGATGCTGGAACTCCTCAAAGCCGATGGGTATAAGAGCGTCTCCCTCTCCGTTCAGAAGGCAAACTATGCCATGCGTATGTACCAGAGAGCCGGCTTCAGGATTTTGTCCGATGATGGCGAAGAGGCCTTGATGCAATGCATTCTTTGAGGCCGATGCCCTCACGGCCCGCATCCCGCCATCCGGCCAGCATAATCTTCCGCGCTACTATTGCAAATACCAGGGATAAACCCTTAATTTGCAAACACTAACCTTTTTCTAACAATTATGAATCTGGAAACGAGAAAAAAACTTATCAACATTTGCTTCTTTCTTATGGCCGCATCATTGGTCGGCATCGCAGCAGCCGTACGTTACTCATACGAGATAGATCCGGATCCCATAATCAGGATATGCCTTTGGGTAGGTTTAGTCAGCATGGTACTGCATATTATATTGCGTTACATCAAGAGCGAATAACCGGAGCAAATACTATAACAAGACAATAAAACAGTCCTTTTCCAACCGCTATGAAACCAAGAACCATACAGTTCATCTTTTATACATCAATCATAATCGCGGGTATCTGCGGCTGTTTTTTGATATACAACTTTTTTTGTCCCAATCTGCCCAAGGTTGCGCATACCGCCATTGTATTAAAGGGCTTCTTCTTAATAATCATCCTTATCCTGGTTATTACCAAGAAGAAGTGGGATAAGCAAGACTCAGATAAGTCATAATCATCATTCCATACTACCGTCATGAAACTCAAAACCTACAGGAATATCCGCATAGTAACAGCAATAGCCCTCTTAATCAGCACTGTATTAGAAGGATACTCCGTATTTGGTCCGGGGAGCAGGAAACTCTACGCAATTGGCGCAATATCATTTGGTGTGTTTTTAATATTCCATTTCGTGTTTTCTGCCCTCAGGAACAGATTGGTTAAGCAAGACTCAGATCAGGCTGTAAAGTAACCCACAGCCATACTCGCGGGCGCATAATAAGGACAGAGACATTCTGCAGGTTTTCCCCGGCCAGTAAATCCGTATTCAGGGAATTTTGCAAGATACTTCCCAATATCCGTGCCGGGTGGGCAGACTATATCCACATCTATGCTAAGTCTGTGCAGGCCTGAGCCAAGCAGGAGCATCATGACACAGAAGGATCAGTTCCCTGTGTCACAGCCGCTTCGCCTCGGTTCCGTCCCGTAACCATCACCTTTCACGAAAGCTGATGATTACGGGGCGGCCAAAAAGAAGGTGCATCTGGCCGTCCGATGATAGCCGATGCACCTTTTCTATACACCCTCAGAGGGATTTATTTATCAATCTTTCTGATAAGAGATAGGTCGCCGCTTGACAGGGCCTCAAAGTTGGCCTCAATCTTCTCAATCTCCCAGTCCCACCATTTCAGGTCCAGCAGATAAGCTATAAGTTCATCATCAAAACGCTTCCTTACAACACGGCAAGGATTGCCTACGGCAACTGAATAAGGAGGAATATCCTTCGCCACAACAGAGTTGGTACCTATAATGGCACCGTCGCCAATATGAACACCAGGCATGATAGTTACATTCTGGCCAATCCAGACATCATTACCCACAACAGTATCACCCTTCAGGGGGAGCTCATTCTTCACCGGTGCAATAGCAGAACCCCAATCACCGCCTATCACATAGAATGGGTAAGTGGTCACGCCGGCCATCCGGTGGTTGGCCCCATTCATCACAAACTCTACACCTTTTGCGATGGCGCAGAACTTACCGATGATAAGTTTGTCACCAATAAAATCGTAGAAGTGCGTCACATGCTTCTCAAACTGGTCTGCACCATCCACATCGTCATAGTAGGTATAATCACCGATGATGATACGAGGATTCTTCACTACATTCTTAATGAAGCAGAGGCTTGGAATCTTAGGATTCGGAAAAACTGCATTCGGGTCGGGCCTGTTTGTAATCTTCTTCATGATGCCATGTTTCTTTTTGCAGGAACAAATATACTGATTTTCCCAAACCTCCACCCATACAATAGAAAAAGCCGGTATCGCTACCAGCCTCCTCAGTCCTTTTCCAATAATTGAAATTTAGATGAAATATATATACGACTCCGGTATCTGTGTTCCTTTCCTTATTTTTCCTTCACATACTTCCCTGTAATATGGTCGATACAAAGCTCCAGTACCAGAGCCCGTGGCCCGTTCTTCTGCATGTCATGCTCAATGTCATACCCTTCAGGGAAATACTTCTCACCAAGGGCCCGCAAGATAACGTCAATCTCAGCCTGGTCCGTCACCTCCCTGATACGCCCGAACACCACAACACTCATTACATTGTACCACCATTCGCCCTCATTCTTCACAGGCTCAGAGAGTAGGGTAAAACACACCTTATCATCCCTGCGGATAGCGTCCAGCTTATGTCCCTCCTTAGCGCAATGGAACCAGATGCGCCCGCCCCGAAATACAAAGTTCAAAGGGATGGCATACGGATATCCGTTATCCCCATGCACAGCAAGCACACCTCTCGGTGCCGTTTCCAACAACCTCAGACAGGCCTCATCCGAAGCCTGCTGCTTGAATCTCCTCATAGCTCTGAACTCTTCCATGTGATAGCGTGATTATGCTGATGAATTTGCCCGGCAAAGATAGCAAAAGAAATCGTCCGATGCTTTCGTCCGATGAATCCGCATCAAACCCCAAACCCACCTCCACCAGTACTGCAAGTAGCCCCCGCAGCGCACCGTTACTTCCGGCATCTCTTTATAAAAGGCGTAGGCCATAGGTCCAGTTATAGCACCCAGAGTATCTGCGTCATCACCCAAGAGCACGACTGTTCTTCTGATTGGGAGTAACACGTTCCGATTGGTGGCAATGTCCGGAAAAGGTATCAAAAGCACAGTCGGAAAAGAAGTTATGTTTTCAAACCATAACTGTCATGCCACAACTGAATGCGTCAATCCTGTCGCCCATAATCTTTTTCAGTGTGGCAAACACCTTGCCGCCAGTGCAGTGGCTGGTGTAAAAATGTGTATCGGGATAGCCCTCAATCAATCTGTGGGCCATATCAGTAAGCGCCTGTTCGGTCTCATGGTCATCAAGCAGATGGAACCCGCCCACAACCGTCTTAACAGGGTAGTGGCAGGCCTCCAGGATATTCTCCAGTCCGCTATGAGCGCAACCCGTAAACAGCAGACCGTCCGTGTACAGAGCTGTTTCATGGCCAAAATCATCTGCCACATAATCGCCATCCCCATTCTCAGCCAGCAGATATCGGTTCCCCTCAGGAATAGGGCGTATCTGCGGTATATGTGTCATAATATGTATGTCGTCACCTATCCGGCTGCAGTCATCGGCAAACAACAGTCTATCCCGTATCTCCTTTGGCCACTCTGCAGTAATGCTGTGCAGCTGTCCTCTTTTTGAAAAGAACCTACCGTGTACAGCCTCTTCAGCAACTATAATTCTTGCCTTGTCGTTAACCTCTGCCAGATGTTTAAGTCCACCTGCATGATCGCTGTGTCCGTGCGATATAAACACGTAATCAACCCCACTCAAATCAATACCCAGGCGCGTTGTGTTGCGGATAAACACATCACTGGCTCCGGTGTCAAGCAGAATGCGGTGCCTGTCCGTATCTAACAGAATGGAAAGGCCGTGTTCTGTTTCAAGGCGGCTGTCATTAGTACGGTTGTCCGATAATACCGTCCACCTCATTTGCCCAGCTTAGGAACAATGAACACCGGCTTCTCCTCATGGTTGTCGCAGTCGTGATGGTCACAAGCCTCCTGTGAATCCTTCAGCTCACCATTCAGGTAAGCCCCAAGCACATCGTCCACATTACCATGGCATCCCCTTATAACAGCTATGCCGTGGGCCGTCAGCTTATTGTACGCACCCATGCCCATGTTCCCGGCCAGCATCAGAGTAATGCCCATCTCCTGCATCACCCGTGCAATGTCTGATTTACAACCGCACCCCTCGGGAGAATCCAGACGCTCCTGCTTCAGTATCTCGCCCTTCTCATCCAAGGTAACAACACTATAATAAGCACAGTGCCCGAAATGGTCATCAACCATACCGTCACGTGTAGGAATTGCAATCAACTTCATATCTCAGTTATTTTTCACAAAGGTACTCAATTTTAACAGATGTCCCAATGCCCGGCTCCTGCAGTATAAAATAAATCGCTGGTGAGCAGGGTGAGCCCACCAGCGATTTGCCAAATATCAACCTCAATTATTATCGGTCAAATTCATTCATCTCATCTTCACTCAGGCCTAATGACTCCATAGCCTCCCAAGTACTTTGACCATTCTTGCGGTGTTCCTTGTAATCACCTTCCAGTCCATGACACAGAAGTATCAGTTCCCTGTGTCACGGCTTTGCCCAGCTGGGCCGTGAACACGTCCCGGTACCACAACCATACCCACTGTTCCCAATCTCACATCTCCAGCTGCTGCAGATAGGTTCCGCTGGCTCATCAGAATCCGTATCCCTGCGCTGCCGTCTCACACTCCAGAACACAGACAATCCCGCCCGCTGGCACGTTTCAGCCCGCATCCAGCTCACTGCCCCGGGCGTGGGCTGTGATCCGGGCAAGATGCGCACATATTTGGATGTCCGAAGCTCTGAAAATGAGATAGTCTTCAATGTTCCGCGTCCGGACATTGAAGACTATCAAGTGTACCTCCGCTACCGCCTGATTGACTCAGCAACCGGCTACCGGAATAACTGGAAAAAGAATACCACCAAGTAAATCAAAAGTAATCTCTAATGGTAATATTCAGCATCTTCACTTTGCCGTTATCATTAAAGTCAACCACAAATCCGGCTTGGTCATCAACCATCAGCCCCTTGTCATGCTGGTGGCCATCCACAATCCTAAAGTTGAACTTGGAACCGGCATTTTTCATTGTTTCCAACTTGTCCCTTAGGTAATTCATATACTCATCTTTTGAGGTCATTTCATGGAAAACCCACATTGATGCATAATGCATGTCATCAGCCAGGTATTCCTCAATCACACTGGCATCATAATTGGTGTAAGCTTCTGCCAGTTTGTTTAAAAACTCTACTTCTCTTGTTTCCATATACTTTATACATTAAATCATTCATACCGTTTAGGCATCAGCTCCGGCCCCTCATACAAAGCGTTATTGCCCAACCATCCGCCCAGCCGGTTCATATTTGAACGGGATAGCATATACTCTGCCAGGAACATGGAGAATATGTCATCCTGATGCCGCTCAAAATGCAGTATGCTGGCCACAAAGCATTTCTTCCGGTACTCATTGTAGTAGTCATTCGGTATGGCCGAATCCCTTGACATCCCGCAGAACGCCTCCTGAAACAACACTCTCCATCTCAACCATATCAGGACTGCCATTGGCGAATACTGTTCACTATCCATAAGCCTTGTGCCCACCGCTATCACCCACAGGTCTTCATCAAGTGATTGCCGGCAGTCACTCCACAGGCACCACAAGTCACACTGCTCGTCAAAATCATTGCATCCCGCCAACTCCTTAAGTATAACCTCCAGCTGTTCATCCTCACTGGCCTTCAGGTATCGCTCAAACCGTTCCTGAGCCCATTGGCCAGCATGCACTTTATTCATGGTGCTGTCTAATATGACCTCAATAGGCTCCATATCACCTTCATAATAGAAATAGCTGTACCGCTCAAATCTTTCCATAATCCTAGCCAGGTATAGAAGCGGTTCTGCGTCATCCACTCGGTATCCGGGATATGCAGCCAGATAAACTAGTAGGGAGTCTCTGGCATCCTTAAGACACTGTTTGTCCTCAGGGCTCCTCATTACGTCAATGTTTATCCCTCGTATGGCATCCATCACCTCCTCAGGCGTAAATATCCTCTCTTCCTCAGGCTTATCTTTGTTCCAGATGCATACCTCGTATAGGCTCTCCATATTGTACAGAAGCATGTTGCCGTTATAGTATTGTTCAGCGTTGGCATAAAGGTTATACTTCGTCCTCAGCTCATCAGGTATACATGGTACCGGAATGGTATCGGTCATGTTGATATACCAGTTGTTCTCTAATTCATCGTCCGGGGTGCCAGCCAGAATGTAGCGGCCTGCTGCTGGCACCAGCTTCAACACAAGCTCGGTCATGTCAACAGAGTCACCAGCCTCTGATGCCCAGTCGTAGATATCTAGTATCGGTGTCATGTCAACCGCGGCCTGGTGGGTAAATATGCCATCGTAGTTTGAATCTACTGGCATGGAGTGCTGAGGTGTGCAACCTAGCAATAACAGATGTAAGGATGCTGAAATAAGGATAGTTAGGGCCTTCATATTATGTTGATTGTTTACTCAATTGTTCAGCATACAAAGCTATCCTATCGTTTCTATAATACTCCATTTTTGCAAGGCTTGCAAATCAGGGCGTATACAAACAAATAAGTCATATATTTGTAGTGGCAGATCACAAATTATTCAGCCTTGGTTATGGATCAATACGCAGCAAATAACGGAATAGCATATGAGGATGTAATATTTGATTCTTCATTTCCATTTTATTTAGGCTATTCAAGACTCATATATACAGAGCCGTACTATGATGAAAATATCAATCGCTATATCATCAATCATTACGATGAGATAAACAAGGATAGAAGCAGATTGTTATATTTCCCAATTGAGGCACAGGGCATAACACCAATACTGCAGTATAATAGACCAGGTTTCGATTTCAGTTTTATCGATAGTTATAAAGTAAAACCGGAATCAATTCAGGCATTATACAATAAACTCTTCCACCATCGTAAGGGTAGAAAACGAAAACCTTGGATTCCCGATACTCCTTTGCTTATACGCATGGACAATCGTAATCTCAGGGATGAATATAATTGCATTTTATATCCTATACATTATGAAAGTGATGAACAATTTGAAAAATTGCTCAACACTATAATACTTGAACCAGAGCCTAAAAGTGATAATAAAATATATCAATCAACCAGAGAGGAAAGACTAAGCTGGGATAAAACTGATCCTAGAGATAATGCAGATAAGGAAAGCATTTCAATAATAGCGGACGAGATTAGAGAGCGTATCAGTAAGCTCCAACTAATGGGCGTTTCAGATTTTGTGATACGTAACCTAATTCAGGTTCCGGAGGCAAAAATAAGTCCACTCCTTATCACATCTGATTATCGCATTATATTGCCAGCCTATGACGACATGGAAATAGAAATGCCAACACTCTCCAAGGTCGTGTTCTTTTTCTATTTACGTCATCCTGAAGGCCTGCGCTTTAAAGAACTGATAGATTATCGTAAAGAGTTACTTGACATATACTATTCTATTTCCAATCGTGAGAATCTAGACAAGTTGGAACAGAGCATTGATGAACTTGTAGATTCCACTCGTAACTCCATTAATGAAAAATGTAGTCGCATTCGCGCTGCTTTCGTCAGCCAGTTCGCCGATGAACTTGCTCATAACTATTATATAACCGGCAATTATGCAACCCCTAAACGTATTACGTTGGATCGCAATATGCTCATTGATCAATCAGGTTTATTAATCAAGTAATATGGATAAAGAGAAAATAACCTCCCAAATTGACGAATATTGTGTGGAATATAGTGCGGACGGAAAAATTTTATTATCTGCTCCAGTCGGCATAAAAGAATATTCAATTAAGCCAGGAACGATTATCATATCAGAAAATGCGTTTGCCAACTGCGAACAGTTGGAAAGACTGACTATTCCAGCTGGAGTAGAAGTAATCAGTGATCGTTCATTCATGAATTGTAAGTCATTATCCAGGCTTTTTCTTCCGGAAGGACTAAGAAGTATATACTCATATGCTTTTAGTGGCTGTGAAGATCTATTTTTATTTTTTCCTCATAGCTTGGATTGGGTTTCGTTTACAGCTTTTGATGAGGCTATAAGGCTAGCTTTATTTGTTCCCTATAATGAAAAGGATAGATTTAGAAACTTATTTCCCAGGAAAGGTTGTTTTATAAAGGAATATATATGTGAATGCGGATTAAATAATAGGACATCAGAATATGTAGATTTAGGCTTAAGTGTAAAATGGGCAAATTGTAATTTGGGCGCGACACGGCCAGAAGATTTTGGTGATTATTATGCTTGGGCAGAATTGTCAACCAAATCAGAGTATTCGTTAAGTACTTATTTTATCAAATATCCAGGTGGAGATAATAGCTTGATTAAAATGGTCGATAGAAAAGGAGAAAAAGTTCTGGATTTAAGTTTAGATGTTGCAAATGTTCTGAAGGGTGATCATTGGCGTATGCCGTCAGAGAATGAGATGTTTGAATTGATAAAGAATTGCAAATGGACGTGGTCCATGGTAAATGGGGTTGAAGGTTATATGCTTACAAGTAAAATAGAAGGCTATACCGATAAATCTATCTTTTTACCTAATGCGGGGTTTAGATATAAAAGAGATATCATTTTTCTGGAGGGACAATATTGGACAAACACACTTAATCCAAGAACATTTTATCGCCCCAAAGCTCTCGTCTTTTGTCTAACTAGCCATTACATACCAAATGTGGGTGTGTATAGGAATAATGGGTTGCCAATTCGTCCAATATATGATTAAAGAGTATCAAAATGAATCTGTATTATAATTATGACAAAAGCTGTTTCTCATTAAAAGAAGATAGGAACAGCAAAAAGGTATTTGAGACTCATTCCCATGAAGGATTCTATGGCCCCGAAACAATAGAGGAGGGACGTTTTAAAGTTGAAATACATACTAATATTTATCCCAAGAAACCTCAGAAGGAGTTTTTAAGAGCAAATATATATGTTGATGGAGTTAAGTTGCTTCCTGTTAAGGAATCAATTAGGATTCCTGTGACACAAATACACTTTAACTTACATGAGATTTCATTTACACAATATGGTGCTGGTAATAATATTGGCAAGGAACCATCAACTATCTTTTTACGCAAAGACTTAGACTGGTATTCTTTTCTAAAATCTATTTGTATTGTGAGCGAACAACCAGAAAAATGGCAAAATAGACAGTTTGATTTATTGTTAGCAAAATTGGAAGAACATGAGAATTTTAAAAGGACACCAGCTTTGGTGGGAAAGCTATTAGAAATATATGCTCCTTATACAGGTTTAATAGGTACCAGTATATATTCAAAACTTCGACAATACTGTATTTCTACTATGCGGGTATTACTTGATAAAATGGAAACTGAAAAGCTTGACGATTCTTGGCTAAAAAATGGAGACTTTGTTTGGAGGTGTATAAAGGAAATTAATCAAGAAATAGGGCATGCTAATAAATAACAAAACTGCCGATGCCCCATGGACACCGGCAGTTTTCACATTACCAAGCAAGAGCCCATAGCTCTAATCTCCCTCAATCTCCACAAACCGAGCCTCAATCGTCATATCCCGGTAAATATCAACGCTAGTCTCCCGGCTGTTGTCCTGCCAGTAACGGCTGTGCCATCCGGCAAACCGCCATCCCTCAGCAGGCGTAGCAACCAAATCCACACGCTCATCCATGTGATACTCCTCCTTCAGCGGGGTCACGGTAACCGTGCCGCCCTCATCAGGATCCGCATACACTTCCAGCGTATAGGTCTCGTCACTCTCGCATACCGGGTAGATATCCCAGTCAAAGTTCTCGGTCATCACAAACCGGCGGGTAGGATTGGTGTTGGCCATGTCATCACTCCAGCCCACAAAGTGGAGCCCGTTGTCAGGCGTAACCGTAACCTCAATCTCATCGCCGTAGTGCAAGTCAGTGCCGTTGCCCTGGATAGAGCAGCGCCGCTCCTCAAGCCAGAACTCCTCAATCCTTACAGAATGGAATATTGCCGTCAGCTCAAACTGCTTCACGGCCACAATGGTTCTGGGGCTCTCGGTGCGTCCGTCGCTCCAGCGTACAAACTCATAGCCCTGGAACGGCACAGCCTCAATCTCACACTCCTCACCGTGATCAAAAGTCACATAACCGGTATCCGGCTCCACACGGCCATAGTCCTCATCATTCACGCCCAGATGGCACTCGTACGATGACTGAATGCGAGTAAACACAGCCGTCAGGTTTACGTCACCCTGAACGGTCACGCTGCGCAAGGCCTCCGTGTTTTCCACATCATCCTGCCAGTGGTCAAACCGCCATCCGCTGTTAGGATCAATCGTACGCATTATTAAACGACCCCTTTGCGTCAAACGACCCCTTTGCGTCACTTAATCCACAAGTTTACAATAATGAATCCTCTGCTATTCAGTTCAAATTATATATCTTCGCATATCAGCATATAATCCGATAATTTTTTATGAGAAAGACCGGCATTTCCTTATTTAGAATACTTTCCATTATGCTTCTCATGTCCGCCTGTAAGGACCAATCATTCCACAATGGTCATGAATACGTTGACCTTGGTCTGAGCGTCAAATGGGCTACATGTAATGTCGGTGCGCAGAATCCCGAGGATTACGGAGAGTTTTATGCCTGGGGTGAAACAAGAGCTAAGACCATTTTTACGGTGAAAGGTTACCGTTTTCGTGCCGGCGGTGAATCGTATCACGATATGAAACTCTCAAAATATGATCCTGATGAGATTTTGGACAATCTTAAAAAGACAGTTCTTGACATGGCCGATGACGTGGCTAATGTCAAATGGGGCGGCAACTGGAGAATGCCGACTAAGGAGGAGATTGAAGAGCTGAACTGGAACTGTGATTGGGTCTGGACAACGCAGAACGGAGTAAAAGGTGTTAAGATAACAAGCAAAGTTGAAGGTTATACAGACCGTTCAATTTTCATACCCGCAGCAGGATACAGGATTGACTCCAGACATCTTTTTGCAGGAGTAAGTGGAGAATATTGGTCAAGTACCAATTCAATGCTTAAGACTTCGGCCTACCATTTATACTTTGATTCGTGTGGCTCGTCCTTGGATAATACTATTGTGGATTACATAAGTGAATTATTGTATTGGCATGATGATGAAGGGGAAAGCTATATTAATGATTTGCCTGAATCATTAGCGGATAAACTCCGCAATTATTTTGATTCAGGAAAAGTCAACCTGGACAGCATCCCCAAATCTATATACAACGAGTATCGTGCATATTTAAAAACAGAAGACTGGGGCTTGGTGGGCGGCCATTTCCGTTCCTCAGGTCTGCCCGTCCGTCCCGTCTGCCCGTAGTAGAGTGACTCCTCCTTGTTTGCAGTGGCAAAAAAAGGCTATTTATAGATACCGCAAAAAATCAATCAGTCAACAGTCATGAAACAAGCTCTTGATTTTCTTAAATCCAACAAGGACATAGCCCTTGCAACAGTAGGCCTAAATGGCCGTCCCATGATACGCGCTTTCCAGATCATGAAGGCCGATGGCAATACCCTGTACTTCGCCACCAATCCCCGCAAAGCCATCTGGCAGGAACTCCAGGCCAACCCCGCCATAGAGCTGCTGGCCCTCAAAGGCAATATCTCAGTAAGAGTAGGGGGTGTTGTTTCTTTCAGTGTCCCTGATGACCTGCAGCAGGAAATCTACAATACCAACCCCGTGCTCCAGCGCCTGTATCCCGATTATCGTGCCATGACCTATTTCAGCATGGAGATAGACCACCTGGACTATTACGACCTCACACCAACGCCACCCATCCTCCGTCACTATGATAAGGCCAGTGGCCAGTACCAGGACTTAGACCCATACCGCAAATAGGGGTTTATTATGACTTATGGAGCAGTATTTGTATCTAAAATACTTACAAATTTCCAATTGTCAGGAATAATCTATACCTTTAAACGAATGTTTAAAAAGGACTTTATATGAAAAAGAGTATCAAAATCTGGCTTGCCGTCACCGGCATCCTGCTGTTAGTATTGGGTGTAATCTGCATCTCTAATCCCGCTGAGACACTGTTTGCCAGTGCCTGGATGATAGGAGCGCTCACCCTTGCCTCCGGAATCTTCGGTCTGGCCTTCACCCTTGAGACCCAGGCCTTCATCCCCAACAGTGGCACCCGCATGCTCTCATCGCTGCTACAGCTGTTCCTGGGAATGTTCTTCCTGTTCCACAACGTAGCCCTCACGGCATCCCTGCCCATAGTGTTCGCCTTCTGGCTCATGATTGAAGGTGTAATTCTGGCAATAGATGCCTTTGACTACAGGAAAGCAGGCTTCGGTGGCTGGTGGTTCATCTGCCTGCTGGGCATAGGGGCAGTAGTGCTTGGCTACTTTGGTCTTAAGAACCCCATCACCACAGGCAAGACCCTTTCATGGCTCATAGGCATAGGTATCATCCTAAGTGGCTGCGCCCGTATCATAGGACTCATCGGAATCAGCAAGTTCGAGAAGCTTCTCAAAGAGTTCTGACCACTCCCAAACGCAAACCGTTATAAAGTATCAGCCGGCCTCCTGAAGATTGAAGCCGGCTGTTTACTTACGGCCCCGCCCTATAGAGGTAGCAGCCAGTGACACAGAAGGATCGGTTCCCTGTGCCATTCATTTCTTTCCTACCAGTATTGCAGAACCTTTCAGTCCCATCCATTGGGACTCCCACTTAGACATAAATCGGCTGCCATCGGTAGGGATTAGCTCCACCTGCTCATAGCCCATATTCTTCAGTCTCTCCACAAACGCTTGCATATGGCCGTACTTCTGACGTGAGAATATATCATGAATGGCAAAAGTGCCGCCCTTCTTCAATACACGCAGGGTCTCCATGAGAATGGTCTGTCTGTCACGGCTGGGAATATTGTGATAAACGTAATTAGATGTGACAGCATCAAAACAACCATCCGGGAAATCCAACTTCAGAGCATTGCCTGGTGCAAAGTCTGTCCTTTGCGCAACGCCTTCGGCCATGGCGTTCTCCATACACAACTTTTGACTGAATGAGGCATAATCCGTGCCCCAGCGGTCTATGCCGGTCACGCTTCCTTGCGGGTTACTCTTGGCCACCGCAATGGCAAGAGCCCCACTACCGCATCCCACATCCAGACATCGGCCACCGTTGGGCATGCGGATGTAATGGGCCACACCTTCAATAATCCGGCGTGACATCTGCCGCGTGCCTGTGTATGAGAAGGCCCTATACATCAGAACTGTCCAGGCCGTTATCCCGGCCAGTATTACGGTAAGTGCAGCCAGCGCTGTCTTAAGCCAGCAAATGTCAACAATCAGCATCACTGTCAGGCTCACGGCTGTTCCCGCCGCAAAGCTCCATATCATGCCTTTCGGCATCCAGTTCTTATAGTCAGGCTTGTCCATTGCTTTATTCAGTTAAGGGCTTTTATCATAAAAACCAAGTATTACTGATTTTTTTTGAATCGTGCCGCAAAGGTATTCCGCCCTCACGGGCGCTACAATCCCCAAAAGTGATTATTAACTTAGGACACAAAAGCATCAGTTCCCTGTGTCATTATTCTTTGCTCTGAACAGGTTTGAAACCGAGAACAATGGAATCAACTGTACATGACGGATTGCATCATCGTCCTTCTTATCAACATAATCCAGTTCAGAAAAATTCTCCAGTGAACAACGTACAGCTTCCGTCAGGTGCTTCTGGCGCATGAACTCATACAGGCTCTTCATCTTTCCACTTACACCAGCCTTGCACTCTATGGGTAACACCTTCAGGTCGCGGGCAATAATGTAGTCAACTTCAGAGCGAGTACCTTCGGCTGTGTTCTCCCAATAGTATAACTCGTGTTGAGTCCGGGGATTGTTGTACTTGACCAGTTCCCATCCCAGCATCATCTCCGCCAGTCCTCCCTTATTTACAAGGTCTTCTGTAGTACCGGCTATAATCAATTCCGTCAGCTGGCGGGCACCACCCAGATCCAAGTCAAGAATCCTGAGCAGCAGACCACTGTCTAAATAGATATACTTGCGGAACTTTTCATTCACTTCAGCCCCAAGTGGTAGTCCGTTACCTGCTGTATGATTAACTTGCTTAATAATGCCGGCATCGCATAGCAGTTTCAGAGCCTTTTTTACTTCTTCGGCTCGGTATCCTCCTTCCACGTGGCTGAATGTGAACTTTCCCCCAATCTGCATTACCACACTTTGCAGCGTGTTCCTAAGCAGAGTAGGATCAACTTTCTTGGCATATTTCGGAAAGTCATCGTAGTATGCCAACTGTATGTCATCAAGTTCTGCCTGACACTGGGTATAGTCATGGGTGGAAATCCAAGCTTCAACACTGGCAGGCATTCCTCCCACCATAAGGAAGGTGCGGAAATGCCGGACAATATCATTGTACAAAGGTGTCAGAAGCGGCTTCTCTGTGCCGGATTCCTGCTTTGCTTTCACCCATTCGGCTTTACCCTCGGCAGCCAGGAACTCATCAAATGAGAATGGATAGACAAATAGAGAGTGAATCCTTCCTACGCCAAACGATGGCAGCTCCTGCAGAGTAAATTCAAGCAGAGAGCCTGCCGCAACAACGTGCAGTTCGGGATAATCTTCCTTGAATGACCAGAGACTCTGGATAGCATCAGTTGACTTTTGAATCTCGTCCAGAAACAACAACGTCCTTCCTGGTATCACCGGGATATTGTAAAATATACCCAGATTTGAAGCCAGCTCATGCACTTCATGAATCTTCTCAAATACATCCAGCATCTCCGGACGCTTTTCAAAGTTTACCTCGATAAAATAATCAAAGGTCTCTCCAAGATGTTCTACAGCCCACGATTTACCCACTTGGCGAGCTCCTCTAAGCAAAAGAGGTTTCCTGCGGTCACTGTTTTTCCACTCTAGAAGCAATGAGTCTATTGGCCTCTCTATGTACATATCCTCTTATTTAAGGTTCCAGAGGCAAATATAGCACATTTTGATAAAACCGAGACGAAAACCGCTAGATATTTGATAAAACCGAGACGAATACTTGGCCGATATTTGATAAAACCGAGACGAGTTCCCATGTCACAATGGGTACAGCCTAATCTTTTCAAGATGACTTTCAAACCTCTTCAAGTCATCGGCAGCAAAAGGTTTACCGTGAGCAGGATACACCATCCGTGGGTTCAAGGCAATCATCTTCTTCCATGACTCCCTGTAATCCTCCAGATTCTCAATCCAGATGATACTCAGCATACCCCGTGTCAATCAGCACATAGCCGCCTTCTTTCAGGTTGACCAGGTAATTGTTTACCACCCTGTTTTCTATATTGTATATCATATCGGTAACCTTTATATCCTTTATCTGGTGCAAAGGTACTTCCGTAAACCTGCAACCCGGTTGCAAACCAGTCCTCCCACCATTTCGGGAATTTTTTGTAATTTTGCAGGTGTTTCCGGTGAGCGAGTCGGTAGTCGGTACATGGGGTGAATCTGTAAGAACCATGATAGTTGGGCTCATGTTTAACTAAAATGGTTTTTGCACTAATGAAGTCACAAAATCAGATTCAGCATTTAGTGTATGCGTTTATAACGGTGGTCATCACCGTACACGCATTTGTGTTTTACAGTCTTTATGTAGTTGAAGGCGATGCCTTGATGCAGGCCACTGGCACGTCATCCGTATTGCAGGCTATCAACAGTCAGGGAGGCATTTATATGTTTGGCACTTACCTGCCTATATGGCTGGTGATTGTCATCGAGATGGTCTGCGCCTTTGTGCTTGCTGTGGGGATGGGCAGCCCGCTGGCGTTCAGGCTTGCCAGCCGCAAGTTTGACCCGCGCCGCAACCACCCGATGATATTCGAGTCGGCGGTCATCACAGCCACTGTCTGCCTCATGTGCCCGTCTATGAGCCTGCTGGCCGATGCCTTCTACTATCCCTATTACAATGGGTTCGATGTCATCGACTTTCTCTGCCGTTGGTTCCGCCTGGTGTGCTACAATCTGCCTTTTGCCTATTTCTCGCAGATGTTCTTTGTGCAGCCGTTCGTGCGTTTTTCCATACGCAGGATTTTCCCCGGTAACATAGAAGAGCGTAATGAGAGGAATTCCAGCAAGACGGTTAAACCGGCCGACGAAACGGAGGCTATCGCCGATGTGATTATCCGCGAAAAAGAGATTGCCGCCGGGGAGTGACGCATTCTTAAACGACCCCTTTGCGTCACTTTGCATCACAACTTGAAGAAAAAAATCCTATTTTTGCTATGGACCCTGGGGCGGGGAGAGCACCCGGCAACCCCGTAGGTCCTTGTCTTATCAAACAATCAAAAAACTATGTCTAAAGTATTTGAAGAGAATGCCCAGAAGGCCATAAGTCTCTCTGAGGGCCTAAAGAAGCATTTCTCTGAAGTGAGCCGTTACGGAGTAATAGAATCAGAGCTTGACCGCCTTAAGGACGATGCCCAAGCCGCCATCGCCCGTATCAAAGAGGTCGATGCCATGCGCCTTGAAGTGAGCAAGAAACTCATCGCTGCTAATGCAGCCCTAGATGCAGTCAAGGAACATGCCATGAAGTACCGCAAGCTCATCAAGAGCCATTACTCGCAAGAGCAGTGGTTGCGTTTCGGCATACAGGACAAACGCTGATGTTGCATCAGTGACCGGAAAGAGGTGCTTTGATGGCTCCTCTTTTTTTTTCTGTGTCCTTTTTCCATCAAAAAATTGTACCTTTGCCCCCGCAAAAGATCTTTGCAAAGCTTGGTAGAGCTGCAACCTCCACTTTTAACTTAATACAATAATCTATGAAACGGAGATTGCTTTTTACCATTCTCTCAATCAGTCTTTTAACCGTAATGGCAGGTGCCGCCATCGCTCCGGCTCTTGGAGTCATAAACGCCCATTTTTCAGGTTGCAGTCCGCTGCTCATCCAGCTCATCGTAAGCCTTCCGGCGCTATTCATCATCCTTACAAACCTGCTGTTCCCTCTGCTGTGCCGGGTAATGAAAACACGTACCCTTGCTCTCACGGGTTTGATGTTATATGTCCTTTCAGGTGCTGGCGCATTCTTTGTGGATAACATCTGGGTACTTCTGTTTATGCGTGCCCTTATGGGAGTCAGCGTAGGTATGATCATGCCGCTCTCCACAGGTTTGCTCGCATACTATTACCCTCCGCAGGAACAGGCCTCTCTCATGGGGCTTTCGGCAGCCATGAACCAGATGGGCGGTGTGGTAGCCACCTTTCTGGCTGGCATGCTTGCAGGTATCAGTTGGAACTGCGCCTTCCTGGTATATCTGCTGGGGCTCATTGCCATCATACTCGTGGCGCTTTTCCTTCCCAATGAGCGTCTGTCGGGTGGCTCAGGCATATCGCTGTGGCTGCTCAAACGTTTCCATCCGTCGGTAGTAGGCATGTTCCTGGTCATGATACTCTTCTTTATCTATCCCACAAACTTTGCACTCTCGGCATCGGGAATACTTTCAGGGACAGGGGTTACTCTGGTTATGGTAGGTCTTGATGTGGTGGCATTCCTTGTCGGCTTGATGTTCGGTGCCCTAATGCACGCGTGCTCCAGGGCAATGAAATACCTTGCTCCCCTGGGCTTCATGGCCGGTTATCTGTGTCTTGCATCGGGTTGCAGTCTTACCCTGCTGCTGGCAGGCTCAGCCCTTATAGGTATAGCCAACGGTATAGGCGTTCCGTATCTCAACACCATCGGCTCCGTCAAGGCAGGCCGCGATGCCGCCACCACGGTCATGCCGCTCCTGTCGGCTGCCCTCTATCTAGGCCAGTTCCTCTCACCGCTCATAGTATCACCGGTTGCCACGGCAGCACATACATCACCATACATGGTGGGCGTAGCCATAGCAGTTCTGTATCTGATTCAGGCATTCCTCACCCGCCACAAGCAGATGCTGCCTACCTTGCACGTACAGTGAATTTCCACCATAAAAAAAGAACAGGGTAGCATCGCTGCCTCCCTGAACCCCGAAGTTTGATGTACAATAGGGTATGTAACAATCAATCTTCTCTCCTTGTTTGCGGTGGCAAAGATAAGTCATAAAC
>JAEEGJ010003391.1_pt1 | contig 62152 bp, 47 predicted proteins | sample 8958761 | NCBI WGS metagenome assembly JAEEGJ01 (sample SAMN16246546, study PRJNA631951) | gut metagenome | biome: gut microbiome; feature: rumen; material: RS-attached | host: Bos | place: Iran: Karaj | collected 2018-10 | reverse complement strand
CTTTGAGAAATTAACCAACATTCCATGTGACTAATGAAGATTTTGGATGATTTCTCGGCTTAAGCCGACCCAAAAACTAATATCCGTTAGGGTTGTTTCTTTGCCAGTTCCACGAGTCGCGACACATCTCTTCGAGGCCGAATTGTGCTTTCCAGCCTAATTCTCGTTCGGCCTTAGCGGGATTGGAATAACAGGTGGCGATGTCGCCTGCACGTCTGGGCTTGATACTGTATGGAATCTTGATGCCGTTGACCTTCTCAAAGGTCTTCACCACATCCAACACCGAATAACCGTGCCCTGTGCCAAGGTTATAAATGGCACAGCCGCAGTTGCGTTCGATGGCTTGCAAGGCAGCCACGTGACCACGTGCCAGATCGACAACATGGATGTAGTCGCGGACACCCGTGCCATCGGGGGTTGGATAGTCATTGCCGAATACGCCCAACTCAGCACGTTTGCCCACAGCAACTTGTGTGACGTAAGGCATCAAGTTGTTCGGGATGCCGTTGGGGTTCTCCCCTATCCTACCACTGGGATGGGCACCGATGGGATTGAAATAGCGCAACAACACGATGTTCCATTCCTTGTCGGCTTTCTGCATGTCCATCATGATTTCCTCAAGCATGCTCTTGGTCTGGCCATAAGGATTGGTGCAATGTCCCTTGGGACACTCCTCCGTGATAGGGATGATGGCAGGGTCGCCATAGACGGTGGCCGACGAAGAGAAGATGATGTTTTTGCATCCATGCTGACGCATCACATCAAGCAAAGTCAGTGTGCCGCTGATGTTGTTTTCGTAATATTCCCAAGGTTTTTCCACGCTCTCGCCCACGGCCTTCAGGCCAGCGAAGTGGATGCAGGCATCGAAATGATGGGCTTCCATCACGCGGTTGAGGCCTTCGCGGTCGCGGATGTCGACTTCATAAAAAGGGATTTCCTTGCCCGTCAGTTCCGCCACGCGCTCCAACGACTTGCGGTTGGAGTTACTGAGGTTATCGATGACCACTGTTTCGTGTCCTGCAGCAGTGAGTTCCACCAAAGTGTGCGAGCCGATGAAGCCGGCACCGCCTGTGACTAAGATATTCATGGATTTAATATTCAAAATTTAAAATTTAAAATTAAGTCAATCTCTTCTGATTCAAGTTGATATAAAGAAAAGATGAGATTGTCGATTATATTTTGAGATTCAACGTTACCCTGCAAAGCTGCATCTACCAAAGCACTGAGTTTCTTATCGGTTTCATCACTGATCTTGGGGAAAGGCAAAGCCGAAAGGTTGCCTTTCAATATCTTGAGATCGTTGAAGCGTTTGACATACAAAAAGTTAAACAACTCCGAATTGAGGAATGCCAACACCGTCTTGATACTCATGCCATCCACTTGAGGAATGAGGATGTTGGCACTGTTGAGGAATAGGCGTTGCTGATTATCGTAAGTAAAGCAGAGACGACTTGAGACGAATTTATACACCAATTTCTCCTTTGCACGGTAGAATTCATCTTTTGCACACTGCTGAAAATCAGCACGGTTGTATTTGATGTAACGGCTTGCTTTCTTCAAGCCGTATTTCGTAATATCCTTACCCATAAAAATGGGTTCCAAGTCCTTCTGCGGTCTGTCTTTCAGAACTTTAGCATTGTTTCCCGTGATGATTCCCAAAGCCCATTGGCTATGGGAGAGGTCATCATGACGCAGGCGATCTGCTTTAGAAAGGATTTTTTCGGTGCGGTCGTCAAGCAAAGGAAGCGCACAAAAGTCATCATTACCAGGTTGCCAAGTCTTCTTGAACACCTCATGTCGAGCCGTCTTGACCCAATAGGTTTGACAGCCACTCACTGGGGACTTCCTGACTTTCAGACTGATGAAATCCGTAAACACACCCTTGAAACGCTCATGGTATAGCTTCAAGGTATCGATGCAGATTTCTTGTGCCACAAAACGGCGGAAATCGGCGTGAACCTTGATTTTCAGCACCGACGACGGCATAAGGAAGTGCAATATCCCTTTGTCATTCAAAAACTTATATGACTCTGTAAAGAACAAAGTCGCCTGCTCGTTCGACTGGATGATATCAGAACTGTGCTTTTTGCGTTTTTCACTGCCCCAAGGCGGATTTGTGATGATATAATCAAACTTCAATCCTGCCAAGGCCGATTGGGCGTGCTGTAGGAAATCTATCTGGTAAATTTGAGGATAAGTATTTGATTCATTGAACCTCACAATGAGATTCGCTTTGGCAATCATTACTGCGAGTGGATCGTTGTCGATGCCAAAAAGCTGTTCAAGACTCGCACCTTTGACTTTCAGTAAAAAAATGCCACTTCCGCAACAAGGATCCAAAAAGCGTTGTCCTTCATAAACTTGCACTTCGGAAAGCATCTCTTCGACTATAATGGGCTTTGTATAGTACAAGCCGGTCAAAATGCGACTTCCCTCTGTCGTAAGCGACTGATACACATAACCAATCCAATCGTCCTGCCTGTTTTTCAGAATCTGTCTTGGTATCGACAACGGCAGTCTTTCATAATGCGTGTATTCCTCAAAAAAACGATTCTTGTTGTCCTGATTGACTCTGTTGTGTTCCAAATAGGCAGCGCAAAGACTGAAAATCAAGTCCTTGATTTGAAACTGCTGGGCTTTCAAATCCTCAACAAATCGAGGTAGACTACCCGCGCTTACATAGCCTTCGGGAACAATGATTTTTTGCGAACGGACTTTATTGGCTCTTTTCGTCAAACGGTCTTTTTCACTCAACCGCAATTTGTCCCAATTCCGTCTTGTGGCTTTTGAAATCATTTTTGTTGTTTCCGACTTCATACAGCTTCGCCTCCTAAGTCCCATTAAAAAACTCTTAACGAACTCTTTTTCAACACCATACAAAACCGCATAATACGGTATTTAAAACTTGCAAATATATGTTTTTTTTCAATACATTGCCCTATTTTATTATATAATAATTAATAAACACTGGAATAGCGAGTTAGATTTTAAAATTGTTTATTTTTGCACCACTAAAAAATACGCAACAATGATACTATGTTTAGAAACGGCAACTCCGGTTTGTTCGGTCGCTCTTAATTCGGCTTGTTGTACGTTGGCAATGCGTGAGACTGAAGGTCAAAATGCACATTCTGAGAAGATTACAAATTTCATCAATGAAGTAATGAATGAAGCGGGCATTGGTTATTCCCAATTGGACGCAGTGGCCGTAAGTAAAGGTCCAGGATCGTATACTGGGCTACGCATCGGAGTAAGTACGGCAAAAGGCATCTGCTATGCCGCCGACCTCCCTCTGATGGCTATCGACACGTTGGAAGCCATGGCACATGGCATGAAAGAAAAGTTAGGTAGCCAGATTGGACCCGACGACATCCTCATTCCCATGATTGATGCCCGAAGAATGGAGGTATATGCTTCCGTTTTCGATGCCAACTTGCAGAAAATCAATGATACTGAAGCTCTTGTTATCGACGAAAACGCTTTCGAAGACTTGCGCAAATCACATCGGCTGTGGCTTTTCGGTGATGGTGCACCAAAGTTAAAGAAATTGTTTGAAAGCCAACCTAATATCAGCATTGTTGATGGTTTCAGACCCTCAGCGGCATATATGCGTCTTTTGGCGGAACAGGCTTTGCATAAACAGCAATTTGTCGACGTGGCTTATTTCGAACCGTTTTACTTGAAGGACTTTATTGCCGGTAAACCACACGTAAAGGGATTGGGGTAGAATTGAGAGTGAAAAATTGAGAGTATTATGATGAAGAAAGTAATATTTATCGCGTTGTTTTTGGCGGTAAGCTTCGCGAGCATCGCGCAGGCACCGCATATCTATGAGCATACTTATCCAGTGATTGTAACCGAGAACCAGGAAATCCGTTCGCTCATGGATTCCGTCTCTGTCGATAGTATCGAAGCAAGCATTGCCCACCTAAGTTCGTACCACAACCGCCGATACGACAGCCGTTATATTTGGGAAGTACAAGACTGGCTTGTAAGCCGTTACAAGCAAATGGGTTTCGACACAGTAGCGCTACACGATTTCTCTATCCCCGACACTGACATCGAGACTGCTGACAACATTCTCGCTATAAAATGGGGCACAAAGACCCCTGAAGAGTACGTGATATGTGGGGCTCACTACGACTCATGGAACTCCGATGGTGCCGACCCCGACACCATTCGATCTCCTGGTGCCGACGACAACGCATCGGGTGTGGCAGGCATCCTTGAAACTGCAAGATTGTTAAGCAATTATACCTTTGACCGCACCCTCATCTTTGCCAACTGGTGTGCTGAAGAAATCGGTCTGATAGGCAGCGCAGCCTATGCGGCAGATTGTTCCGAAACAGGGATGGACATTGTAGGCTATTTCAACCTCGACATGATAGGCTACCTCAAAGAAGGCACAGACATTCATGTCCATCTGATGTACACCACACAAGATTCGCTCATTGCAAATTATGTCTACAACCTTAGCCATATTTATTTCCCTGATATGCCTATCCGCCAAAACTGGCTAGCTTGGGGCGACAGCGATTATTCCTCCTTCAACCGCAACGGGTATGCCGCCATTCATCCTTTTGAAGATGTTCATGCCAGTTCTCCTTTTATCCACACAAGAAACGATGTGTTAGGCCTAAGTGTCAACAACATGAACCAAGCAAAACGCTTCACCGAACTCAACCTTGGGTTGGTGGCAACCTTGGCTGGATTAAATCACGATGGTGTCTCAGAAAACGAAGAAAACCAGGTGGCAATATATCCCAATCCAGCTCAAGATGCCGTCAATATCTTGACTGAAGATGGTTTGCAACGGGTTGAAATCTACAACCTTTTGGGGCAAGCTATCGAGACCTTTGAAATGAATGGTGAAGACCAAATCACCATCCATACAAGCCAATATGACTCTGGAATTTACATGGTAAGGATAACCACCGAAAGCAGGGTTGTGTCAAAACAACTAATCGTCAAATAAGGTTATTCCATTTCCTCGTAGGTGAAGACATGCATCTCATAACGGGAAGGCTTTACTATAGTTTTCATCAGGCTCGTGTCAATGGTGGTCACGGTTATTTGCTCGGGTGACAGGCCTTTGACATTTTGCAAGTAATCGGTGAGCAAATCGTTCCATCTATTCATCACACCCGAGAGAATCTTTTCCGATTTGTCGTGATACACCTCATAGGCCACTGAAGCCACATCCTTTTTGGAATGCAACTTCTTTTTCTTGGAATATTGGACTGCATATTCGCACAATCCCTTGTCGTTCAGCTTGATGTTTCGTATTACCTCATGTGTCAAAAAGTCAACATCAGCAGATTGCAGTTCGGGGTGGATGGAGAGGTAATAATCGCGCTGCAGCTGCATGATACACAGCTGTTTGATAGTCTCTTCATACTGTATCTGCTCCTCTAAGACGATACTCAAGTCAGAACGGCTTTGGAGGGTGGTGGCCACATTGTCGATCATCACGTATTGGGCGGGTGAGAAATCGAATTGCAAAGGATCGAAAGGAATGTATTTCAGGTTGTTTTCTTCGTCGGTCATCAGCCGAAATGGTGAAGCAGCCACTTTCATCAGAAGATTGGAAAACACTTTGTTCAAAGCCTTTCGGTAGGAAAAAGCGGGGTCGTTCAAATTGCCTGAAACAGGCAAGTCGAGGCTGACATTATTGCTTTTGTCAGTAAGAAGATAAAAACCCAGTTTTAGTGGCACTTTCTCATACTGAGGATGAAAATGCTTCACTTTATCGCCAAGTTTTGGAGCTGCTATCTGTAACTTATTGATTCCATTTAAGTTGCCATTAGAAATGATGTTTTGGCTTCGGAAGGAAAGCGTCCCGTTTTCTATCGGGAAGCCAAACATTTGTATAGCATAAGGAGAAAAGTCGGCAACCTTCACATTGCTGAGCATCAGAGTGAGGTTATGATTGTCACGTCCACTGAAACGACCTTGCCAATTTAGATGCAATTTGCCTACTTTATTGAGTGCAGCCTGCAATTGGATAGCATTGTCTCCGTCATTAGAGAATTGCTTGGATGTCAGGTTGATATCCGAAATCATATAACGGAAAGTATCGGCAAGGGTGCAATCCTCATACATCACTTTCGATTGGTTGATATTCAAATCGGCAATGTTGACTTTCCAAGGTTTTTCCTCTTCATTTTCTTCCATCATCATTGTATCAACAACAGGCTGCATTTCAGTTGAATCGAGATAAAAATAACTGCCCAACACCAAATCGAAATTTGTAGTACTGTCAGTCTTGATAATGTAAGTCGTATTCAGTCCAGAAAGATAGAGTTGGCTAAGGTCAATAATCTTATCTTCGAGACGCAAACTGCGAATCTCTGCATAAACCGAATCGATGGCACCCAATGGATTGCCTGTCGTATCTTGCAAGGTTACCGCATTGAGTGCAAGGTTGCCCGTAATGTCAAAATCAAAGATGTGGTCCGTTGAGCCTTGGGCCACCAAATCCAAATTGGCCAAACCATCCAGCAACTCAACGGGATAATACTGTTGCACATAAGGCTCGATGAATTCAACATCTATATTGTTCAGTTTCAGATTAATGGTATATTCCTTCGCGTTTTCGGAAAGGCGGATGTCGGTATGCAAAGTGGCATTGTCGGAGAGCGATAAGTCGAGACCAACATCAGTATTCAAATCTGAAAAATCGATGCTGGGAATCCGTAACGAAATGTCACGTAACAAAACCTCGTTGCCCAAGGCCAAATCGGCATAACGGATGTTGCTTTTATCGAGAAGGATGTCATTGAGAATCAATCCAAAAGTATAGGATTTATTATCTGTGGTATCGGAGGCGAACCGTTCCAACAGACTATTGAAATTGAACCAATCGTGATCTTGTTCCACGTTAACCTTCAATCCAGATAGCGTGGCTTCTTTGATCTGCAGACGGCGGCTTAGCAAGTCGCGCCACCTTATTTTTGTTTCGAAGCGTTCAAAACTTACAAATGGTGCGGTATCATTATCTTCAAAAAGCGTCAAGTCCTTGATTTTCACTTTGCCTGTGAAAACATTTACATCAATTTTTCCAATGTCCAATTCACGGCCTATCAATTCCTTGTCGTGTTTTTCTGCATACTTTTTTGTTATTGGAGCAGCCAAAAAATTAGCCACAAGGAGCAGAACAACAACGACTCCCAGAATAATAAGTGGGATTTTGAACGCTTTTTTCATTCTTATCCTAAGGCTTTCACGCCAGCATCGATGCGTTTCAAAGTCTCTTCCTTACCTAAAAGTTCAAGAATTTCACCGATGTGTGGACCTTTGCCGGCACCCACCACCATCAGACGAAGGCCGTTCATCACCAGACCCATGTTCAGCTCGTTGCTGGTAATCCAGTTGTTGAGTGTCTCATCAATGTTGGCCAAGCTAAAGTCCTCAATACCCTTGATGACTTCCTTTACCTTGAGCATAGTTTCGGCAGAGTTTTCCTTCCAACGTTTCTTCACGGTGACAGGATCATATTCCGTAGGAGCCTCAAAGAAGAAGAAGCTTTGGTCCCAAATCTCTTTCACGAAGTTGACCCTATCTTTCACTAAACCAGCCACTTTCACGGCAAAGTCAAGCGGCGTATCAATGCCTTTTTCGGCTTTCAGCCAAGTTTGGTAATCCTTGCCGACTTCCTCGTTTGTTTTGCGCATAAGCCATTCGTGGTTGAACCATTTGGTCTTCTCCACGTTGAACTTGGCGCCACTCTTGCTGCAGCGCTCCAACGAGAAGGCTTGGATAAGCTCATCCATGGTAAAGATTTCCTGTTCAGTACCAGGATTCCAACCCAAAAGCGCAAGCATGTTGATGAAAGCCTCGGGGTAGTAACCTGATTGCTTGTAACCCATTGCCGTATCACCAGTCTTCGGGTCGACCCAACACATCGGGAAAACGGGGAAACCAAGGCGGTCGCCATCGCGTTTACTGAGTTTGCCGTTACCATCGGGTTTGAGCAAGAGCGGCAAATGGGCAAACTGAGGAGCCTCCCAGCCGAAAGCCTCATACAGCATAATGTGCAAAGGCATGGAAGGCAGCCACTCCTCGCCACGAATCACATGACTGATTTTCATCAGGTGGTCGTCGACGATGTTGGCCAAATGATAGGTTGGCATGCCATCAGACTTGAACAAGACTTTGTCGTCCAATGTATTGGTCTGCACATGCACCTCGCCACGAATCAGGTCATGCATGACGATTTCACGGTCCTCAGGAATCATGAAACGTACTGTGTAAGGCGTGCCGTCAGCGATGAGCTTGTCGACTTCTTCTTTGCTCATGGTCAAGCTGTTGCGCAAGTGTTTACGGCTTTGGCAGTTGTAGATAAAGGTCTGCTTGTTGGCTTCGGCTTCTTTACGGTATTTGTCGAGTTCCTCAGCGGTATCGAAGGCGATATAGGCGCAGCCTTTGGCCAACAATTCATCGCTATATTGTTTGTAAAGATGTTTGCGGTTGCTCTGTTTGTAGGGACCATATTCGCCGCCCACATAGTCACTCTCGTCAAACTTGATGCCGCACCAGTCCAAAGACTCCACGATGTATTGCTCGGCTCCTGGCACAAAGCGGGTTTGGTCGGTATCCTCGATACGGAGAATCATTTTTCCTCCGTTCTTCTTGGCAAACAGATAGTTATATAATGCAGTACGCACACCCCCGATGTGCAAAGGACCCGTCGGGCTAGGGGCAAATCTTACTCTGACTTCTTTCATTTTTGTATTGATTTCGTTTGAGGCTGCAAAAATACAGATTCTGTGTTATTAAAGGTATTTCCTTCTTGATAATTGCAAACAAAAAAAGCAGGCCGAGACCTGCTTTTTCTGGTTTTCGTTACAAAAAATCAATTATTTGCGCTCATTTCTAACTTTTCCATGGCACTTGGTGTCAAGGGTTTTGGTGTAAATTTCTTGGTCTTTGCTTGACCATGATCCGGAATGAGGAACGTCATTACTGGTTCAAGATTGTCAAGGTTGTTATAGTTGCTTGGTGCATCTATCGGGAAAGTGCCAGCAACAGGGTTGGAACCTGATTCGGCAGAAATCAAAGCACCACCATAATAAACAGAGACGACATAATTGGTTTTAACGGAAGGATCGCAGTTTTCCCAAAGGTCAACATACACCGTATAGAGACCAGGTTCAACATAGGCCTCTTCACCATAGGTGATGTTTTCGTTGTTTACGTAATCAAGGCTACAACCGGCATTGGAGTCAAGGTCGAGCTCACCGCCGTTTTCACTTGTGCTTTGTCCATAATAGATATGCTCGCCGTTAGGTTCAACCACATGAAGGTCAACGTCTTTTGCCGTGTCGAATGAAAGGCTGATTTGCAGTTTACCTGTACCCACTTCAATCAACTCGACAGTTTTTTCAACGACTTCGCTCACTTTACCGTCGTTGTCCAAAATGGACACCAAAATGACGAAATCATCGTCTTCCTCACCTAAAGTAATGTCCTGATTGACAAGGATAACGAACTCATAGTTGGTGCTGCTCGGAACCCATTCATAATAACCAAATTCATTATCAACACCCACATAGACTTTCTTAACCGTAACAGGTGAATCCACATTGACGATAGATGTACCGCCAGGAATCACCTTCTTGTTCATCGTAACATCAATGTTCACATCAGAACTGGCTGCTGGCATTTCTTTGGCAACCAAAGTACCGTCTTTAACAGTGATGTATTTGTTAACTGTTGTCTCTTTCGTTTTGGTACATTCAACCAAAAGAAATGCTGCCATAACAAAAAGGCAACCTAATGCAAAAATCCTTTTTTTCATAACAATTTAAATTTTAGTTAGACAATAATTTTCGAAATTTTCGATGCAAAAATACAAAGAATTCAATACACCCCGTAAAGAAAACACCTTTTTTTAAACAATTCTATGGATTGGAGATTCTTTTTTGACAAAAAACACAAATAAAATGTCCAATCACTTTTCTCAAGTTTTAATGGCAGAATGCATTATATCCAAAAAATTTGTCGGCATTTCATATCAAATTATATTTATTTGTTACTTTTGCAGCGTTTTAAATGAAAGCGAATGATTAACGTAATTGGACTCGGATATATTGGTCTACCCACCGCTCTGATGATGGCTTCACACGGTGTGGAAGTAATTGGAACGGATTACAACAAAGAACTAGTTGCCACGCTCAACGCGGGCAAGACCACATTCAAGGAAGATGGATTGGACGAACTCTTTGCTGCCGCACTGAAAGCGGGCATCAAGTTCACCACGGAATACCAAAAGACGGACATGTACATCGTCAGCGTACCCACGCCTTACGACAAGTTCAGCAAGAAAGTCGATGCGTGTTATGTGGTGGCGGCGGTGAAGGAAGTGATGAAAGTCTGCCCCAAAGGTGCCACAGTAGTCGTTGAGTCGACCGTCAGCCCTGGCACGATGGACAAGTTCGTGCGTCCCGTGGTGGAAGCCAACGGCTTCAAGATCGGCGAAGACATCCATCTGGTGCATGCTCCCGAGCGTATCATCCCCGGCAACATGGTCTATGAGCTGCTCCACAACAACCGCACCATCGGTGCCGACAGCCGCGAGATTGGCGAGAAGGTGAAGCAGTACTACGCCTCATTCTGCCAAGGAGAGATCGTGGTGACCGACATCCGCACTGCCGAGATGACCAAGGTGGTAGAGAACACCTATCGTGCCGTCAACATCGCCTTTGCCAACGAATTGAGCCGCATCTGCCGCCACGACAACATGGATGTCTATGAAATCATCCGCATCTGCAACATGCACCCGCGTGTCAACATCCTGCAGCCCGGTCCTGGCGTGGGCGGCCATTGCATCAGCGTCGACCCTTGGTTCCTCGTGGGCGACTATCCGCAGTTGGCCAAGGTTATCGACGAAAGTATGAAGACCAACGACAGCCAGCCCGTGTTCGTCTTGGAACGCATCTACGAAATCATGAAGGAGAAGGGCATCACCGACAACCGCCGCGTGGGTCTTTATGGAATCACGTATAAAGAAAACGTGGACGATATCCGTGAGAGCCCGACCTTGCAGATGCTCGATATCCAAGAACGTCATCTGGCCCGTCCGCTGAAGAGCTACGACCCGTTCTTTACCGAAAAGGAGATTGTCCCGAACCAAATCCTTGACTTCGACCAATTCCTCAACGAAGTCGACATGGTGGTCATCATGGTGAAACATGACCATATCAAGCAGAACTGGGACAAGCTGAAAAATAAGGTGATTTTGGATTGCCATAATATTTGTCCGTTGGAGGGTGTTTACCATATTTAATCCGAAAGCCGATGAAAAAAATCATGCTTGTCTTCGGTACAAGACCAGAGGCAATCAAAATGTGTCCTTTGGTCAAGGAGTTCCAAAAAAAACCTGAAGAGTTTGAAACTATAGTTTGTGTCACTGGTCAGCACCGCGAAATGCTTGACCAAGTGCTGCGTATCTTTGAGGTTCAGCCCGACTATGACCTCAACATCATGAAACAAGGGCAAGATTTGTACGATGTGACCGCCCGGGTGTTGGTGGGTATGCGTGACGTGCTGAAAAAAGCCCAGCCCGATGTGGTATTGGTCCACGGCGACACCACCACTTCCACCGCTGCCGCACTTGCAGCTTTCTATCAACAGATTCCCGTGGGACATGTGGAGGCAGGCTTGCGTACCTACAACATTTACAGTCCTTGGCCGGAGGAGATGAACCGGCAAATCACAAGTCGTATCGCCGCTTATGACTTCGCCCCTACCCCATTGAGCAAAACTAATCTTCTGAACGAAAATGTTAGCGAGGACAAGATTTTCGTAACAGGCAATACTGTGATAGATGCCCTACACATGGTAGTAGAGAAACTTAACACAGACCTAGATCTCGCCAAGGAACAAGAGCAAGTTTTACTCACCGCTGGTTACGATGTCAAACGTTTGGGTAATGGCAAGAGACTTGTTCTTATCACTGGTCATCGCCGCGAAAACTTTGGCGAGGGTTTCATCAGTATGGTCACCGCCATGAAAGACCTTTCCGAGCAATATCCCGATGTGGACTTCGTCTATCCCATGCACCTCAACCCCAATGTGCGCAAGCCAATCCACGAGGTGTTTGGCGAAGACTTGACGGTTTACAAGAACTTTTTCTTCATTGAGCCGCTTCAATACTTGGAGTTCGTTTACTTAATGGAAAAGAGCTATCTGGTGCTGACCGACAGCGGTGGGATTCAAGAAGAAGCCCCTGGGCTTGGCAAGCCCGTGCTCGTGATGCGCAACACCACGGAACGACCTGAAGCCCTTGATGCCGGAACGGTGAAGCTGGTAGGAACAGACCACGATTTGATTGTCAGCGAAGTAAGCCGACTTCTTGAGGATTCATCCTATTACGACAAGATGAGCAAGGCCGTGAATCCATACGGTGATGGATTGGCTTGCGGAAGAATTGTGCAAGCTTTCATTTGACAAAATCACATATTGTTGTCAAGATAATGCTTGATAATTCAATAAGTCCATCTACCTTTCACGAAAAATCTCTATCTTTGCAGGTTATTCTATTTTGGATATGTCTGCACCTAATAAATTGATAGAGAAAATTGAAGGTTTCACAAGAAAGTATTACCTTAACCGCTTGATACAAGGCGTATTGGTGGGTGCTGTATTGTGGATTGTCTTCTATCTACTCATCAACGGGTTGGAGTATTTCTCCTGGTTTCCGCCTAAAGGGCGTTTTGTTCTGCTATTGTTTTTGCTGGCAGGCAGTTCCTTCGTTTTGGTGTATCATTTCCTCATTCCTCTTGCCAACCTCATCCGCTTCCGAAAGAAGATGTCGGTGGAACAAGCCTCAGTATTGATTGGAAAGTTCTTCCCTGAAATCAAGGACAAACTGCTGAATACAATACAGTTGACCCATCAGATGGAAAACTCCAACAATGGAGTCGGCCCTTCGACGGGCACAGGAACCTCCGATGACAACGCTCTTTTGGCTGCCACCATCGAACAGCGCAGTGCCCGCCTCTCCCCTATCCGCTTCTCCGATGCCGTTGATTTGCGTGGCAATCTGAAATATCTCGGCATCTTTTTCGGTTCGCTCCTATTATTAATTGCACTTATGGTGTTTCTGCCATCGTTTGCCTTACAACCTACGCAACGTATCGTCAACTATGAGCAGCATTTCGAGAAGCCTCTCCCCTATCAAGTTGAAATCGGACAGGAAGAAATTGAGACCACGCAAGGCAAGGAGGTAAAGTTCAGCATACGCGTTACGGGCGACCGCATTCCTGACGCTTTTTATGTGAAAAGTGAGTTGGGACAACAGCTGATGACCAAAGGCTCGGCCAACGACTTTAGTTATACCTTCAAGAACTTGTTTAATGACCTAACCTTTAATGTGATTGGCGGTGAATACACAAGCCGTCCCCTACACATCACGGTGCACCCCAACCCTACCCTACTCTCCTACCGCTGCGAATTGCAATATCCTGCTTATATTCATCGCACCAACGAGACCTTAGAAGCCAAGACCCGACTTATCGTACCTCAAGGCACCCGTCTTACTTTCAGCTTCACCACCCGCGACACTGAGCAGATGTCTGTTACGTGCGACTCGCTGACCACCGAACTGAATGCACAAGACAACATCTTTGAATACCGATTCGTAGCTGCACAATCTACCAAATTTGAGGTACAAGTGCAAAATGCATGGAACCAAAGCTTAGAACCTCTCCCTTTCTCTGTCGACGTGTTGCCTGACGCCTATCCAGACATTCGTGTGGAATCGTTCGACGAGCAGCTTTCCACTGACGTGTATTTTTCTGGTCTCGTCACCGACGACTACGGTTTCAGCCGCCTGACCTTCAACTGCATCGTGAAGGAACCCATAGAAAAAAACATCGTCAAGACCGTGCCCTTGGATCTCAAACAGACCCGCACCTCATTCTTCTATCAATTCAATATGGACAGTCTCGGCATCATGCCTGGACAGAACATGGAGGTTTACTTCGTGGTTTGGGACAACGATGGTTTCCACGGACCCAAGTCGAAGCGCTCAGAAACATTCACTTATTATAAGCCTTCGGAGTCGGCTTTGGACAGCATCGCCAACCAACAATCGGAAGACATCATGGAGCGTCTTCAGGAAAAATCGCAAGAGGCCGACAAACTGCAAGACGAAATTGAGAAGATGTTGCAAGACCTCATCCAAAAGAAAGATTTGGATTGGTCCGACAAAGAAAAAATGAAAGACCTGCTTGAAAAACAGCAGCAGATTCAAGACGAATGGAACAAGTTGCAAGAAGAGCAGGATAAGTTGTCCGATTTCATGAAAGAGCATAATTTGGCCAACGAAGACCTCATCAAGAAGCAAGAGCAAATCAACAAACTCTTCAACGAGGTGATACCCGAAGAGTTGAAAAAAATGATGGAACAGATTGACAAATTACTTGAGGAGATGCCCCGCGAACAGATGCAACAAATGATGCAGGACATCAAGAAAAACAACCAATCGATGCAAGAACTGCTCGACCGCAACCTGTCGCTTTTGGAGCAACTCAAGATGGAGAAAGACCTCAACGACTTGGCCAACAAATTGGACAAACTTGGCGAGGAATTGCAGAAAGAAGAGTCGGAAAATCAGAAAAAAGAAGGGGAGGAGACAGACCCAAAAACGGCTGAAGAAGCCAAAGAGGAATTCGACAAGATGATGGACGAACTCGACCAACTCTTGGAGAAAAACCAAGACTTGCAGCAGCCTTTCGACATGCAAAAAGACGAAGAGATGCAAGAGAGCATCGACCAAGATCTTCAAGATGCCATGCAGAACGAGCAAAATAGCCAACAGCAACAGTCACAGCAGAAGAAGCAAAATGCCGGTCAGAAGATGCAACAGATGGCCAACCAAATGAAAATGCAAATGCAGATGCAAGGCATGGAACAGATGGCCGAGGATGCCCATTTGATGCGTATCTTGCTCGAGAATGTCGTCCACGCCTCACACGAGCAAGAAGCTTTGATGAGCGAAATCGGCACACTGCGTGTTGATGACCCATCGTTGGTTGAAAAGATTATCCATCAAAAAGAAATAGCTGACAATTTCAATATGGTCCGCGACTCGTTGCGCAGCATGGCTATGCGTCAGCCCATGATACAGAATTTCGTCTTCGATGAACTGCACACCATAGAGAATCAGACAGAAAATGCGATGAAATTCCTCAACGACTTGAAACTTTCTCAGGCTGTGCGTCACCAGCAGACCGCCATGATGTCGATGAACAACCTGGCTCTGATGTTGGCCGAGTCGTTGGAGAATATGGAAAACAGTATGGAATCTATGGGCATGCCGATGTCATGTTCCATGCCCAAACCAGGTCAAGGCCAATCGAGCATGCAAAAGATGCAGCAGCTACAGCAACAGCTCAGCGAACAACTCAAACAAATGCAACAGCAAATGGAGAAATCCGGACAGCAAACACCCAACTCAATGAGCGAAGAGTTTGCCCGCATGGCCGCTGAACAAGAGATGCTACGACAGGGAATGCAACAGATGCTGAACGACATGAAGGAAAACGGACAAATCGGAGACGACGGCCTGAATGAAATCATCAAGGACATGGAGAAACTTGAAGAAGAGTTGGTAAACAAGAAAATCAACCGCCAGATGATTGAGCGCAGCCAACGCATTGAATCCAGAATGTTAGAATCGCAGAAAGCGCAAGAGAAACGCGAACAAGAAGAAAAGCGCAAGTCGAACGAATACAAAGGCTCGCATTTCGACCGACAAATCGACGAGTTCCTCTATAAGGAAACGCTGAAGAAAAACCAAGAGTTCCTTAAGACCAACCCGATTGAATATTTCCCTTATTACCAGAATAAGATTAATGAGTATTATTTGAAGAAAAACACACATTGACATGATCAGATTCAGCACACTGGATGTAGAGATGCCGCCAATCAAACCGCAATCCGTGAAGCTTTGGATAGAAGAAATTGTGGAAAAACATGGCAAGACAGTAGGGGAGTTGTACTACTATTTTTGTAGCGACGAGAAGCTGTTAGAAATCAACAGAGAGCGTCTCGGCCATGATTTCTATACAGACATTGTGACCTTCCCGTTGACCGATTGTGAGACAGTCTTGTCGAGTGAGTTCTGCATCAGTGTTGACCGCATCAAAGAAAATGCCGTAACCTTTGGCCGCACTTACGAGAGCGAATTGCATCGTGTCATCATTCATGGTGTGTTGCATCTCATCGGTTTTGATGACCTTACTGACGAAGAAGAAAAAGAGATGCGTGAAAAAGAGGAAGAAGCTTTGAAATCATTATTTAGTTAATTAAATATCAGTTTGTTAATATAATTGTTTCCCGTGAAACACTAATCAAAAAAATGTATTTTGAACCGTATGACATCATCGTAGTAGGAGCTGGTCACGCTGGATGTGAGGCGGCAGCTGCAGCAGCCAACATGGGCAGCAAGGTGTTGCTGGTCACCATGGATTTGCGTTTGATGGCCTCCATGTCGTGCAACCCAGCCATGGGCGGCATCGCTAAAGGGCAAATCGTCCGGGAGATTGACGCTATGGGGGGCTATTCCGGCATCGTCAGCGACCGGACCATGATACAATTCAGGATGCTTAACAAGTCGAAAGGACCGGCCATGTGGAGTCCAAGATGCCAAAGCGACAAAATGATGTTCTCAGCAGAATGGCGAAGCATGCTTGAAAAAACCCAAAACCTCGACTTTTGGCAAGACACCGTTACAGGACTCTTGGTCAGCGGCGACAAGGTGAAGGGAGTGAAGACCTTGATGGGAGGGGAGATTGAAAGCAAAGCCGTAATCCTCACTAATGGGACTTTTTTGAACGGCTTAATCCATATCGGTGAACAACATTTCGCAGGAGGAAGGATGGGGGAAGTAGCCAGCCACGGCATCACAGAACAACTCAAGGAATACGGTTTTGAAGCAAAACGACTCAAGACAGGCACACCCGTCAGAATTGATGGTCGTACTATAGATTTCAGCAAACTCATCGAGCAAAAGGGCGATGACGAGGTGGTTGGTTTTTCCTATATTGAGCCTTTCAAAATCACAAAACAAAGAAGCTGCTGGATTGCCCATACCTCGTTAAAAGTACATGAGACGCTTCGAAAAGGATTCAAATACTCGCCCATGTTCAATGGCCGTATCCAAGGTGTGGGCCCAAGATATTGCCCCAGCATCGAAGACAAAATAGAAAGGTTTTCGGGAAAAGACAGTCACCAACTTTTTGTAGAGCCGGAAGGCTGGACAACGGAAGAATATTATCTTAATGGATTCAGCTCTTCGCTACCTGATTACATTCAATATGAAGCCTTGCGACAAATAGAAGGCTTTGAAAACGCCAAGATTTATCGTCCCGGCTACGCCATCGAATACGACTACTTTCCACCAGAACAGTTGCACCATTCCTTAGAAACACGGCTGATGCACGGACTGTATTTCGCAGGACAGATTAACGGTACCACAGGCTATGAAGAAGCAGCTTGCCAAGGACTGATGGCCGGTATCAACGCCAGCCTTGCGTTGCGGGATGATACGCCCCTGGTGCTATCAAGATACGAAGCTTATATTGGCGTGCTAATCGATGACCTCATCACGAAAGGCGTTGACGAACCATATAGAATGTTCACCAGTAGGGCAGAATACAGAATTCTATTGAGGCAGGATAACGCCGATGCAAGACTGACAGAATTGTCGCATAAAATAGGCTTAGCCAAAGAAGATCGCCTTCAAAAATATTTGGAGAAACGAAAAAAAGTAGAAGAAATCAAACGCTTTTTAAACGAAAATCATGTCTATCCTGACGAAATAAACGGCTTCCTAGAGCAAAAAGAAAGCACAAAGATAGACCAAAAGATGAAAATGTCCTATCTATTATTGCGACCTCAAATCAGTCTTTCAGAAATGATTGAGATTTTGCCTTCATTAGAGCCTTTCAGAAATCAAGACAGGTTCGTCAGAGAATGTCTCGAAGAAGCAGAGATACAAATCAAATACGCAAGCTATATTGAAAAAGAGGATGAACTTGCCGACAAACTCAGACGATTGGAGAACGTGAAACTACCAAAAGATTTTGATTTCCACAATCTGCAATCACTATCATACGAGTCGAGAGAGAAACTCAACAAATACCAACCTGCAACTTTGGGAGAAGCCTCAAGGATAAGCGGGATTTCGCCAGCTGACATCAATGTGCTGGCCATATTTTTAGGAAGGTAAAATATTTGTTTCACATGAAACACGAAAAAAGATGAACAACAAATGCCCGTGGTGCGGATCCGAAAAAGCACAAATCAACCTTTGGCTAAAGGATGAATTCCTAAGCAAAGAAGACTTCCACATCTGCGAATGCCTAAACTGTGGCTTATCATACACCATGCCACGACCCAACAAAGAAAAAATAGGCGAGTATTACAAATCAGAAGAATATTATAGTCACCAAGAAAACAAGAAAGGCTTCATTCCACGACTGTACGAATCCGTGAAAAAAGTCAATCTGAAGCATAAATACAATTTGGCCACCCAAGGTTTGAATGTAGGAAAAATGCTTGACATAGGCTGTGGAGTAGGGGACTTTCTACACACAGCGGAAGAACACGGCTGGATATGTACAGGTGTTGAACCCTCAGAGGATGCCAAAGCCATTGCCAAGACCAAAACCAAAGCCAACATCATCAATAGTGAAGACATGGAAAAGATTCCTGACGCTACATTTGATTTGATAACCATGTGGCACGTCTTAGAACATGTTGATGATTTAAAATGGCAAATCGAGCAATTACATCGGCTCACCAAAACCAAAGGCAGAATTGTCATCGCCGTTCCCAACTATAAATCTTACGATGCTCAATACTATAAAGAACTATGGGCAGCCTACGATGTACCCCGACACTTAAGCCACTTCAACAAGAATGTATTGACAAAGATTTTTAAAAGCAAAAACCTAGAATTGGTTCGGACAGATAAACTGATTTGGGACGCCTATTACATTTCCTATATGAGCGAACAATACAAACAACACAAATTTCCATTACTGAAAGGCGCCTTCAGAGGATGCATTTCCAACTGTAAGGCACGACACACGAATGAATGGTCAAGTATGGTATACATTTTTGAGAAGAAATAAGCGAATTTAAAAATTTAGACGTTTTTAGGCGTTTTAAGGCGTTTTTGGATAAAAATAAAGATTGGTATCAAACAGAGGAGAAAAAGCGAATAGAAAGAAAGTTTATAATACACTCAAAACCAACGGAAAAGCAGCATTTGCGATAATTCGAAGAAAAATGAAGAACAAAAGAGTAAAAAGAACAGGACTAACATTGATTGGGACAAGCATAGGCTTATTCTTGTTGCTCGGCATAGTTTACCTGCTTTCAACGAGGGAAGATGTACTTAACAAACGCATACAGCAATCCGTGCTACGCATCGACAACGAAATGCAGCAACTGATTGGCAAAGGACTCAACAATACCGAACTTGAAAAAGAAAAAATTGGATTGGTGGTTTTCATGAACGACACCTTGGTATATTGGAACAATAACGACGTCCATCCAAAACTGATGAAACGAAAGGTGAAAGTGGGCAACGACACCATTTGCCACCTGCTTAATGGCAATTATTTCATCAAATCATACCAAACTGGATCGATGACCTATTATTTATTCAAACTACTTAACACCACCTATCCCATTGAGAATCGCTACTTCCAAAACTACAGCACACTTTACCCTCAGTTTATCGATGTTGACATCAGCTTTGAACAGGAAAGAGAAGGGCGTAACATACACAACCATGAAGGAAAAACACTTACCCGATGCCAAATCAACACACAACCCAAAATCAAAAAACCATACGCCTATTTGCCATATTTGCTCCTGATCTTACTACTTGCTGGAATAATTATGGCCTTCGGAAGTAAAAATAAAAACACAAGAAAGAGAAAAGGTTTCAATATTGAATTAGGCATTGGTATCATCATAATAGTCGCAATTCTAGCCACTTATCTATACGATAAGATAACGATAAACAAAGAAAACGAAAGACTGGCCAACATAGCCGAAAGCCTACTCAAGAAACGAGATGCTGACTTCGAACAATCTTATGTCCAATTCGTTCAAAAGATAGAAACCGATACCACGCTCCATGAAATGCTTTTTGCGGAAAGCAATATCTTGGCCGACGTCATATTAGGCTACTCCAAAGAATTACTTTTCGACGAAACCATGCAAGCCTACATTGCATCCCTTACCGTATGTTCTCCCAACGATGAAATCAGCATACAACCTGAAGGCTATATTGAGAACTGTGATGATTACTTCCTTGAAAAGATAGCCAATAACAAACAGCAAAGGGTGGGCAACGGATTGTATTTCATGGATTATTACACACTCGACCCAAATTACCTGGGAAAGATAAGAATACATTCGGCAGACTCATTGCAGCAAAAGACACTCTATTTTGAGTTCTATAAACCTATCGCCCCAGAAGGTTTCGGATTTCCGCAGCTCCTGCAAGAGTCAAAAAATCAAAAGCCTTACGATTATTCAGTAGCCAATTATCGCGACAACCAACTCGTTTACAAATACGGTCGTTATATCTATCCGAATTTCCTTAATAGCTTGAATTTCAAAGACCGAGAGTTCCTTTATGGCAGCGTTTATAAACACTACACTATTAAAAATGGAGAAAACAACGCATTAGTCATCAGCGCACCCCGAAAAGGCTGGTCAGAAATAACTGCCCCGTTTGCTATGTTTTTCTTGGGTCTATTAATACCTTATTTATTGATTTACTGGTTAATAAGGCCAAAAGAGAACCACAAATGGCGCGATAGAAGCTTCCGCCAGCGCCTGCAAACCATCATCCTAATGACCCTTGGCGTCGCATTCTTGGCTATCGGTCCCGTTTCCGTCATCTATATGCAAAGCCTCTACAACAAAAAGACCACAACTACCCAATTTGAGACAACGAGAACGCTCACCATCGAGATGCAGAACGACCTTGATTTTGCAAGACTGCTGAGAACAGCCTCAAGAGACAGCTGGACAGAGATTCTACAACACTACTCCAACACTTTCTTCACCGACCTGAACCTTTACCAACTTAACGGCCAACTTCTTGCCACCACAAGACCCGAAATCACGGACCTCAACCTAAAAGCACCTATTATGAACGCCGATGCTTACCATAGTATGCATCGCAACAAAGCCCTGTTTTATACCCATGAAGAGCATCTCGGAAAAGGTGTTTACGAATCGGCATATATACCTCTGACCGATGTCAACGGAAATACTTTAGCCTATCTCAATACCCCATATTTTTCGAGTACCACAGACCTACACAATGAAATCAAGAACTTCGTACTCACCTACATTAATATCATCTTGGTCACCTTGGGCATCGCCTTGATTTTCATCCTAAGAATCTCAAAACGTCTCACCCAACCTTTAGCATTGATTCAGAATAAATTAGGTGACATCAAAATCGACCAAAAGAACGAGCCCATCGAATGGGAAAGAAAAGATGAGATTGGTGCCTTGGTCATGCAATACAACCAGCTCATCGTGGAGTTGGAAAAGAGTGCCGCCGAACTGAAGCGAACCACAACAGAAACAGCCTGGCGCGGCGTTGCACGACAAGTGGCGCACGAAATCAAGAACTCGTTGACCCCAATGCGCCTCAGCGTACAACTGTTGCAACGGAACGTCGACAACGGCAAGGCCACACCAGAACAAATCCAACGCACCACCAATACCTTGATTGAACAAATTGATGCCTTATCGGACATTGCATCCTCTTTCTCGCGTTACGCCAAACTGCCAGAAAACCATCCACAACCCTTGGATTTGGCTGAACTGGTTGGTAATGTGGTGAACCTATATGACAATGCTGAAAACATCGAATTCCATTACGATTTCGACAAGACAAAAGACCATACATATAACGGCGACAAGACCAACTTGAACAGTGCTGTAAGTAATCTCGTCAAGAACGCTGTTCAAGCCATCGGGTCAAAGCCTATGGGTCGCATCGATGTAAGTTTGAAAGATACAGAAAAAGCTTTCATTATCAGCGTGAGAGACAACGGCAAAGGCATCAAGGAAAAAGACAAAGACCGTATTTTCCTGCCTAATTTCACAACCAAATCGGGTGGGTCGGGAGTAGGACTCTCGCTGACTTATAACATCGTGCAGGCCGCTGGGGGAACGATTACTTTCGAAAGCCAAGAAGGGGAGGGGGCAGAATTTATTATACAACTACCAAAACAACAAGAACAAAACACATGAAAAAAACGCTTTACATACTGTGTTTAACCTGTATCCTAACGTCTTGTGCAAGTCATCGTCTTACAAATACAGAAAAATACTCCGCATTACCTATGTTGATAGAGGGTTATTATAACCGTTATATTGAATTTCCAACTTCAGCAGACGAACTAGTTTCTTTTACAAATGTGTATAGAGAATATTGGGAAAAAGAAACGGCAAAAGATAGTATAGAAACCACATTGGCATATCTTCATAAAGAAAAGGACAAGCTATTTTGGAAATGTGAAACGACCTATCCGTGGGAAGAAACCGATTTAACCATACTTTCAAAAAGAGATACAATTTTTAAGGACTCTTACTCTTTAGAAGGAATTGTTGCCGAAAACGGATTGGTCGTTAAATTTGGTAGACAGTATTCAGCATGGAATTGGGAGTATATTTTAGATCAATATATCGAAGATTATTTCAAATTTCCCAATTCGCTCAATGACTTTATTGAGTATTCAGGATTGCAACCCCTGATAGATACTGATACTGTGGCTATTGACAAAAGCAGAGAAGGGTATGGCCTTTGGGGTCATATTGATGAACGGAATAGTGCTGCTGTTTTTCGTTATTTCTTAAACCATAGCGATGAAATTACATGGCATTGTGAAGACACTTTGTTAATGATTAAGGTAAATACTGATACCATCTTTTATAATTATCTGAATCCAGGTTTTCCTTGTCATCGGTTTGATGAAATCCCTTGGGAGATAGTTATGTATGCTCCAAAATTCTATGATTTGAATGGTCATATTACAGAACATTATCGTGACGATTTATTATCAAGGGAATTTAGAAGTAAAACACAGCGTTACTTTAGAATGGTCTATCCTAACGAAGTAGATAGTAGTAATTATGATAACTTTCATTTTCTCCAATACACAAAAAATGAAGGACTCTCTGTCCTCTGCAAAGATGATAACATGCCGTCTAATACAGAATACTTCAAGCATTTGGAACGATATGTAAAGTCATTTGCAGAAAAGCACAATTTTGGGAAAATAGTATTCGTTGCTCCAAATCTTGAAGACACAAGAATTGGCGAAAAAAATGTAATGCGGGTTTATTTAGACGAAAATAACAAAATACTCGTCAATGGTCACGAAACCGCATTAGAAGAACTAAAAGATTTGGTAAAAAACTTCATAACACCACATCCTAACGATAATAACGCTCCAGAAGTAGAATGGAAAACTTTTGATAATATAGACTCCATTTTGTATTCAAAAGGAATTGTCTACTTTGACTCAGATAGGAACGCTTTATTTGCACGCTATTTAGACGTACAAAAAGAAATATTACAGGCTTTTAAAGAGAGGAAAGAGGACTTGTCAATAAAGATATTCAAAAAAACTTACGACCAACTTGATGAAGAACAAACTAAAATCATCATTAATGCCGTTCCAATAAGAGTCTTTGAAGAATTTTAACCTAAATCTAAACGACCTATGGCAGACAACAGATTGGGCTCCTTGGCGAAGCAAACCGCCATTTACGGCTTGAGCAGCATTATAGGTAGGTTCTTGAACTACCTGCTGGTGCCGCTCTATACCTACAAAATCGCTGCCGAATCGGGCGGCTACGGCATCGTGACGAATCTTTATGCCTACACTGCCCTGCTTCTCGTCATCCTCACCTTCGGCATGGAAACCACCTTCTTCCGTTTCTCAAACAAAGAAGGTGTGAACCCCGACAAGGCCTTTTCCACTTCGGGTTTGGCGGTAGGGTTGGTGAGTTTGGTTTTCGTGATCTTGGTCAGCATTTTTTTGAAACCGATTTCCAATGCCTTGCATTATGCAAGCCACCCCGAGTTTGTGGAAATCATGGCCATTATCGTGGCTTTGGATGCTTTCCAAGCTATTTTGTTTGCGCGTTTGCGTTACGAAAACAAAGCCATCAAGTTTGCCTCGCTAAAACTGCTGTTCATCTTCCTCAACATTGGACTGAACCTATTCATTTTCTTGGTTGCTCCTGGAATGAAAGAGAGCCATCCCGCCTTGATGGGCTGGTATGAAAACAGCTACCAAGTCGGCTACATTTTCATAGTTAACTTGATTTGCACAGGATTGATTACCCTCGGTTTCATTCCTGAAATCAGAAAGTTGCGCTTTGGAATTGACCGCAACTTGCTCAAACAGATGCTACACTATACCTGGCCTTTACTGCTGCTGGGCTTGGCCGGCATCCTTAACCAAGTGGCCGATAAGATTTGCTACCGTTTTATCGTTCCTGGCGAAGAGGGCGATGTGCAGTTGGGCATCTATGGCGCTTGCGTGAAAATCGCGATGATCATGGCGATGATTACGCAAGCCTTCCGTTATGCCTATGAGCCTTTCGTCTTTGGCGGGAAGCGCGACTCCGCCGACAAGGAGACCCAAGCCAAGGTGATGAAATACTTCATTATCTTTACGCTGTTGGCTTTCCTTGCCGTGGTGATGTACATGCCCATCTTGAAATACATCATCAAGTCCGACTATTGGGAAGGCCTGCGTGTGGTGCCCATCGTGATGATGGCCGAAATCTTCATGGGCATCTATTTCAACCTCTCGTTCTGGTACAAACTCACCGATGAGACCTGGTGGGGAGCCATTTTCAGTGCCATCGGCTGCGTGGTATTGCTGGCCATCAACTTCATTTTTGTGCCCAAATACGGTTATATGGCTTGCGCCTGGGGCGGCTTTGCTGGTTATGGCACTTGCATGGTACTATCATATTTCGTCGGACAGAAGAAAGCCCCTATACCTTATGAATTGAAGTCAGCTTTCATCTATTTTGCCTTGGCTGTCGCCCTGTTTTTCGTCCAAAAAAACATCCATATTGAGAGTACTATTTGGACATTGGTCGTCAACACGGGCCTGCTGCTGGTCTTCTTCGCTTTCATCTGCTGGAAAGAAAAGGACCTAGTGAATGGTGTTGTCTCTTTCGCCAAAAGAAAAATCTCCAAATCTTGAATCTTAAAATTTTAAATCTTGAATTTTGAATCTTTAAATTACAAATATGAAATTACCCATCGTCAACACCTCAAATAACCCCCTGCCCGCTTACGAGACGAAAAACTCGGCTGGCATGGATCTCCGTGCCTATCTACCCGAAGGCCCTATAACCCTCGAACCCATGCAACGCAGCCTTGTGCCAACGGGTCTCTATATGGAAATCCCTGAAGGCTACGAAGGCCAAGTGCGGCCTCGCAGCGGCCTCGCACTCAAAAGCGGCATCACCGTCTTGAACTCACCAGGCACTATCGACGCCGACTATCGTGGGCAGATTTGTGTCATACTTATCAACCTGTCCGACAAGCCTTTCGCCATCAACAGCGGCGACCGCATTGCCCAAATGATTATCGCCAAATGCGAACAAGCCGAAGTCGTGCAAGTGGAGGTTCTTTCGGAAACCGAGCGCGGTGCCGGGGGATTCGGTCATACAGGGAAAAACTAAAAAATCGCCCACGATTTTTATCTCTAATTCCAAAAATACTTCAGTAAAAATCTCTAATTCTCAAATTCTTGATAAAAGAAACTTATTGAAATTCAATGAATAAGATAAAATCCATACTCATCACTACCTTGATTTGTTGTCTTTGCTTCAACGGCATCGCGCAACAAGTGGAATCGGAATACAACGGCCAGCCCGACAAGAAGAAGAACGCCACCTACTTCTCGAACGGCCTTCAGAGCAAGTACCGCGAGGACACCGAAGGTGCCATCCGCAACTTCGAGCAAGCTTTGCGCTACTGGCCCAACGACGATGCCAGCATGTACGAACTGAGCGAGCAATACTACAACGCCGGGCGCGTTGAAGAAGCTTTCAGTATGATACAGAAAGCCGTCAAAACAAACCCTGAGAACAAGTGGTATCAATTGCGTTTAGGCTTGTTTTACCGTAATTTGGAGCAATACGACGACTTCATCAACCTCTATGAAGAACTCACCAAAAAATACCCCGACGATACCGAAGTGCTGAGTGAATTAATTGACGCTTACCTGAGTATGGGACAACTCGACAAAGCCTTGACCTATATGAACCTGCTGGAAGAACAAGTCGGGCCAAGCGAAATCATCACCGAGCAACGCCTCAACATCTACAAGCGTCAGGGCAACGACAAGAAGCTCATAGCCGAATTGGAGAAACTCATCAAGGAGAACCCGGAGAACGTGCGCTATTACAGCATGTTGGCTCAAGTCTACACCGAAAACGGAAAGGAAAAGGAAGCGTTGAAGGCCTTTGAGAAAATCAAGGAACTCGACCCCAACGACCCTTATATCAACATCTCTTTGCTTGAGTTTTACGAAAAGAACGGCGACAAAGACAAGGCTTTCAATGAGCTGATTGCCGCCATCCGCAACAAAAACCTCGACCTCACCACCAAGGCCAACATCTATGACTATTGGATGAACAACAACCAAGGCTCATCGCAAATGGAAATGCAAGCGAAGCAATGCGGCGAAGCTTTCATTGAGACCCATCCCGACAACAAACTCGGCTATCTCATTCTTGGTTCATACTACATCATCAATGAGAACGCGGTGAAGTCGAAAGAGCTGTACCAGAAAGCCTTGGCCATCGACAGCACCGACTTCTATGGCTGGCAAAACCTCATCATCAGCGAAAGCCGACTCGACGAGAACCAGGCTGTCCGTGACCATGCCGTGGCTGCCTTGAAATACTATCCCATGCAGCCTGTGTTCTATTGGTACGCGGGTGTGGCGAGTGCCGTTTTGAAAGATAACGAAAACGCTATTACCTATTTGGAAAAGGGGAGGAGATACACTACCGATAAGATACAAATGGCCAACTTTGATGCATTCTTGGGTGACCTCTACCATGAGCAAGGCGATGAAGAAAAGGCTTTTGAGGCCTACGACCGCACCTTACGCAACGACCCTGACAATGTATTGGTTCTCAACAACTACGCCTATTATCTTGCCCTAAAAGGCCAAGACTTGGATAAGGCCTTGGAGATGTCGACCAAAGCTATCGCCGCCGAACCTGACAACCCTATTTATTTGGACACACATGCCTGGGTGCTTTACATGAAAGGCAACTACAAGGAAGCCGAAAAGCACATGAAAAAAGCCCTGAAACTGCTGAAAGAGCCTGACGAGACCTATACCAAACACTACGAGTCCATCATGAATAAACTGAAAAATTGATGGTTTTGAGGCTTTGGAAACAAAAATCATAGGGACAAAACCTAAGCCCCGATTTTTTCAAACCATTATTTTACAATCATCTACAATTTTCAAAACCAAAAAAAATATGGACAAACCGCCTTGGGGTCTTGACAAGGCGGTTTTTGTGTTGGGTATTGTTTTACTTTTGCCGTAAAATTCAAAACACGAATCAATTGGCAGGAACAAACAACTAAAACACAATACAATGAAGAGAACCATAATTATTGCAGCCTTGATGTGCTGCCTTGTGTCGGCCACGGCACAACAAACCAAGAACACAAAGAGAGTCAACAACACATTAGGCATTTGCATGATGGGCAAAACGATGCAATGCAACGGTGTCACAATGTCATATATCGCATCGGAGCAAGGAAAGATGACGCTTGCCTACGGCCTGGAATATGACCGCGAATATATGCTAGGCAAGACTCCTCTAGGAATTGTGACAGGCATCCGCATGGAGTATAGCCGCCCCTACGCCAAATTCGAGGAAGAGGGAGAAACCCTCGAGGTGAAAGCGCATGACTTTACGGGTGTGCTTCCTATTATGTTGCAATACCATGACAAGCTGGGTGACCACACCGAACTTCAGCTTTTCACAGGCCCTAGCCTCGATTTGGTGATTTTCCGCAAGACGTATGCCTCTGGAATCATATCGGGAAGCGGTAGCTATATCTTTGGGAGTCCACTTGAAAACAGCGGCAAACCTACATGGTATTGGATTGGTCTATCGTGGAATTTCGGTATCGGAATCCAATATAACGACATCGCCTTCAGGATTTCTTCATCACTTGGCCTGCTGAACCATTTTGACAAAGACTATACGGCACAATATATGGGCTATCCACTGCGCATTAACAGACCTATTGTGGGAACGGTGATGTTTAAGCTGTAATGCTCGAATGGGGCTGAATAGGCTAAAGTTTGACTGAATTATAAAAAAGGTATAATCATTCCCGTTGCAAGCACTAAAACTGACGGGAACGGCCATTATGAACTCAAAATCGACAACCCGAAAAAAGATGTTTTATATGCCATAGACTTCAAAATTACCAAATACGGTTGCCTCTATTCCTATTCAAATTTTGTGGACGAATAAAAGGCCCTTCAGGAAATCAATGCGGTGTTGAAGAAAGAGGGGAAGTAAGCACCTGATTTGCAGATTTATGAAAAAGAGAAAGCCTCAATCCGGCAAAAGGGTTGAGGCTTTTTTTGTGTGTAGAAAATATACATCCCTATATTGCGTGTTTGAGGAGTTTGTAGTATTTTTGTGCCATATTTATTCAATATCATGGATCAAGGCGAAAACATGTTTCTTTTACCAGCCTCGATTAACACTGGGGAAATCGTTCTTTACCAGCCCAATGACCAACTTTCATTGGAAGTCAAATTAGAGAACGAAACGGTATGGCTAACCCAACAGCAAATGGCAGTCTTGTTTGATGTAAAAGAGAACAACATAACTTACCATATTCAAAGTGTTTTCAAAACCCATGAACTCGACCCGGAGGCAACTACTCAAAAAATTAGAGTAGTTCGAAAAGAGGGAAACCGACAAGTAAGCCGCAACATCGATTTCTATAACCTTGACATGATTATCTCTGTTGGCTATCGGGTTAATAGTGCAAACGCAACGCAGTTTCGCCGTTGGGCCACCTCTATTTTAAAAGAATACATGTTGAAAGGCTATGCGGTAAACCAGAGGTTGATTGCGATGGAAGAACGCATTGACAGACGGCTTGCCCAACATGAGAGTGTTTTACAAGAACATCAAGAAAAGATAGATTTTTTTGTCCGTACAAACTTGCCACCAGTGGAGCAAGTGTTTTTCGATGGGGAGTTTTTCGAAGCCCGTGTGTTGCTTGAAAAACTCATCAAAAGCGCACAAAAACGGATTGTTATCATTGATGGATATATAGATGCCGTTACTTTCGAGATACTTGATGTACGCAATCAAGGTGTTTCAGCCGACATCTATTCAGGCAAAGACTTGACCAATTTAAGGAATACTCACAATGCCTCTTCAGGTGCTGGGCTGATAGAAACGCATTTGTGGTCAAAGCCTTCACATGACCGTTGGATAATCATAGACGATTCTCTGTATCATTGTGGACACTCACTAAAGGACATGGGAAAAAAACTTTCTGCCATTATGCTGATGGGAACTGCTCCCGAAACCATACTTGACCAAATAAGATAATTTTCTAAAACATCGAATTTCGAAAGAAAAACTAATGTGAAAAACCTAACTCTATTAACATTCCTCGCCTTGCTGTTAGCCGTCTCTTCCTGCGCCTCGCGAAAGAAAACCGTGCAGCCGCAGCAGCCGAAATCCTTTGAATGGCTCACCGCCAACATGGCCATCCAAGCTGAGGGCAATGGCATGGCTTATAACGACTTGTCAGGGCAACTCAGGATGCGGAAAGATAGTATTGTTTGGCTCAACGTGACCGCCACCATGGGTGTGGAAGTGCTACGCGCCAAAATCAGCAATGATTCCGTTTGGATTGTCAACCGCATGGAAAAGACCTATTTGGCTGAGCCTTTGGACACCGTTTCAGCACAACTTGGTATGCCGCTCAGTCTGCCGTTGGTGCAAATTTTGCTTTTGGACAATAATCAAGGTCTTCCTCCCGTTGAAAACCAAACCGTTCAGTTGAAAACCTTCTTGATGGGCGAACTATCCGCCAAAATCAGATACAACAACATCCGCTTGAACGAGGAAACGACTTTCCCACTCAAAATTACCGACAAGATGGAACGGTTCCGACTACTGAAAAAGCAATGAAGAAACTGCATATCATATTGGTTTTATTGCTCCTGGCACTTGTTTCACCGACTTTCGGCCAAAAAACGAAAGGCAAGTCGAAGAAGCAGTTGCAGAGCGAAATTAATTCGTTGCAGAAAGAAATCTCGACCGCCAACCAACTGCTGAAAAAGACCAAAAAGGACAAGGAAATGACCCTTAATGAAGTCAACCTACTCGACAAGAAAATCAAGCAGCGCGAAAACCTCATCAAGGCCTACAACCAGCAAATCGCCGTCTTAGACGAGGAAATCAACACGGGACAAAGCAACATCAAAACGCTCAATTCCGACTTGAAGAAACTTCGCAAGGAATACGCGAAAATGATTGTCTTCGCCAACAAAAACCGCAGCCATTATGATATGTTAGGTTTTGTTTTCGCTTCCAAGGATTTCAACCAAGCTTTCAGACGGTTACGCTACATCCGTGAGTTCAACGAGGCCAGAAAGGTCAAAATCGACCAAATCGTCAGCACCGAACGGCGCATCAACGACGAGGTGGAAGCCAGCCAAAAAGCCCGCGAAGAACAAGCTGCCATGCTGAAAGACGAGAAGGCCCAACAGGAAGCCCTACAAAAAGAAAAGAAAGACCTCAACGGGCAAGTGGCCAAGCTCAAGAAAAAAGAAGGTAGCATCCAGCAAGATATCAAGAACAAGCAGCAGCAGGCCAAGAAACTACAAAAGGCCATCGACGACATTATCGCCGAAGAAATCCGCAAGGCCAATGCGGAAGCCGAGAGGAAACGAAAGGAAGAGGCCAAAAAAAATGCCAATAAAGGCAAGGCCACTACAGCACCCGCACCCAAAGAAAAAGGCATGGCCTTGACTCCCGCTGAGAAGACGCTGTCGTCCAACTTCGTCAACAACAAAGGCAACTTGCCCTGGCCCGTGGAACGCGGCGTCATCTCCTCATCCTTCGGCAAGCACGCTTCTGTGGTCTCCGACAAGGTCACCGTCACCAACAACGGCATCGACATTGCCACCACCGAAGGTGCCCAAGCCCGCGCTGTGTTCGAAGGTGAGGTGGCCAGTGTAGTCAAACTGACGGGTGCCAATACCGTCGTCATCATCCGCCATGGCGAGTATTTCACCGTGTATTCCAACCTCGAAAATGTCACTGTAAAACGCGGCGACAAGGTAAAGACCAAACAGAACATCGGAACGGTGCACACCAACAAGACCGAGGACAAGACGGAGCTCCACTTCGAGCTACTAAAGGAACAAAACCGACAAAACCCAGCGAATTGGTTATCGAAATGAAAAACAAATTATTGATATTATTGTTGTTATGCTCGACACTAGTGGCCTCGTCATGTAAAACCAAGGAAGTGCCAGGTCGTCGCCGTACACCACGCCACTGCAACACCTGCACGAAATGGAGCTATGTTCCTCAAGAAGCAATAGAACTCGAACTTTTGCACAACGATGAAGGATGAAGAACTCGAACTGCTGAAACGCTATTTCCCCGAAGCATCGGTGACGATGGTCGCACAAATCTATGAGCAAAGGCGTTTTATGCTACACTTCAAGCGGCCACGTAGCTCCAAGTTGGGCGATTTCCGTCCACCGCGCACCAAAAACGGCATCTGCACCATCACCCTAAACTTCGACTTGAACCCTTACCAGATGCTCATCACTTATGTCCATGAAGTAGCGCATTACGATGTGTATCAACAATATGGCTCAAGAAGTGTGCAACCTCACGGCACAGAATGGCAAAACCAATTCACCACACTTTTATTGCCTTTCATGACCGAAGCCATCTTCCCGAAAGACATCCTCACCGCCCTGCAAAAGCATTTGCACCACATCAAGGCTAGCAGCACCGCTGACCAAAACCTCCAAAGGGTGCTGAAGCATTACGACAAACATGTCGAAACCATTACGACTGTGGAAAGTCTACCTGATGGAGCCAGATTTGCGCTGAAAAACGGTTTAGTCTTCCAGAAAGGGGAGAAGCAGCGCACCCGCTACAAATGCTATTGCGAAAGCAATGGTCGCTGGTATTTCGTGAGTGCTTTAGCAGAAGCCAAAGCCTTATAAAAACAGTGGCGACGTTGAATTATCATATCAACCATTCAACAATAAACAAATCGAAGATTAAACGAAGTTAATTCAACAATAAAACATTTCCTTATCTTTGCACCCAAAATCTATCATTAATATGGGTAAGACTGCATTAATCACTGGTATTACAGGACAAGACGGCTCTTTTCTCGCCGAGTTCTTGTTGGAAAAAGGCTATGACGTACACGGCATTATCCGCCGTTCATCTTCATTCAACACAGGCCGTATCGAGCACCTCTATCTTGACGAATGGGTGCGCGACATGAAGAACAAACGCCTGCTCACCTTGCATTACGGCGACATGACCGATTCATCGTCGCTTGTGCGCATCATACAGAAAATACAGCCCGACGAAATCTATAACTTAGCGGCCCAGAGCCATGTGAAAGTCTCGTTCGACTGCCCTGAATACACTGCCGAAGCCGACGCCGTGGGTACATTGCGCCTCCTTGAAGCCGTGCGCATCTTGGGCTTGGAGAAGAAATGCAAGATTTATCAAGCCTCCACTTCGGAGTTGTTTGGTCTGGTGCAGGAAGTGCCACAGAAAGAGACGACACCTTTCTATCCGCGTTCGCCATACGGCGTGGCCAAGCAATACGGCTTCTGGATTGTGAAGAACTACCGCGAGAGCTACGGCATGTTTGCCGTCAACGGCATTCTCTTCAACCATGAAAGCGAAAGGAGAGGAGAGACCTTCGTGACAAGAAAGATTACCTTGGCTGCCGCCCGTATCAAACAGGGCTATCAAGACAAGCTCTATCTTGGCAACCTTGACGCCCTTCGCGACTGGGGCTATGCTAAGGATTACGTGGAGTGCATGTGGCTCATCCTGCAACAAGAAAAGCCAGAGGATTTCGTCATCGCTACGGGTGAATATCACACTGTGCGCGAGTTTTGCACTTTGGCCTTCAAGCATGTAGGCATTGATTTGCGCTGGGAAGGCAAGGGTGTTGACGAAAAAGGCATCGATATAGCCACAGGTAAAACGCTTGTTGAGGTTGATCCTCGTTTCTTCCGTCCCGCTGAGGTAGAACAACTCCTCGGTGACCCCACCAAAGCCAAGACCCTTCTCGGCTGGAATCCGCGCAAGACATCTTTCGAAGACCTAGTCAAGATCATGGTCGAGCACGATATGCGATTTGTGAAAAAACTGTATCTCAAAGCCCACATGGAGGATTAAGAATGAACAAAAACAGTAAAATATATGTTGCAGGACACCGTGGCATGGTGGGCTCTGCAATTGTGCGCGAATTACAGCGCCAAGGCTACCATAATATCATCACCCGCACCCACAAGGAACTTGACCTCTGCCGTCAAGAACAAGTGGAAGCTTTCTTTGCCGCCGAGAAGCCAGAATATGTCTTCCTCGCCGCCGCCAAAGTCGGAGGTATCATCGCCAACCAAAACGCCCTCGCCGACTTTATGTACGACAACATGATCCTCGAAATGAACGTCATCCATTCCGCTTGGAAGAACGGCTGCAAGAAATTGGAGTTCCTCGGCTCGTCATGCATCTATCCCCGCATGGCACCACAACCCATGACAGAGAGCTGCCTACTCACGGGAGAGTTGGAGAAAACCAATGAAGCCTATGCTTTGGCAAAAATATCAGGCCTGAAATACTGCGAGTTCCTCAACCGCCAGTACGGCACCGATTACATCAGCGTGATGCCCACCAATCTCTATGGGCCCAACGACAACTATCATCCCGAACACAGCCATGTGCTGCCCGCCTTGATTCGTCGTTTTCATGAGGCCAAGATCAACGGACTGAAGGAAGTGACCTGTTGGGGCGACGGTTCGCCCTTGCGTGAGTTCCTCTATGTGGATGACCTCGCCAACCTCTGCGTCTTCCTGATGAACAACTATAGCGGCAACGAGACCGTCAATGCTGGAACAGGCAAGGAACTGACCATCAAGGCTCTGACGGAATTGGTGGCCAAGGTGGTCGGTTATGAAGGCGAAATCAAATGGGATACCACACGTCCGAACGGCACACCTCGTAAGTTGTTGGATGTTAGCAAGGCTGAGAAGTTGGGGTGGCGTTATAAGACGGAGTTGGAAGATGGCATTCGTTTGGCTTATGATGACTTTTTGAATAATCCGATGAGAGCGGAAAGATGACAAAAAAAGTATTCGTTTCCGGCTGTTACGACCTCCTGCATAGCGGTCACGTTGAATTCTTTCGACAAGCTTCGCAATATGGCGACCTATACGTCGGCATCGGCTCCGACGAAACCATCCTACATTACAAAAAACACAAGACGCTTTATCCCGAAAACGAACGCCTTTTCATGGTTAAGGCTATCCGCTACGTGAAAGACGCTTTCATCAACGATGGGGCAGGGGTGATGGACTTCATCGGTACAGTCGACAGGCTGAAACCCGATATCTTTGTGGTCAATGAGGATGGAGCTTCTGATGAAAAACGTCAGTTTTGCGAGGAACGTGGCATTGAATACGTGGTGCTGCAACGCACCCCTTCCGAAGGACTGGAAGCCCGTTCATCGACAGCTTTGAAGAAAGATCTTTGCCAGATTCCCACTCGCTTGGACCTCGCCGGCACTTGGATTGATCAACCCTATGTCTCATTTTTTGCTCCAGGATGGGCTATCACCATTTCCTTGGAGCCCACCTTCGAGGTGCGCGAACGTTGTGGCCTTTCCACTTCGACACGCAACATGATCAAGAAAATCTGGCCGATGAAGCTGCCCGACATGGATCCCGAGATTTTAGCCAAGCTGGTCTTCTGTTTTGAGAACGACCCCGAGCGCAACGACGGCATCATCAGTGGGGCACAAGACAGCATCGGCATCTGTATGCCTGGCTTAGTGCGGCATTATTACGACAAACTCTACTGGCCCATTAAATTCGAGACTTGCCAAGACGAGACCATCCTGAATTGGCTTGAGCAACACCTCATTATGATTCCCATGGAACCGCGCCAACCAGGTTGCTCGGTGGTGGAAGGCAAGGACATCACGGAGCCGAAAGTCAAGGCTTTGGCCAAGGCTGCCGACGACTGCTGGAAGGCTATCATGAAAAGAGATTTAGAGGATTTTGCAGCGGCCTATAAAGCGTCGTTCAACGCCCAAACCGCTATGTTCCCCGCAATGATTCAAGGCTCGGTACAGGATTACATTGACAAATATTCCGCTATGGACGAAGTGTTGGCCTGGAAGATGCCTGGTGCCGGCGGTGGCGGTTATCTTGCCTGTGTGGTCAAAGATGCCACTAGTTTTTGTCACAATCATCCCGAAGCTATTTCGCTAACTATAAGAAGAAAGTAAAAGGTCCCTGAGCTTGTCGAAGGGCCGACCTAAAAAAGATAAGTATGAACAAAGTAGTAGAAAAGAAATATCTGTTGCCTTTCATCCTGGTGACATGCTGCTTTGCCCTTTGGGGCTTCGCCAACGATATCACCAACCCCATGGTGAAGGCCTTCTCGAAAATCTTCCGCATGAGCGTCACCGACGGCGCCTTGGTACAACTGGCCTTCTATGGCGGCTATTTCTGCATGGCCCTGCCTGCCGCCCTTTTTGTCCGAAAATACTCCTACAAAGCCGGTCTCTTGATGGGTCTCGGACTCTATGCCGTAGGTGCCTTGATGTTCATTCCCGCTAAGGCGACAGGCAATTATTACCCCTTCCTCATCGCCTATTTCGTGCTGACTTGCGGCCTTTCCTTCCTTGAAACCACAGCCAACCCTTACATCCTTTCCTTGGGCGACAAGGAAACCGCCACGCGCCGCCTCAACCTGGCGCAAGCCTTCAATCCCATAGGCTCTTTAGCAGGCATGTTCGTGGCGATGAAGTTCATTCAGGCCAAACTCAATCCGTTGAGCACCGAGGAACGTGCCTTACTCTCAGAAGACCAATTTGAGGCTGTGAAAAGTGCCGACCTCGCTGTACTGAGCCGACCCTATGTCATCATCGGAGCGGTGTTGGTAGCGTTCTTTATCGTCATTCTGCTGTTGGTGAAAACTCAAGCCAAGACAGAGGAAAGCTCTGACCAAAATTTCGGTCCCACGGTGAAACGGCTTTGGCAAAACAAACCCTATCGTTATGGTGTGCTAGCGCAGTTTTTCTATGTCGGTGTGCAAATCATGTGCTGGACCTTCATCATCCAATACGGCACGCGTGTCTTCATGAACGAAGGCATGACAGAACAGGCCGCTGAAGTGCTCTCGCAACGCTACAACATCGTGGCCATGGCCATTTTCTGTGCAAGCCGTTTCATCTGTACCTTCTTGCTGAAATACATCAGCCCCTCCAAGCTGCTCACCTATTTGGGCATTGCTGGAGCCGTGCTGGTTTTAGGTGTGATTTTCCTCGACGGTCGCGCTGGAATGTATTGTTTGGTGGCGGTCTCGGCCTGCATGAGCCTCATGTTCCCGACCATCTACGGCATTGCCTTGACCGACACCGGCGACGATGCCAAGCTGGGTGCCGCTGGCCTCATCATGGCCATCTTGGGTGGCTCGGTGCTGCCTCCTTTGCAGGCCCGCATTATCGATGGCGGCGGAATCGGAAGCATCGCCTCCGTGAATGTAAGCTTCATCCTGCCGCTGATTTGCTTTATTGTTATCGTACTTTACGGTCATTTCGTTACCAAACTCAATAAACAATGAAACGCTATTGCCAAACTTTAGAACTCGTCGATGACCCTGAACTCATCGAAAGATATTGTGACATCCATGCCCATGTGTGGCCCGAGGTGGTGGCTGGACAAAGGGAAGTCGGCATTCTCGACATGCAACTCTATCGTTATGAAACTCAAGTCTTTATGATTTGCGACACAGTGGATGATTTCGACTGGGACCGCGATATGGCCCGATTGGCCCAATTGCCTCGTCAGGCCGAATGGGAAGCCTATGTAGCCCAATGCCAAGGTGCCGACCCCAACTTGCCTTCCACAGGAAAATGGCATTTAATGGAAAAAATCTTTTGAATTGTTGAAAAAAACTTTTGAAATATTGAAAATAGCAGTACTTTTGCACGTTAAAACAATTTGTATATGCGTGATTCCAACATAATTAAGAAATTCTGTAATTTCATTTTTGGTAAACATAAGAGCAACACCCTGCCGCGTTATTGGATTCTAATCGCCGATATGGTCATCGTCATTGCTGCGTTTGTATTGGCCATTTTTATGTTGTATTTCAGAGACATTGGTGCTTCGGGGTATGATTGGAGCCGTATTTGGATAGTTCTCGCTGTGTATTTGATTGCCTTTTTGGCTACCAGAACATACGATGGAATGTTGCGTTACTCGGGCTTCCTCGACATTCAAAAGATTCTGTTTTCTTGTACTGCGGCTGTCACATTTCTTATCATCAGTAAATTAATTGTCCATCAAATCAGACCGGAATGGAGTACTTTGGTTTACCCACGATATTCCACATTGATCTACCATTATCTAATCACCTTGGTTTCAATGATTATTATGCGACTCACTATCAGGCGCTTGTATAATGAGGTCTACAAAAACCCAATCCAAAAGGAAAACACGCTTATCTATGGTGCGGGCGATGGTGGTACCATGTTGCTGCGCACTTTGAGTCAAGATACGGCTTCAATTTATAAAGTGAAGGCCTTTGCCGATGATGACCCAAAACGCGTTGGCATACAAATCAATACGGTGAAAGTGTATTCCCCTGCTGAAGCTTTGACGAAAAGCTTCATCAAGAAAAACAATATCAAGGTGATGATTTTGGCTATTCCCAGTCTTAGTGAGGATCGCCGTAAACAAATCATCGAAAAAGGTTTGGCATTGAACTTGGTGGTGAAAACCATTCCCTCATTCTTAAAATGGATGGATGGAGAAATCAAGTCCAACCAAATTGAGGACATCAAGATTGAAGACCTTTTGGGCCGCACACCCATCCAACTCGGGAAGGAAAACGTGACCCGCGAAATCAATAACAAAGTGGTATTGGTCACGGGTGCTGCCGGTTCCATAGGAAGCGAGATTTGCCGTCAGGTGATGCGTTATAATCCTACCAAGCTTGTCATGCTCGACCAAGCCGAGTCGCCGATGTACGACTTCCAGTTTGAGATGAACAACACACCAGAGTTCAAGGAGTTGCGCGACAAAATGGCTTTCGTTATCACCAACGTGAAAGACCCTGTTCGCATGAGAATGGTCTTCGAGACTTACCATCCGCAAGTGGTGTTCCATGCCGCAGCCTACAAACATGTGCCTTTCATGGAGGAGAACGCTTACGAAGCCGTGTTTGTCAACGTGTTTGGCACCAAGCTTGTGGCCGATTTGGCCGTTGAATATGGCGTGGAGAAATTCGTCATGATTTCGACTGATAAGGCCGTCAACCCGACCAATGTGATGGGTGCCACCAAACGTATCGCTGAGATTTACACGCAAAGCCGCAAGGGCAACACCAAGTTCATCACCACGCGCTTCGGCAATGTGTTGGGCTCGAATGGCTCGGTGGTGCCGTTGTTCCGCAAGCAGATTGCCCAAGGTGGACCTATCACCGTCACCGACCGTCGCATCACGCGCTATTTCATGACCATCCCCGAAGCCTGCAGCCTCGTGCTCGAAGCCGGTTCAATCGGCGAGGGTGGCGACATCTTCGTGTTCGACATGGGTGAGAAGGTCAAGATTTGGGATTTGGCCGAAAAGATGCGCAAATTAGCCCACCGTCCAGACATCGAAATCATCGAGACGGGTCTGCGTCCTGGCGAAAAACTCTACGAAGAAGTGTTGGCCAACGAAGAGAACACCATCAAGACCGACAACGAGAAGATCATGCATGCCGTGGTGCGTAAATACGAGACCACAGATGTCGACAACATGATTGCCAAACTCCACGACGAACTCGAGACCTGCGACCCGATGAAGATTGTGGCACAGATGAAGGTCATCGTACCTGAGTTCAAGAGCAACAACAGCATTTTCAGCACGTTGGACAAAGCCTAATCAATGTTTACGCTTTACACCGACCCTTTGCACCGCATCGCCTACGCTACCGATGCGTCGGCTTATCGTGAGGTTCCTGAAGCCGTGACTTATCCCGAAAACGAACAGGATATTGTCAACTTGACCCAAATGGCACGCGAGCGCCAGACCCACCTCATCCCAAGAGCTGGCGGCACTTCCATCGCTGGTCAAGTGGTGGGCAACGGCATCGTGGTCGACATCAGCAAACACTTCAAGAAAATTCTGGAAATCAACAAGGAAGAACGTTGGGCGAGAGTACAGCCAGGTGTCGTCCTGGATGAACTGAACCTTGCTTTGGAGCCATACGGCCTGTTCTTCAGCCCCGAAACCTCCACCAGCAACCGTTGCTGCATCGGCGGCATGTTTGGCAATAACTCCTGCGGTTCCCACTCCCTTATATATGGCAGCACACGCCATCATGTGTTGGAAGCCCGAGGTGTGCTTTGCGATGGCAGCATTGAGGTGTTTAAAGAATACACTATCAAAGAATTAGAAGAACGCTTTGGTTCCCGCTTTTGGGAAACTGACCGCTTATGTCATTCCGAGCAGGGGTTTGCGGGGATGGAATCTATAAGCGGTCAGTTTCAGCAGACCTCATTAATCCAAAGCATTTACTCACAACTTATTAATTGGGCTTTAGACGAAAAAACCGTCCAACTGATAGAAGAAAACTACCCCGACAAGAGCCTGCGTCGCCGTTCCTGCGGCTATGCCATCGACGAAGTCATTGAAGACCTCCACAATACGGCAAAACCATTTGAGGAACGCACCATCAACCTCTGTAAAGTCTTGGCAGGCAGCGAGGGCACTTTGGCTTTCATCACCGAAATCAAAGTCGACCTCGACCCCTTGCCGCCTAAAGAGAAAATGGTGGTCTGCGCCCATTGCGACACCTTGCAAAAGAGCTTCTTGGGTAATCTGGTTGCACTGAAATTCCATCCTTCCGCCGTTGAACTGATGGACCGCAACATTTTGGAACTCAGCAAACAGAACGTCGAGCAACAGAAAAACCGCTTCTTCGTACAAGGCGACCCTGCCGCTATCCTCATCATCGAATTGCGTGGCGAGACAAGGGCTGAAATCGATGCCGTCGCCGACCAATTGGAAAAGGCCTTAATCGAAAATGAGGAACAGTTGGTTTACGCATGTTCAAGAGTTTACGGTTCCGAAATTAGCAAGGTGTGGAGTCTGCGCAAGGCTGGGTTGGGCTTGCTCACCGGCATGAAAGGCGACGCCAAACCCATCGGAGTGATAGAAGACACGGCTGTGGCTCCTGAAAAATTGCCCGCCTATATGGCCGACTTCGCCCAGATGCTCGAAAACCTTGGCTTGAGCTGCGTCTATCATGCACATATCAGCACGGGTGAGTTGCATTTGCGCCCCATTATCAACATCAAGGAAACAGAAGGCAAGCGGAAATTCCGAGAAGTGGCCTATCAAACCGCTTTGTTGGTCAAGAAATACAAAGGCTCGCTCAGCGGTGAGCATGGCGACGGTCGTTTGCGTGGTGAGTTCATCCAGTTGCTGTATGGCAATGAAGTCTATGCCTTGATGCAAGACCTCAAAAAGTGTTGGGACCCGATGCAAGTCTTTAACCTGCACAAGATTGTCGACACCTTGCCTATGGACAGCATGTTGCGCTTTGAGGTTGGGCAGCAATATGCTATTGAGAAAGAATTAATGGACGGCCCTTCGACAGGCTCAGGGTCCTGCCGTACTTATTATAACTGGAAGGCTGCTTTTGATGAATGTAAGGTGGAAGGTGCCACGGGTGCAAAAAACCAACTCCATGCCTTGATGTGCAGCATCGAGCAATGCAATGGTGCTGGTGATTGTCGCAAGTCGAATTTGATTGGAGGCACACTTTGTCCCGCCTTTAAAGTGAGTGGCGACGAGACCAAGGCCACACGCGCTCGCGCCAATGTGCTTCGCGAAATCCTGACGAGAGGGTGGGGAAGTGAAGCCTTCACTGTCGCAAATTGCGTCCCGCAATTTGAAAAAAGCTCTTCTCCGAACTGCGAGACGCAGTTCGCGACAATGAAAAGCATCCTTCAATCCAAAGAATTGGCCGAGGTTTTGGACAGTTGTTTGGCCTGCAAAGGCTGTCGCAGTGAGTGTCCCTCCAACGTCGACATGACCCGCCTGCGTTCCGAGATTTTGCAGCAAAAGTACGATGTGAGCGGCATGCCTTTGCGTTCCTTTGCTGTGTCATATATGGCCACTGTGGAACAGTTGGGGCATATTGTCTGGCCTTTGTACAACTTGTTTGCATCATGGAAGTTCTCGTCCAACATCATCAAAAACATCATCAAGTTCGCCACTGAGCGTGACATCCCGACATTGAGCCGCGCCACGATGCGAACTGCCGTGAAACGCGAAAGCCAACGACACAAGAGTCAAGCCACCAAAGGCAAAGTCTATCTCTTCGCTGATGAGTTCACCAACTTCCAGGAAGCTGAACTCGGTTTGACTTTTGCCAAACTGCTGTTGCATTTGGGCTACGAAGTGGAAATCCCAAAACACGTGGAAAGCGGTCGCGCCGCCATGTCGAAAGGCAACTTGAAACTCGCCAAAAAATATGCCTTAAAGAATATCAATTTGTTGAAAGACAAGGTTACAGCGCAAATGCCTTTGGTCGGCATCGAGCCTTCGTGCATCCTCAGCTTCCGAGACGAATACCCCGATTTGGTGCCTGCTGAACTGCGCCAAGAAGCCAAAGCATTGGGTCGTAATGCATTGCTTTTCGATGAATTCATCATGTGCGAGGTGGCTGCAGGACGCATCTCTTCAGAGGATTTCAAGACCGATGCCGTGGAAATCTGGCTTCATGGCCATTGTCACCAAAAGGCCTTGGTGGGAACGGAAAAGGCCGTTGCGGCATTGAAGCTGCTGCAAGGTGCCAAAGTCCATGTCATCCCGAGTGGTTGTTGTGGCATGGCGGGGTCGTTTGGCTACGAGAAAGAGCATTACAAAACTTCGTTGGCCATTGGCGAGATGGTGCTTTTCCCAGCCGTTCGCAAAGCGATGTCCAACGCCAACGGTGTTGTTCCTTGTATTGTTTCGGCCCCAGGCACCTCCTGTCGTCAACAAATCCTTGATGGTACTGGGGTACATGCCGTGCATCCCATCGAGATTCTTTACCGTTGGATGAAATAAACGGCTTTTTTTGGTGTTCTAGAAAAAAGAAGTATCTTTGCAACTTAGAACCCATAAAAAGCAGTCAAAATGAAAAAGCTATTCATTCCTTTTTTGCTGGTGCTTTTCATCGTCAACACGAGTTGCAACCGCAGCAAGAGCAATTCGAATGACATTGACGTGGAGACTTATTTCATCAGCGACAGTGTATTGATTGACAATGGATATGAAGAGGACTATTCCAGATACACGATGAACATCGATCTGCCTGTCACCAAAAATGACACGTTGCGTCAGAACATCATTCAATGGATGCTTTCGTCGGATAACGATGATTATCAGGCATACTTCAAAGCCGATGAGAAACGTTTCTTTGACGAAGAAGGCCATGAGCCCCGTTCAGTCTTTGAGGGCAAATACACCTTGAAGGAGCAGACCGATTTATATGTTACCTATATCTCAGACGGTTACTCCTACACAGGCGGTGCCCATCCCATGCCTTGGTATTACGGCGTGTCGTTCAATAAAGCTGACGGCAACACGATCGGCTACGAAATCTTTGAAGAACCTGACCAACTGGTAGAACTTATTTCGGAGAACATCCGCCAACAGTATTTTGACTATTTCAACACGGAGGAAGAGGAATATCTCTTTGAGCCCGACGACTTTTTCCCCTTGCCCACCAACCAGCCTTGGATTGAATCGGACAGCATCGTCTTTTGCTACGGTCCGTTCGAAATCGCACCATACGCTGCAGGTATGCCTTTGTGCAAAATCGCCATCAGCGACTTGCAGCCTTATTTTAGTGAGATAGGGAAATCTATATTCAACAATTAATCGCTATGAACAACTACTGCATCATCATGGCCGGCGGCATTGGTAGCCGTTTTTGGCCTCTGAGTAAAGACAATTATCCCAAGCAATTCCTTGATATATTAGGTACGGGTAAGAGCTTCATCCGAAGCACTTACGAACGTTTCAGCCCCGTTATCCCCGACGAGAACTTCCTCGTGGTGACCAACAAGGCCTACAAGCAACTGGTGTTGGAACACCTGCCCATGCTCAAGCCCAATCAAGTGCTTTGTGAGCCGGCACGGCGCAACACGGCACCTTGTATCGCCTACGCGGCTTACCACATCCAAAGCCGCTGCAAAGACGCCAATATTGTGGTCACCCCAGCCGACCATTTGGTCACCAATGAGGTGGAGTTTCAACGCATCATTCGTTTGGGTTTCGGTTTTTTGGAGAAAAACCAAAACGCCTTGATGACTATCGGCATCAAGCCGAGTCGACCCGAGACGGGTTATGGCTACATCCAGGTACCCAAGCAAGAGCAACTGCCCGAGGTCGTGAAAGTGGAGATGTTCAAAGAGAAACCCAACTATGAAACCGCCTTGAAATTTGTGGAAGAAGGTAACTTTTTCTGGAACAGCGGCATTTTCCTTTGGACTTTGGAGGGCATCATGCAGGCTTTCAAGCAGTATCTGTCAGAGATGGTCGAGGTATTCGAAAAAGGCAAACACAACTTTGGTACTACCCAAGAGCAAAACTTCATTAACGAGCATTTTGTGGATTGTCCCAACATCAGCATCGACTACGGCGTGATGGAGAAATCGCCCAACACTTACACCATCCCCGCCGACTTCGGTTGGAGCGACATCGGTACTTGGGGATCGTTGTTCACCCATGCCAAAAAAGACAGTTGTGGCAACGCATTGCGTGGCAAAGTGGTTTCTGTGGACAACAAGAACACCATCATCAATATCGAGGAAGGCAACGAAGCCGTGGTGGAAGGCTTGGAAGACTATTTGGTGGCTTATCGCGACCATTCGCTCTTGGTGTGCAAACTGCATGATGAGCAACAAATCAAAATTTGGATTGAAGGATTGAAATAAAACGGTAACGCCATGGAGAGTCAGCCTTTGGTTTCTGTGATTATGCCATGTTACAACATGGAAAAATATATTACTGCCACTATCCATTCGGTGCAGCGACAGACCTATCCACATTGGGAACTGCTCATTGTTGACGATGCCTCAACCGACGGAACTGTTGGCATCGTTCAAGACTTTTGCAGTCAGGACGATAGGATACAATTTGTCATCAAGCCCAAGCACTCAGGTATTGCCGACACAAGAAACCAATGTATCAGCATGGCCAAAGGACGTTTTTTGGCTTTCCTTGATGCCGATGACGTTTGGCATCCCGAAAAACTTGAACAGCAACTGCAATTCATGATGGAGCGAAAGATTGGTTTCAGCTATTCGTCGTACGATTGCATTGACGAGGATGGCAATCCCTTGGAAAAGATGGTTAAAGCCGCGGGCAATTTGGATCACAATGCCTATATGCACAATACCATCATTGGTTGCTCAACCGTAATGATCGACACCACCATTATCGGTAACGTGTATGTTCCCCATTTCCGCACTAGCGAAGACACGGCCACATGGCTCAACATCCTGAAAAAAGGATATTTGGCATACGCCATAGATCAACCTTTGACATCCTACCGCATCCGTCAGCATTCGGCCAGCTCCAACAAATTGAAGGCCTCTTCCGACCTTTGGAGGGTATATCGTCAGCAGGAAAAGTTCTCTCTATTTAAGGCTTTGGGTTGTTTCTTCAGTTATGCCTACCACGCCGTTAAAAAACGCCTGTGATGAAAAACGAGAGGAACGAGTGGAAGTATTATGTCTATAGGGGCGCTTGGCGTTTTTCCGGTCCGCCTCACGAAGAGCAAAAGCTCGACAAAGAGTCTTGCAGTAATCTTCTAAGTATGGGAGGATTGTTGGTAAGGAACACCTACGATTTTGACTGTCAAAAAGAGACCTGCTTTTGGTATGTCATCAAAGACAATATTAATGGTATAGAAGAACTACCATCAAGAGTCCGCAACAAAGTGAAGCATGCTTTGAATTATTTTGATTATCAATGCATTTCCTACGACATGATGTGCGAAAAGGCTTTTCCAATAGTTGAAGAGACCTTTTCTGATTATGCTGTTCATGAAAGAAAAATGGACCAAGATGTTTTTGAGCAATATCTCAACCAATGCAAGGAAAGAAATTTCGATTATTGGGGCATTTTTGAAAAGACCTCACAACAACTGGTCGGTTTTTGTACCGTCGAATTATGGGACAACTGTTGCGAATATGGAATGACTGGGATTTTGACAAAATACAAACGAAGTGGATATTATCCGTATTATGGATTATACCAACATTTAAACCAATATTACCTTGAAAAATCGCGATACAATTATGTGAGTGACAGTGCCCGAACCATTACCGATCACTCGCAAATACAAGACTTTCTCATCCAAAACTTCAAATTCCGCAAAGCCTACTGCCAGCTTGCGGTTCATTACAAATGGTGGATGAAGATTGCGGTAAATATGTTGTACCCATTCAGAAAAATCATAACTTTGCCGCGGATTAGGGCAATTCTCAACATGGAGGCCATGCAACGTGGAGAAAAATAGTCACAAGATAGGATTCTTTTGCAAGTGGTGCTTCGACCGCATCGTGGCACTTATAGGGTTGATTGTGTTGTTTCTTCCTTTGCTCGTCATCGCCATCCTCATCAAGTTGGATTCAAAAGGCCCAGTGTTTTTCATGCAAACACGAATCGGTAAAAATGGCAAACCTTTTAGAATCTGTAAGTTCCGCACCATGACCCACCAGTCGGAAGGCGATTCTGTCACCGTTGCCGGCGACTTGCGTGTTACTCGCATAGGTCATTGGTTACGCCATAGTAAAGTTGATTGTCTCACCGAACTGATAAATGTATTTATCGGCCAAATGAGTCTCGTCGGGCCTCGCCCCGATGTGCCGGGCTATGCTGACCAACTGCAAGGTAATGACCGTTGTATTCTGCAACTTCGTCCAGGCATCACGGGTCCCGCCAGCATCAAATACCGTAACGAAGAAGAACTTCTTGCCCAGCAAGCTAACCCAAAATGGTACAACGACAACGTCATTTGGCCTGACAAGGTGAAAATCAATCTTGACTATCTCAATAATTGGAGTTTTTTTGGAGATATTAGGTTGATTTTCCAGACTGTTTTTCACTGATTTGTTATGAATAAAAACAAGATTGCTTCTATTGTTAACAGTAAGTATTATCCATTGCTGTTGTTTTTCGTTTCGTTTGTATTTGTGACATTGTTTTCGCGTGCTACGTCGTTTCTTTATCTCTTCGAAGGTGCCGATCCGTCTATTTTCAAGCAAATGGGTAGGGCTGTCCTTAAGGGTAAAATCCTGTATATCGACTATTTCGACAACAAAGGGTGTCTTTTGTATTTTATTCATGCATTTGGACTTTGGTTTGGAGGTGATTTTGCCATTATGATGATGCAAGTGATTTCTCTAACGGTGACACTTTTCATTTGGGACAAGATGCTGGCATTATACCGTACTGCAAAAGAAAGAGTGATATGTATTTGTATCGCATTGGTTCTGCTTTTGTGTTTCTATGGGGCTGGAGACCAAACTCAAGAATGGTGCTTGCCTTTCATTTCCTATCCATTGTTGGTTTATTTCTGCGCTTACAAATCAAAATCGGATATTTCGTTAATGCAAATGTTCTACATAGGACTTTGTTTTGGCATCATCACTTTCATACAAATCAATAATGCTTGTGCGTTTTTGGGATTTCTTGTTTACCTATGGATTCAGTATCTAATTAGAAAGGACTTTAGAAAATTTTTCCAAAGCGCTACTTGTTTTGTAGTTGGCTGGATTATCATCGCCATACCATGTGTGTTATATTTCTATTTTAAAGCAGGTTGGCATGGCGTTTATGAAATGGTATATGCTTCGTTTTTATCCAATTTGGAATACATGGGGCATCAGTGGAAACCACAATGGTTGCATGTTGTATTGTATTTCATGTTTGTTGGAGCGGTGATGGTTATCCAAATCAACAATTCTCATAAAGAAAGAAACATCATTATTCCCTACGTTATTTCTATGGCGTTGTTTATAGCAACCTTTGGAAAACTATGTAATTCATTTTATCTTATTGCCTTAATACCATTATCCATTGTCTGCATGATGACTTTTAACTTCAAAAAACAGAAGAAAACACAACTGGTTTTCTGTGGAATAAGTCTTATCAGCCTGGTTTTTTATGCTGGCAATATTGCAAAACATATTTTCTTACAAAACAATAAGTTAGATTACATCTATAACGATTTCCACTTAGCTATTGAAAACATTCCGATTACGGAAAGAGAATCCATATACAATTACAATTTATATTGGCATGGAACACATATGATGGAACACGAAGGTTTACTGCAATGCAATAGAGTGTTGTATACTGCCCTACTTTTCCAATTGCCCACATTATGGAACGAGGAGGCTTCAAAACCTTTTATACCTCCAAAATGGATTCTATTGTCGTTCGACAAGCCATACAAGAAAGATGATGCTAATTTCATCTTGAAATACTACGATTTGTCGTATTCATTCCAATATGACATGGAATATTTCCCAACCACAAAAAAAGGAGAACGATTTGACATCTGTCTTTTCCGCAGAAAAGATTGAAACTCAACTTTGTTAGTGCAATAGTATCCAATATAAGGATAATGTACTTATGCACATAAAAAAACCCCATAGAATCGGGGAGAATCTATGAGGCCAAAAAATTAATAACATGAAACATAAAAAATGCGCCCCCTTCAGGACTTGAACCTGAGACCCCCTGATTAACAGTCAGATGCTCTGACCAACTGAGCTAAGGAGGCTGCACTATGTCACAGAACTTTCTGTTTTGCGGTTGCAAAAGTACGGCTTTTTTCATTACTGACAAGTTTTTTCCGACAAAATTTTTCAAATATTTTATATCTAACTGATAATCAATATGAAATTTTAGTCACTTATAACAGAGATTCCCTGCGGGAATGGCGTTTTCGTCTTATAGTTTATATGCGGCGGTTAAGAACGTTTACAACCTTTATAATTTTTCTACCGCCGCTATTTGGCTATAAAACATTCTCCATTCCCGCAGGGAATCTCTTTTTTCTTACCTTTGCACAAATTTTGAATTTTGAATCTTGAATTTTAAATCCTTGAATCCACAATGAAAAAAATCCTCGGAATAGGAAGTGCCTTGGTCGACATCCTGACACAGATTCCCAATGAACAAATCCTCAAAGAATTGAACCTGCCCAAAGGCAGCATGACCTACGTCGATGCCCCTACCTCTGTCAAAATAGGTGAGCAACTGGCTTATCTTGGCAACCAAATGGCTTCGGGTGGCTCTGCGGCTAATACCATGAGTGGTTTGGCTAAACTTGGCATCGAAGCGGGTTTTCTCAGCAAGATTGGCAAGGACGAAATCGGACAATTCTTTGAAAAACAAATGAATGACAGCCATGTGCAGCCACTCATGCTGAAAAGCGACACGCCTTCTGGCCGCGTGCAAGCTCTTGTCACTGCCGACGGCGAGCGTACTTTTGCCACCTGTCTCGGTGCAGCTGCTGAGATGTGTGCCGACGACATCAGACCTGAACTCTTCGAAGGCTGGGACATCTTCTACGTGGAAGGCTATCTTGTCGCCAACCCAACCATGCTCAGAAAGGCCATCGAAACCGCAAAAGCACAAGGCATGACCATCGCCATCGACTTGGCCAGCTACAACGTGGTGGAAGAAAGCCGCGAATTTTTGCTTGAGCTCGTCAACAATTACGTCGACATCGTGTTTGCCAATGAGCAAGAAGCCAAGGCCTTGACCGGATTGGAACCTGAGGCTGCACTGCATTATATCGCCGAGTGTTGCGATATTGCCGTTGTAAAAATCGGGGCAAAGGGAGCTTACATCCAACGTGGTAACGAGACTGCCACCATCCCGCCCATGAAAGCCGATGTGGTGGATACCACGGGTGCTGGCGATATGTGGGCTGCTGGTTTCCTTGCTGGACTCGTCAAAGGCAAGGATTTACAAACCTGTGGCATGATGGGTGCCATCGTGGCCAAGAATATCATTGAAGTGGTTGGCGCCAAAATGGATGATGCACGGTGGGAGAATATTCATTCGGCAATAGCAAAATTGTAAATGAAATTTATTGCTCATGTCATTCCACTGAAAGGAATCTATGAGCAATAAATTTCATATTAATGTTGGAGTAAAGCCAATTTTTCGTAACTTTGCGCCCACTATAGTGATTTTCGCGAAAAGTAAATATTTAATAATTAGCTAGTTAGATAAAAAATGAAGGAATTCCAAACAAAAGACATCCGTAATGTTGCCCTCATCGGTGCAGCAAAATCGGGTAAGACCATCCTTGCCGAAAACATGCTTTTCGAAGGCAAGCTCATCAACAGAAAAGGTAGCACCGAAGAGAAAAACACGGTTTCCGACTACCGTCCTATCGAAATGGAACGTCAGATTTCGGTGAACGCTTCCATGATGTACACCATCTACAATGACAAGAAAATCAACATCCTGGACACCCCTGGTTTCAGTGATTTCTCAGGCGATATTGTCAGCTGCCTTACCGCTGCCGACATCGCTGTCTGCACTGTGAACGCCCAGTCGGGTGTTGAAGCCACAACCGAAAACGCCTGGCGCCATGCTGCCAACACCAACAAGCCCGTTGTGTTCTTCATGAACCAACTCGACCACAGCAACGCCAACTTCGACAACACAGTCCGCGAACTGAAAGAATACTTCGGCGATAAGGTCACGCCTATCCAATATCCTGTCAACACCGGTGAAGACTTCAACGCTGTCATCGACTTGATCATGATGAAGATGTTGGTCTTCAAGAATGGCAACGGTGCCCCTGAGATTCAGGACATTCCTGCCGCTGAGATGGCTAAGGCCGAAGAGTTGCACAACAACCTCATCGAGCACGCCGCCGAAGGCGAAGAAGCTCTGATGGAGAAGTTCTTCGAAGAGATGACCCTGAGCGAGGAAGACATGGAACGCGGTATCCATCTGGGTATTGTTAATCGTGAGATGTTCCCAGTGCTTTGTGGTGCTGCCAAGCGTGGCGTGGGTGTCACCCGTCTGATGGATTTCCTCATCAACGCCTGCCCGTCGCCTGCCGACATGCCGGCTATCAAAGCCAAGAACGGCCAAGAATTTCACAACAGCGTCGACGACCCGACCGCTATGTTCATCTTCAAGGTCACGACCGAACAGAACCTCGGTGATGTGGCTTGGATGCGCATCTATGGTGGCAGCGTGGTGAAGAGCCAAGACCTCATCAACCCGCGCACGGGCAACAAGGAGCGTCTCTCACAGCTACTCGTCTTCCGCGGCAAGAACCGTGAAGAAATCGAAAAAGCCAACGCTGGCGATATCATCTGCACCATCAAGCTGAAGGATGGCCGCATCGGTGACTCCTTGGTTGATGCCAAGGCTGCCGAAGCCACTTTCGACGAGATTCCGTTCCCGACCCCGATCTTCTCGATTGCCGTCAAGGCCGTCAACTCACAAGAAGACGAAAAGTTGGGCAGCATCCTCAACGACCTCCACAAGACCGACCCTACCGTCATCAGCGGTATGTCGCGTGAACTTCGTCAGAACATCCTGCAATGCCAAGGCGAATACCACTTCAACACCCTGAAATGGTACTTCGACAACGTCTATAAGATTGCCATCGAGACCACTGCTCCCAAGATCCCGTATCGTGAGACCATCACCAAGAGCGCAAGCGCCAGCTACCGTCACAAGAAACAATCCGGTGGTAGCGGTCAGTTTGGTGAGGTGCACATGCAACTGGCTCCTTACTTTGAGGGTTACACCGACCCGAGCGAACTGCAAGTGCGTGACAAGCAGGAGTACGAACTGCCTTGGGGCGGTAAGCTCATTTTCGCTAACTGCGTCGTCGGTGGTGCCATCGATGCCCGCTTCATGCCCGCCATTCTGAAGGGTGTCAACGAACGTCTGGAGCAAGGCCCGCTGACGGGTTCCTACGCCCGCGACATCATCGTTTACATCTACGATGGTAAGATGCACCCGGTTGACTCCAACGAAATGGCCTTTAAGATCGCTGGTCGTATGGCCTTCAGCGCTGCCTTTAAGAATGCTGGCCCGAAGATCATGGAACCTATCTACGACCTCGACGTGCGCATGCCCGCCGACCTCATGGGTGCCGTCATGACCGACCTCCAAGGCCGCCGCGCCATCGTGATGGGTATGGACAGTGACCACAACTACCAGACCATCCACGCCAAGGTGCCGTTGGCAGAAATGGACCGCTATTCGACCACCCTCAGTTCCTTGACCTCTGGTCGTGGCACCTTCACGATGAAGTATGCTGAATATCAGCAAGTGCCTACCGACGTCCAGAACCGTCTGCTGAAGGAATACGAAGAGAGCCAGAAGGAAGAAGAATAAAAAAGAAGGTAGAATATTTTTTCATAAGTATTGCATTTTTCCCCGCTGCAAGTTTTTGCGGCGGGTTTTTTTTGTTAGCAATACTTACTATTGGATTAAAGATTCCGCTCCTTCCAAAGCTGGCTGAACGACTTGGGAGCAAACTCAGGCATCACCCTGCGTTCACCCCAGATGGGGGTAAGTAATCGTTTCAGCTCTAACTTCTTTAAAAACAGCGGGCTGTCCATCTTTTTCCGCGATTTGCAGTGCCAGATCATCGCTTTCACAATGGAATCCAACTTGGGGTCGCCTGTCTTTTCCGTTATGGCAAGATGACGGTTTTCGATGATCAAGTCGTCCAACGGAATCTTCACCGGACAAGCATCGACGCACTTTCCGCACAGCGAACAAGCCGAATTGAGATAATTGTATTCCTGCAAACCATTCATCAAAGGCGTCATCACCGTGCCCATGGGACCGATATGCTTGGTGCCATAACTGTAGCCACCAATGTTTTTGTAAATCGGGCACACACTCACGCAAGAGCCGCAATGAATGCACGACATAATCTTCCTTTGTTTGTCATGCGAAAGCAACTCTGAGCGGTTGTTTTCAAGCAGGATTACATACATCTGTTCGGGTCCTTTGCCTTGTTGGGTAGGCCCAAAAGTAATGGTATTGCAAGAGGCCATGCTTTGTCCCGTGGAATGCAGCGAAAGCAAAGGTAGCAACACACTCAAATCATCGATTGAAGGAATCAGTTTGGCAATGCCAGCCACCACAATATGCACTTTTGCCTGGGAAGTATATTTCAATATGTTGCCTTCGTTCTCAGTCAGTACCACGCCGCCTGTATCCGAGAGCAGGAAATTGGCACCTGTGATGCAAACCTTCACATCTTTGGCTTCAACCGCCACTTCATGCCGCACAAAATTGACCATCTGCTTTGCCGAACTGTCGGGTTTCAGTTTATAGGCCGCAGTCAATATGGCGTTGTTTTCCTCTTTTGAGAGATGGATGGAAGGCGAAAGGGGATGATACGGCTTTTGATGCCCCGCCTTTAGTACAAAACGGGCCACTTCAGTCTCCAGGATACCTATATTTTTGCGCTCAAGAAAACCATTCAACTCAATCTCGTCAAGCACATTGGAGATCGAACGCGAAATTATGTTGGCCTTTTCTTTCCTGATAAGGTCATAGATCATGGTCAAGGCATCGTCGGAGTTGCGAGCCCATAGCACTTTTCCGCCATTTTCGGTGAAATGCGTCTCAAAGTCGACCAAAAGCTTCTCAAGACCCAACAGCGACTTGTTGCGCAAGGTGTAAGCACGTTGTTTTTCGAGGTCAAGGTTACGGTAATTCTCCTTGCCTTTCACAAAACTATTCTCGTAACACCCTGTGCTATAGTTGATTTTCTGCCAGTGTTCTTCGTTAAAAGAGGTCTCGCAACCTTGTTCAAATATGGTATTTTGGTCATTCATTTTCATTACGCTGGATTTGTTCAATTTTTTCGATTCTTCTCAAATGACGACCGCCTTCAAAATCGGTGTGGAGGAACGTTTGCACCATCTCCCAAGCCAATTCATTGGGAATGAAACGACCAGGCAAGGCAAGGATATTGGCATCGTTGTGCTGACGGGCCAATTTAGCCAGTTCCACATTCCAGCACAAGGCAGCGCGCACGTTGTGGTGATGATTGGCTGTCATCTGGGCGCCATTGCCGCTACCACAAAGAATGATTCCCAAAGGATATTCTCCATGTTCGATGGCCGAAGCCAAAGGATGAATCATGTCGGGATAGTCGACGCTCTCGTTGCTATAAGTGCCAAAATCTTTGACCATATAGCCCGCTTCTTTCAATTTCTCAATCAGAAATTCCTTCATTTCGAAGCCGCCATGGTCGCTTGCTATGGGTATGATGTGTTCCATTTTTCCGCTGTTGATAAACGATGTCGCAAAATTACATATTTTCATCACGCGCCATTGTCATATTGCACTATTTCTGAAAGACTTATCCGCTTAGAAAAAATCAACATTTTTGAAATAATAAACTGATAATCAATAAAATAATTAGTTATCAACAAGTATTCTGTTGATAACTTTTTGATTGAGGTGCATAAAATTGAAGGTGTAAATTATGAACAGATTTCAACCAAAAAATGAGGAAAAAATCAACAGTATTTCAAAAAAATGAACTTCATTTTAGTCGATTTTTTGGTTTTCAACGAATAATCGAAAAGAGATAAATAAGCCTGAATAATAAATGCTTGATGGTTTCAAAAATGAGCCTCTCAAATTGGGAATTAATATTGCAAGATTTTTATTGAAAAGTTTTCAACCAATTCACAGGCTTATTAACAGCAGTAGCAAAATTTATAAATTTAAAAGATTAAAAAATAAAAAATGAAATATTGATAATTGGGCTGTTGATAATTCCGTGTGGAATTTTCAAGAATTAAAAAACGGGTGTCTCTAATCCAACGAAAATGTCTAATTTTGACCCGAATTTCGTAAGCCAATGAAGCGGATAAAAAGCCTTATATTTTTGATATGGATGGGTTTGTTTTTCAGTCTTGAGGTTTTCTCACAAACTGGATATCAGACTTATACCTATCCGAGTGGACAGATTTCGAGTGAAGGAATGTTGCGTGATGGCAAGCCTGACGGACTTTGGAAGACCTATTACGAAAGCGGTCAGCTGAAGTCGATAGGGAAACGTACCGATTTCCTTTTAGACAGCACTTGGGTGTTCTTCTCAGAAGCTGGCGACACCACTTTGATCGTGAATTATGCCAAGGACTTGAAAAATGGAACTCGCTTTACCTTTGGTAAAGAAGACATCTTGCAGGAGCCATTTGTGAATGATGTTCGGTCAGGTGAGGGAAGGAGATACGACAAGAAAAGACATCTTATCCAGACCATGACATTCAAGAATGGTTTTGAGGAAGGCGTTTCACCTGTCTTCGACACAATGGGAAAGTTGCGTGAGATCATCACTTATCGCAAAGGCTTTGTCATGACGCGCGAAGCCTTGAATCGTTACGACAGAGAAGGCAAAAAGCATGGCTATTGGAAGACGTTCTATGAGGATTGGAACCTACATACAGAATGCTACTATCGTCATGGCTTGCGTGATGGATTCTACAAGGAATACGACGAAAAAGGCAACTTGAAGAAAATCACAAAATACGTGAACGATGTGGAGCAAATCTTAGAAAGCGACCAAAAACCATTAGTTGTACAGCATGAATATTATCCCAATGGCAAGGTAAAACGTGAGGCTTCGTTCCGTGATGGCAAAAGAGAAGGTGTTTGGCGTGAGTTTGACGAGGAAGGTAATGTAATCAATTCTCAGACCTATAAAAAGGGAGCTTTGGTAGGTGAAGGCATTGTAGGTACGGATGGAAAGCGCCGTGGTGATTACAAGGAATTTTATCCTGACAGTACAATGCGTGCCGAAGGCCTCTTTATTGATGGTGAACGTTCTGGAGAATGGAAGTTTTATTATCAAAATGGTAAGATTCAGGAGGTTGGAAGCTATAAAGAAGGTCAACCCGATGGTTTTTGGACTTGGTATTATGACAATGGACAGAAGCAGATTGAGGAACAGTTTTATAAAGGTCAACCAAATGGGCCTTACAAGGAGTATGATGCCAAAGGCAATGTCATCGTTTCGGGAACCTATTTCGACGGCATGAAAAACGGCAAATGGACGGAAGAGATCGGGGATATGCGTACCCAGGGCGAGTATCGCAACGACAAGCAAGTAGGCGAGTGGGTTTCGTATTACGACAACGACAAGATGGCTTTTCGGGGGAGTTTCAATGCGGGCTATCCTGATGGTGAACACTTGTTCTATTATGAAAACGGAAGGTTGCGCGAGATACAGAATTATAAAGCAGGCATCAAACACGGCGATTGGAAAAAATATTTGGAGACAGGAGAGTTATATTTTACCGTCACTTACGACCAAGGCAAGGAAGTGAAATATGATGGCGAGGCTTTGGATGAAAACGAAATAATCAAAGAATGAATTATTTAAAACAAGGTTCAAAAGTGGCCATTGCTGCACCTGCACGATGTGTGACCACTGAAGAGATGGAGTACGCCATACATTGGTTGGAAGAGAAAGGTTTCATTCCCGTGTATGACGACCGTCTTTTCGCAGTGCAACATATCTTTGCCGGTGACGATGATTTCCGTGCCGCTGTATTTCAAGAATATCTTGATAATGAGGATATTGATGCGATTTGGATAGCAAGAGGCGGTTATGGTAGTATCCGTATCATTGACAAGTTGGACTTCACCCATTTTTTACAACATCCGAAATGGATTATTGGCTTCAGTGATGGTACCGTGCTGCATGGAAAACTGAGCCGTTTGGGCATTCCTAGTCTGCATGCTGCCATGCCTTTCTATTTTGCCAACAAGACTCCTGAAGCCAAACAGTCCTTATTCGATACCTTGATGGGCCAAGCTTTGCAATACGAATTTTCTACACATCCTCAAAACCGAATAGGACAGATGGAAGGCGAGATTGTGGGCGGAAATTTGTCGGTATTATACGGCATGATGGGTTCCCATACATTTCCGAATTTGGATGGCAAAATCCTTTTCATTGAGGAAGTAGATGAATATATCTATCACATTGACAGAATGATGTATGCAATGAAACGTGCTGGAAAACTCGCCCATCTGAAAGGCCTCATCGTTGGCGGCTTGACGCAAATCCACGATAACACGCATCCCTTTGGCCAAACAGCCGAGGAAGTGATTGCTGAGGCTGTTTCAGAATACGATTATCCTGTTTGTTTCGGTTTCCCTGCCGGACATTTTGACGACAATCGAACTTTATTTTTCGGACTGAAGTCAAGAGTGGAAGTTACTTCCGAAAAATCAGTTTTCCTTGGCAATATTGTCCATTGATTTCAGGATGTTTTTCAACATTTCAGGCTTGGTCAGGTTGAGCCAGTCGCAGAAGGTGATGCCCATGTATTTGGCTGTCTTCTTCCAATTACCCTTGTGGTCTTTCTTGAGCGAGAAGATGTAGGAATTACCGCTGCCGAGAAGCACTTCTTTCAGGGCGCAGACCTTGTAGACAATTTCATTAAAGAGGCTTTCGCTGGTCACTCCCGTTTTGCACTCAATGACAAACAGTTTGTTGGCTTTCATAAAACACACATCCAATTCATTGTTGTGCTTGATGACGCCGTTGGAGATATGCACGCCCATAGCAATGTCGTCGGGTTGCAGGACATTTTTGATCAAAGCGTAGACATATTCCTCAAACCAACCACCCGTAAGGTATTCGATTTCATAGTTTTGCAAAGACCCTGGTCTTTCTGGAACGAAACCAATGAAATCCAAGAACTTGTTGAGGTTAGGAATGGCGGTCATATATTCCTTGTCTGGGTTTTCGACTTGCGAGATGATGAGGAACTTCCAATTACGGTACTTCTCGCGCAAGGTTTCCATCACTTGATAGTCGCCGCGACCCAGCAGGTTTTGTGAGAACATAGTGAACAAATGCTGTGAGAAAGCGGTTTCTTTCACCTGTTTGCGCGGTTGGTCCACATCGCTTTGCAGTCCATAAAGGCCAAAATATTCCTTCAAAGTCATCCGATGCTTGACGGGGAACACTTCATCGTCGTCGTCATAGATGCTATGGTCAAAGATGGTCTTGACAATCAAGTTCTCTCGGGTTTGCGTATAGAAAAACAAGGTGTTGAACTCCTCGAAGACATGCTGCACCGACAAGGTCATGTAACGATTGCCGCCTGCCAGGTTAAGGTAATACTTCTTGTTGGGAATCAGATTACCTTTTATGGTGCGGCAGATGCGCTCATACAAGAACTTGTCTTGATACCGTTTGACGATGATGGTTTTCACAAGCGTTTCATCAATATCCAACGATTTGATTAACAAAGGAATGCAGTTGACTTCTTCCTCGGCGGAGATAAACAACAGCTCGTCGCCGTCTTCGTAATATTCCTTGGTGAACAGGTATGCGGGCAACGGATTGCTTTTATCTATGATATTTACGATGGTTTTGGACATGGTTTGAAATTTGGCACAAAAATAGGAAAGTTTTTTGCTATTCTACCACAATTTTTCGCGTCAATCTACCTAATTTAACGATATATAAACCTCTGGGTAAAGCAATTGATTCCTTGCAGTTGATTTCACGAACGAGAATGGTTTGACCGAGAGTGTTAGTAACGGTCATTATGCCTGTGCCTTCGACCGTGAAACGACCTTTAGAGGGATTGGGCCACAATTCAAAAGCCAAGGCTTCAGTTTCATTCATACAATCATACCCGATGAATGGAATGAAAGTGACTAAACCAAGGCTAGGGTCATCATTTTGGTGAAAAATATGGTTTTCAATCATTTCCTCACTCATTGTGCCCCAACTGTTTCCAATAGCAGTAATGTCGCAGGCTGAGTTGTTGTACAAGTCATAAATCGTACCATTATTGAAGTTGTCATGAATTTCATTATTGCCCCAATCGTCCTCAGTGCCCAAATCAATGTCGTGCAGATAAATTGCGGTAATGCCCCATAAGTTTCCGGTAATCACATTGTCACGCAGAATCGCCTTATTATTGACCGTGGTGCCGTAAATCGAGATGCCGCTACCACCGTTCATAGGATTGTCTTCGTTATAGTTGTCAATGAATTGGTTACCAACGATTACAGAAGATATAGTGTTACCTTGCTGGTTGTAGCCGTAGCGACCTTCCTTCACAATGTTGTCTTTGAGAAGTACCTTTGTCGAGCCTACACCCATGAGGTCAGCGATGGAGATACCGCCAACATGCCATTGCGCCCAGTGGTCGTCGATGGTGTTACCAACGATGCGGATGGTGTCCTCACCACCAGGTCCAAGATTAATTTGTGGGCTATTGATTCCGTTCACGTTGGCATCCAATGAGTTATTCAGAATCTGCGGAGAGCTTTGGCCATTGGCTGGCGAACTGATGGCGGCACCTTCATTATCTTGGAAATAACAATTCTTAATCACAGGATCGCAATTAAAGATGTCGATAACGGCACTTGCATAGTCGCGGGTGAAATACAGGAATTTTACATCATCGAAAGTCACTTCGGACTCGATGACTTTAATGCCACACCCGTCAGAGAAATACATGTGTTTGAGGTCGCAATTGGTAGCGTTCTCAAATCTCATGCTGAACTGGCTTGTCATGGTACCGTAAATCTTCACTCTGTTTGTTTCAGAATTATTGCAAACCATTGAACCATTGATGGTTATCAATGCACCAGGAGCATCGATTCTCGTCACTTGGTCGTCGATGTTCAAGATATCGTTTTGAGAGATGGTAATGTCGTTATTGAGGGTAAAAACTGTTCCTGTATTGGTTACCACACCATTGGAGACGTTTACCAAATCAGGCATTGTATAGGTCGTGCCATTGCCTGGGCTTACCCATTGAGCGTTCAGCATCGGAATGAATCCGAGACACAAGGCTAAAATCAAGGTTACTTTTTTCATTTTTGGTATATTTTTAAATCTATCGGCAAAAATACGCATTTCATCAATACAACAAACCAAAAAGCCACAAAGGGATCTTGTTTCCGTGGCCAATTTCCGTATTGTCGGTTACAACAAAGCTGTCTTGGATATCCTTGATTTGAGAGAAGCTTTTTCCTTTTCCGCCCACTTCAAAAAGCCATCTGCCATCCACAACCAAATCGCCTTTGCTAGGCATATAAAGTTTATGGTTGACACCAACTTGCGAGGCAAGATAAGTTTCGCGCATGGTTCCCGAATCGACTTGAGGGGTCAGGCAGTACATCAGATTGGTATTATAGAAGAGTATCTTTTCCGGCTTTGTCAACATGTTCATTCCGCTTTCGGTGGCATAGAGTCGTCTTACCAAAGCTGCCTTATCCATCAAATCAAGGAGTTTCAATACATTGTTGCGTGAGGCTTGTAATGTAGTGCAAAGTGACGAAATATTTAAGGTATAAGGCTTCATTTCAGCCAAAACCGCCAAAAGTTGCTTTGTTTTATAGACGGAATCATATTCGATATGGCTCACTGCTGGGATTTCAACGGTGACAACAGTGTCTATCACCTGCTGTAATCTGTCAGGGAAACCGTCTCCTTCTTCGCGATAGAATGGGTAATATCCTGATTCTATGTATTTTTCAAAGTGTTGCAATACCTTTATTTCCGATGTAATTTGTGATGCCTCGGTGAAATGGTTGTTCAGTATGGTTTCCAACGACAACACAGGAAGGTCGGCCACCTGCTCCAACTTCAAGTATTCCCTGAACGAAAGACCTTCCATCGTGTAGGCACGGTGGCGACGCGAAAGGTCAGCAGTCAGCGACTCTTCCAATTTCAACATTGATGAGCCAGTCACCACGATATGCAGACGTGGATAGGAATCATAAATGTTCTTGATTTCCTGCTGCCAGTTTTTGTATTTGTGTACTTCGTCCAAAAAGAGGTGTGTGCCGCCATGCGTGTAGTGGTATTCCGCCAATTCAAGCAAGGTATGGTTGGCAAACCAGATATGGTCCAACGAAGCATACAAAGCCTTTTCCACCTCCGTAAAAGTGCGTTTGATGTGTTGTAGCATCAGGGTTGTCTTGCCCACGCCTTTCGCCCCTTTGATGACAATCAATCGGTTGTCCCAGTTGATTTTGTCGTAGAGGTATCTGGTAAAGCTTAAATCTGTATCGGCCAATAAACGACCGTAGGTTTTGAACAAAGTATCCATAGTTTTCTGTTTTTCTCGCTGCAAAAATATGATTTTTTACTTTAGAAAAACAAATTTGTCATACATTTTTTACTCTTGAGAAACGAAAATGAATGCTATTTTTTACTTTAAAGAAATAAAAATGAATGTCATTTTTTACTTTAGAAAGTAAAAAAAGGCAGCCGAAGCCGCCTTTTTTTGTAAGATAAAACGATGCTATCACTTCTTAATCGCCGCAATGCCAGGCAGTTCCTTGCCTTCGATGGCCTCGAGCAAGGCACCGCCGCCAGTGGAGACGTAGCTCACTTGGTCAGCTAAGCCGAACTTGTTGATGCAGGCCACTGAATCGCCGCCGCCGATGAGCGAGAAAGCACCGTCCTTGGTAGCTGCTGCAATGGCCTCAGCGATGGACTTGGAGCCTTTGGCGAAGGTGTCGAATTCAAACACGCCGCAAGGGCCGTTCCAGAGGATGGTCTTCGAGCCTTTGATGACATTGGCGAAGAGTTCGCGTGTCTTCGGACCGATATCCATACCTTCCCAGCCTTCGGGAATGTTCATCGGGTCAACGACTTGCGTGTCGGCATCGTTGGCGAACTTGTTGCCCACCACGCAATCTTCGGCAAGCACCAATTTGACGCCTTTTTCCTTAGCTTTAGCGAGGATGTCGAGAGCGAGGTCGAGTTTGTCGTCTTCGCAGATGGAGTTGCCAATCTTGCCGCCGAGAGCCTTCTTGAAGGTGTAGGTCATGCCACCGCAAAGGATGAGGTTGTCGACCTTGGTGAGCAAGTTTTCGATGATTTCAATCTTCGTGGAGACCTTTGAGCCACCCATGATGGCGGTGAAAGGATGTTGGATTTCGTTCATCACCTTGTTCACAGCAGCCACTTCCTTTCCCATCAGGTAACCGAACATCTTGTGGTCGGCATCGAAGTAGTCGGCAATCAAAGCGGTGGAAGCATGGGCACGGTGGGCGGTGCCGAAGGCGTCGTTGATGTAGTATTCACCATAGCCGGCAAGGGTCTTGGTGAATTCTTTTTGTGAGGCTTTCACGGCTTTCTTGGCTTCGTCATAGCCTTCTTCACCCTTCTCGATGCCACGCGGTTTGCCTTCCTCTTCGGCATAGAAACGGAGGTTTTCGAGAACCAGCACTTCACCAGGTTTCAGTGCAGCCACTTGGTCGGCAGCTTTCATGCAGTCGGTGGCAAATTGCACGGGACGACCCAGCAATTCTTCCAAGTGCTTGATAATCGGCTTGATGGAATACTTCGGGTCGGGGTTCTTCTTCGGGCGACCGAGATGCGACATCAGCACTACCATGCCTTTGTCGTTCAAGACCTTATTAATGGTAGGCAGAGCGGCACGCATACGGGTGTCGTCGGTGATGTTGAAGTTGTCGTCCAACGGGACATTGAAATCAACGCGGATAACCACGCGCTTGTTTTCGAATTTTACTTGATCGATGTTTGTCATAATGTTGATGGTTTATTGTTGATTGTTTAATTGTTGTTTTTCTTGAAACGGTATTTCTTTTTCTGTTTCTTTTGCCCCATATCCTTGGGAATGACCATGTTAACGGCCTTTGGCAGCACCTCGAAATCGAAAGGCGAGTTGTTGAGG
>JAEEGJ010003388.1_pt1 | contig 62191 bp, 44 predicted proteins | sample 8958761 | NCBI WGS metagenome assembly JAEEGJ01 (sample SAMN16246546, study PRJNA631951) | gut metagenome | biome: gut microbiome; feature: rumen; material: RS-attached | host: Bos | place: Iran: Karaj | collected 2018-10 | reverse complement strand
AGCCAAAATGTCATTCTGCTTAACGATGATGTATGTTACGTCGTCGAGCTTAACCTCTGTTCCGGCGTATTTAGAATAGATGACGTTGTCACCCTTCTTAACCTGCATCTTAACTTCCTTGCCGTCTACAACTCCGCCGGGTCCAACAGCGATAACTTCTGCCTGCTGGGGCTTCTCCTTCTCTGCTCCGGGAAGAACGATTCCGGACTTGGTTGTTTCCTCTGCTTCAAGTGCCTTGAGCACAACTCTGTCTGCAAGTGGTTGTAACTTCATTATGGTGCCTCCTTTATATAATAGGTTTTATTTACTTTTTTATATGTTGTTAGCACTCTTCTATATTGAGTGCTAACCCCTAAGAACATATATTAGTTACTTATAGTTGTATGTGCAAATACGGATATGTCACAATTACTCCACATTTCTTATCCATTCTCTTTTATCCTCTTTATTACTCTCATTTTCTTCTATTTCTTCTGAAACATTGATAAAACCAATATAAAAAAGCATTTTCGGAGTTTATAGATTAATCTGTCGCAGTAAGATTTATTTTAGAATTATTTTATTATAAAGCAATTGCAATTAATCGTTTTACGGCGCATAATACAGATACTTAAAGATCAGTCAAAACACGGAGGTTTTGAGATTTGCTATACGCAAGCGATTGGCAAGGAGGTAATGCCTATGAGTGCTAACATATTCAGTAGCTTATCAGGTTCATATAATTATGTTAATGATATGAGCAATCTCCTTTCTGATTATTCGAGCATAAAGAACGGATCATACGGTACACTCATGAAATCGTATGTTAAAAAAGTTGGCAATCAGAATGCTCTCGACGCTTACCGCAAAACCGGTTCTACAGCTTCAGTAGAGGCTCCTGCCAAAGAGGAATCACAGTCTTCCAAGACCAAAACGGTTAAGACTGTTTCCGAGATGACAAAAGAGGCAGCTGCTACCACTACCAAGAAGACTGACAGCACCGTTAATACAGCGGATAAGTATGAGAAGCTTAAATCCGACTGGCTCGACAATCAGCTTAAGCAGTATGATAAGGATGCAACCAAAACAACGGCTGCAGATACTTCGGTATCGTTTGACGCCACAGTTTGATACAAGAATTCAATAACCGACGTGGAACCGGCAGGGTATGTGCCCTGTCGGTTTTTTGTTTGCAATTACTAAGGGTTTCCGTTATAATCTGTAAACATATGGTGCATTTTTTACATATGGGGAACACGGATGCAACCATGCTTTAGTAACAATGTACAACACGCAAAAAGGAAAGGAAGTGAATATGAAGTTAAAGAAGACGAACGTACTGCGTCTGCTTACGTCTACCATTCTGACCATGTCAACGATGGTATTATGTGCAGCGCCCGTGTATGCCGAGAATCTCGGTTCAACGATCAGCCTTGAGGAGTCAGGTATGGAGCTTAACAACGTCGAAAGAGGTGAATGTCCTTACACATGGGTCACGGTTAACGACGGAGCTACTCAGGTCCTCTACCCCTCCGGAGGAATGTACAGCATCATGTACGATCTTCGGTATTTTTCTAACGGTAATGATTTCACTCATAACGATTATCAGAGTTCAACCGGATGCGGTGGTTACAAATCTCTCACCGAACATCCCGATTTCCTTGATTCATTAAGAGAAACACTTCAAAATGCCAGAAACAGCGGCACATCTATTGTTCTTAGATTTTCTTATGCAAGCGATAAAACAACAGGAAACGAACCTTCCAAGGCAGGCGAAAAAGGCGCTGAGCCCGACGTCGACCTTATTCTCAAACACATCTCGGAATTAAGCAATGTAATAAATGATTATAAAGACACTGTACTTGCGGTTGAGTGCGGAATGTACGGCCCTTGGGGCGAAATGCACACATCAATGTACGACGAGCCTGAGTATTACGGTCAGTTGTCAAAGGCTTGGATCGCAGATCTGGATCCAAACATCAAGGTTCTTGTAAGATCGCCCAAGCACCTCATGGCGCACTACGACTTTGCAGGTAAGGCAGAGGATTTTGCTGCAGCGGTCAGTAGCGGAAGTCTTAAGATCGATCCAAGGCTTGGTATGTACAATGACGGATACCTCGGTTCATCGACAGATGTCGGTACATTCGGCGACAAAAATGAGTGGCCTTACATCACTCGTGAAACTGCAGCCGATCTCCTTCAAAGAATGGACACCGTTCCTTACGGCGGAGAGATGGCTTATGTAACGGCAGCCTCACTTAAAGCCGACGGTTCAATTATATATGATGAGCCCGCGCTAATGGGCGAGCTTTACATGTCCCACTTATCTTACCTTCACAACATCAATGAATCCGGACATGTTATCGCAGGCGAACTCGACAAGCTCACTGTCTCGGAAGACTTTATCCTTCCGGGCATGGATAAGTCAGACGTTGCACCTTATATAGGAAAGTCCTACAGAGAATTTATCCGCGATCACATGGGCTATCGCCTCTTGGTAAAAGAGTCTGATCTGTCAGAAACCGTTGACGAAGACGGAACCTTCAGCATGACAGGTAAGATCACAAACACCGGCTTTGGTAACTTCCTTACAGATAAGAAGGCAGAGGTCATCCTTAAAAACGGCGACGACATCTTCATTTCAAGCATTGATTCATTTAATGCAAAAGAGCTGAAGTCACTCGGAACCATGGATTATGACTGGACCTTCGAAGTTCCTACAGACTTAGCTTCCGGTGACTGGGATGTTTATCTCAGGATCAAAAATGCGTCCGATACAGGCGAAGTTTCTAAGACAGGAATCAGCTTTGCAAACAAAGACTGCTTCGATGAAGATCTTCGTGCCAACAAGATCGGAACGATCAGCATCTCAAGCGAAGGCGTAAAAGAAACTACGGATGAGCCCGACACTCCCGATCAGCCCGGCACTGATGCTTCAACTGATGAGCCCGGCGCCGACGCTTCTACTGACGAACCCGGCACCGATGCTTCTACCGATGATCAGGGCAAAACAGACAAGGACAAGAAAGATTCTTGTGATTCAAAAGACAAAAAAGATAAAAAAGACAAAAAAGATAAAAAAGACGACAAGCACGATCATAACAAGAAAAAAGACCACAAGCATAAGTCAGGCAAAAAATACAGCTTCAAGCACTACAAACATAAAAAGCACTGATACACTCTAACATTGCAAACGGCAGGTTTTCCTGCCGTTTGTTTTTATATACTTTATTAGTTTTTCTCCGAAACCTATCGCTACATCCACATCACAACAAGCGGTATCGTCACTATCGCAGCAAGTGTAGTGAAAATGATACCTGCGGATATATTCTCCTCTTCTATCCCAAACTGTTTACATGCCATAAGCGGAAGATTTGCGGCGGGCATTGCCGACAATATAACAATCGTCTGCAGCATCAGTCCGCGAATTCCGATTGCCTTCATTATAAATGCAAGCATGATAGGAACATCAATTTGCCTTAGCATAATAAACACATACAATCTCCAATTGGAAAAGACCTTTCTCGGTATCATCTGCGCTACGGATACGCCAAGTACCAGCATCGACATAAAAGTCGTACATGAACCGATATGCGTAAGCAACGTGCTCACCGCGCCCGGGATCTTAAAATCCGCCACATACACAAGTATCGTTGCGACAGACATAACGGTCCCTGCATTCACAATGCCAATGCCGCCGGGCTTCACGCCGGTACCCATTTGACAGGTCCCTTTGCATGCGCCGGAATGCTTCTCCGCCAGCACTCTCATCCCATACGTATAGAAGATCAGATTAAAACAAAGCCCGCAGATTGCCACATAGATAAGCGACGCACTTCCGAGAACGGCGGACGCAAAAGATATCCCTATAAATCCCACGTTTCCGAATATCGTTAGCATGCGGAATTCAAATCTCTTTTCCTTACTTATAAAAAGAAGTCTCGGGATCAAATAAGAAAAGGCGATAAGAACCGCATACATGATCGCAAAAAGTGCAAACGAAGTAGCAAGCTCTTTTGCCGATATCTTCTGCTCTTCCTTCAAGGCAGCGCAAAGTAAAGTAATGGGATTTGTGATGTTAACGATTATCCACGACAGCTGCTTCGAAGTGTCATTGGATAAACGTCCCCTTTTATATAGGAAGACACCTATTAAGATCATGATAAATATCATGATCATTTGTCCCAAAACTACTGTAGTATTCATTGTTTCCAAATACACCTATCGCACTTATAGCAATTGGGTCCTTTTCTGTCTGCGGGGAACTTCCCCGGCATTCCCATCTTTCTTCTTATCTCAACAAGCTTATCTATCTCTTCCTTAGTAAACTCCTTGGGCTCACCTATAGTCTGCGACTTATATAAGAGCTCAGCGTAAAACTCAAGCGACTCCATCTTCATGTACGCGCTCAAGAGATCGACAGACCACGTAAGCGCTCCGTGATTCTCAAGTAAAAGTGCATCGAAATCATCAAGATAAGGATCGATAGCCTCAGGGATCTCCATAGTTGAAGGAGTTCCGTAAGGTGTCAGCGGAACGCAGCCAAGCGCTATCACGGCCTCAGGCATGATTGGCTTGTTCAAAGGCTTTGCAGCGATCGCAAAGCTTGTCGCAAAGTTTGGATGCGCATGAACTACAGCTCCCACATCGGGGCGTCTTTCATATACTCTTAAGTGCATCTTTATTTCGCTTGAAGGTCTAAAGCCCTCGCTTGCCTCAAGTACATTGCCCTTCTCATCAACCTTACATATATATTCAGGCGTCATGAATCCCTTGGACACACCGGTGGGCGTGCACAGAAATTCGTGGTCGTTTAGCTTTACCGAGATATTTCCGTCGTTTGCCGCAACCATGTTTCTATCATATATTCTTTTACCCAAGTCACATATTAAATGCTTGATCTCTATTTCATTCATTTTCCTACCTCTGTTTTCCACGTCATGCGTTGCCATATCAAAATGACCCTCATGGATCATGGCTCATATCTCTTTACGTCAAAAGAGTTCCTCACGCACTCCTTTGCCTCTTTTTCATCCGCAAAAACTCCGGCGGTTATCATCTGCGTCATAAGATTTCCGATAGCGGTTGCTTCCGTAGGTCCTGCGATTATCTGTCTTTGCGTGCGCCTTGCGGTCAGCTCGTTAAGATATGAAGCATTGGATCCTCCGCCGACAATATGTATGCAGTCGTAGTGCTTACCCGTAACTTCTTCAATAACAGAAAGCCTATCCGCATAACACTTGGCAAGACTGTTGTAGATAACTGCGGCAAGCTCGGACAAAGTTTCCGGCACTTCCTGTCCTGTCTTTTTACAATAATCCTTAACCGCGGCCGCCATATCTTTTGGCGACAAAAAGCTATTGTCCAGGCAGTCAACTATACTTGCGATCTTTTCATGCGAAGCCATCTCGCATATAGTGCCGTAGTCCAGATCCTTGGCAAGCTCATTGCGAACGGACTGTATCATCCAAAGACCCATAATATTAGAAAGATAAGTTATCCTTCCGCCGTAGCCGCCTTCGTTCGTAAGCCCCGCCTCCATGCTCTCTTCCGTGCAGCTAGGGTGCGATAACTCAACGCCCATCAGCGACCATGTTCCCGATGAGATATAGCAAATATCGCCTTCTCCGGGCACAGCAAAAACAGCGCTCGCGGTATCGTGCGAAGGAGCCAAAGTCACAGTGCAGTCGAAACCGACTTTGTCCCTGATCTCATCACGCAGCGTGCCAAGAACGCTCCCGGGCATAGCTATCCTGCCAAAGAGCTTTTGGGGGAATCCGAGCTTTTCGGAAATAAGCTCTGTATCCCATTCTCTTTTTATGGGGTTTAAAAGCTGAGTGGTACTTGCCTGCGTATATTCCTGCGCCTTTTTTCCGGTCAAAAGAAATCCGAAATAATCGGGCAACATTAGAAGGCTCTCAGCCTTAGAAAGAAGTTCCGGATGATATTTCTTAAGAGCCGCAAGCTGAAAGATCGTATTGTACATTGCTTTCTGAATGCCCGTTCTTGCATACAGCTCTTTTTCCGAAATCTTCTTGTAGACTTCTGTATCAATGCCGTCTGTCCTGTGATCTCTGTAGGCGACGGCTCGTCCGAGAGGCTTGTCCATGTCATCAAGAAGCACATAGTCAACGCCCCAGGTATCAATGGCAACACTCTTTGGTATCTTACCAAGCTCTCTACACATGGAAAGACCTGTCAGGATCTCGGAAAAGAGTCTTTCGGTGTCCCAAAAGAGTTCTCCGTCCGGCGCTTCATCCATCCCGTTTCGGAAGCGATAAACTTCTGTAAGCTCCATCTTATCGCCTGCCAAAGAACCAAGGATGTGACGCCCTCCCGACGCACCAATGTCTATTGCCAGAAAATACTCTCTATTCACTTATGTTTCCCTCTCGATCTAAGTCACAAGGAAACACCGTATCCGCGGAGTCTCCTTAGAACATTCCAAAGATCTTATCGCGGAAAGAGTTATAGAGTGTGGCATAATCCGTATAGCTTATATTTGTATCATCGAAGCGATTGTTCCATGCCGTTTTAAGACCGTCACACAGTTCTTTTGCGTAAGCGTCCTCTGTAAGAAGTACCGCCGGAAAAACATAATAGATCATGAAAAGATTAAGATCTGCCTGTATAGCACCTCGTATCTTGCCCTTGGTGTTATAGGCATCAAATATCTTATCCGCAAATTCTTTTCCCACTTCAAGCGAAGCGGCAGCCTTATCTTCCGATGCATTCACCTTCTTTAGCATCTCGTCAAAAAAGTGACCGTGCTCATCCCTAAAGATTTGCATATTTATCTCGTAGCTTTTCTTCTTAAGCTTACGCATCATCGCTGTTCTGTTTTCAAAAATAACTTCGACGTTCTCCGGCATGGATCATCCCTCCGATAAAAAATTTTAGATAACAACACCTTTTCTAAGAATAATATTAGCATAGATTGCCGTCTCTGTTGTTTGAATTACAACTTTAGCTCTTTCTTTGGTCTGATCGTAAAATTTCCATTTATTGATTTCTTTAAAAGCTTTCTCGCCGCGCTCATCGTACTTGGCAACGATCTTTTTATACTCATCCCAGATAGGTGTGGCTACTTTGCCAACATCGCCGGGCTCAAGCGCCATGAGTGTGCAAGGTGCATCTTCTTCGCCCTTTGAATTGGGATATGTATCAAGCGGAAAGACTGTAAGAATAGCATCAAGAACCTCGGGAACGCCGAGTCCGTCCGCTCTTATAACGTAGTCGCACATTGTGCTTCCGGGAAAATTACCGTCTGCAATTACAAGTTCATCCGTATGTCCCATCTCATCCAAAACCATCAAAAGCTCGGGTGATAATATCGTTGGGATTCCTTTTAACATCTTTATTCCTCTTTTCTTTTATTTATGTTCTTAAACTTATGCTCTTTTTTATATTGAAAGGGACCGGTAATCCCGATCCCTTTCGGAATAGATTTAGTCGTAAAGGTTAGGAAGAATGTCAGGTGAATCCATATTTGTGCTGTCGTACCAATAACCTTCTGTGGAGATATCAGATACTGTCTCACCTGTTGCGATCTGATAAAGTGTCTTAACTGTTGCTCTACCCATTGCAAGAGGTGACTGAGTAACAGCACCGAACATTGTTCCGTCCTTAACTGCTCCCTTGATTACGCTACCTGCGTCAAAGCCTACACCAAGGATTGTCTTGCCGGGCTCTGAGCCAAGCTTGTTGAGGTTCTCGTTAGCTGAAAGGATACCCTCTGCTGCAACCTGGTTTGAACCAAAGATTCCGAGAACGTCTGACTTGTTCATGATAGCTGAAGCCTCTGTAGCACAAAGCTCAACTGTTGTCTGAGCGGGAACTGCAACTTCGATGATAACGTCTGCTGTTGCCTCGTCGCCCTTGTCCTTAGCGCCGTTTACATAGAACTCGTTACCTACAACAGCAACCTTCTTGCCGTCTGCTGTAGCAAGCTCTGCGAACTTATCAACGAATCCGAGACCACGCTGTGTGATTGACTCTGAAGTTGACTCCTGGTTAACTTCACCGATACGAACAGGTGCTGATGCGTTTGCGATAGTGTCCTTAAGAGCAGCGTACATATTCTCAGCTGCTGTTGCGCCTGCGCCGTAGTTGTCTGTAGCGATTGTTGAAAGAACTGATCCCTCGGGAGCATCAGGGCATCCTGAGTCAAAGCAAACTACAGGGATTCCTGCGTCTTTTGCCATCTGGAGAGCATCGAGACATGCACTCTGATCGCAAGCTGCAAGGCCGATTCCGTCGGGTGCGCCGTTTACATAGTTGGTGAGCATGTTAACCTGATCTGCGATGTCAGACTCAGCGTTAGGACCGTTACACTCTACGTTTACACCAAGCTCTTCTGCTGCCTGATTAACACCTGTAACGGCTGCCTGCCAGTATGATGACTGGAAGCTCTTAACAACGATCTTGAAGTTAAGCTCTTTTCCTTCGGGTGCTGCCGACTCGGGAGCTGCTGCCTCAGTAGCCTGTGTGTCAGCGGCGGGTGCCTCGGCGTCGGGAGTCTGTGCCTGCTGTGCTCCACAGCCTGCAACAAGTGCTGTAACCATAACTACACTCATGATTGATGCAAAAAGTCTTTTTTTCATTTTCATCCTCCTTAGAAAAAAATACATTCTCTTTTATATGATCTACGTCCGTAGTCCATATCACTTCTTCTCTCTTCTCTTTTTGATAATGTCCACCATTACTGAGCCGATAAGTACAAAGCCCGTAACTATCTGCTGCCAGTTTGCCTGTAACCCGATAAACGGAAGTCCCGTTTTAAGAAGGCAGATGACAAATACGCCGACGAAGGTTCCGATTATGGAGCCCGCTCCGCCCGTTGCGGATACGCCGCCTATGATCGCTCCGCCGATAGCCTCAAGCTCAAAGCCTGCGCCCGTTCCGGGAAGAACCGTCTTGAACACAGCTGAGTATGCGATTGCTGCAAGTGCGGCGAAAAGACCTGAGATCGTATATGCCATTATGTGGTAGAACTTAACGTTGATACCCGAAAGTATCGCAGCTTCCTTGTTACTTCCGATTGCGATGATGTAGCGTCCGACTTTGGTGTGCCTTAGTACGAAATGCATCATTATCGCAAGAAGCAGTACCCATATAAATCCAAGCGGTATCTTTGTTCCGCCGATATCAAGTTTAAAGATGCTTCTAAACCAGCTTCCGGGCTGTCCCGCTGTAGGCCATGAAATACCGGTATTCTGGGAACAGATGGAACCGAGTCCTCTTGTTATCATGCAGGTACAAAGTGTCGCAAGGAACGGTGGAAGATCCATAACCCCTATGAGTACGCCGTTTATAACACCGATGATCGTTCCGAAAAGAACCGTCACAACCATTGCAAGTCCCACAGGCCATCCGCAGTGAAGGATCAGATATCCTCCCGCAAGCGAGTAGCACACAAGTCCGGTACCGATTGAAAGATCTACTCCTCCGGTTATCAGGGGAAAAGACACACCGATTGCCATAAGGACTATGTAATATGAGTAATCCATGATGGTGAGGATTGTTGTGTACTGTCTGAAATTCTCGCTGGCTAAGCAAAAGAAAGTAAGCAGTGCGATCACCACCAAAAATACGATAAGTTCCTGCTTAAGTTTCACAGCAGTTTTTTCCTTTTTCATCTTTTCTCCTCCTAGCCCACATCTCTTGTTGCGAAGTTCATTATCTTTTCCTGAGTCGTTTCTTCTATCCTGAGTTCGCCCGTCTTCTTACCTTCACACATAACAACGATACGGTCGCTCATTCTCAGGATCTCCGTCATCTCGGAAGAGATCATTATGATCGATTTTCCTTCGCTTGCGAGTTTATTCATTAACTTGTAGATCTCGTTCTTGGCACCTACATCAATACCTCTTGTAGGCTCATCGAAGATCAGGATGTCGCAGTTCTTGCAGAGCCACTTGGCGATTACGACCTTCTGCTGATTACCGCCTGAGAGGTTAACGACGAGCTCATCTACGCTCGGCATTTTTGTAGCAAGTGAATCAGCAAGCTCTTTTGCGATTTTCTTTTCCTTCTTCTTGTTTATAAAGATGCCCTTCATAAACTCGGATAGATTCGCCATTGTGGTGTTCTCTGCAATTGTCTTTTGAACTACGATTCCGAATCTCTTTCTGTCTTCGGAAAGATATCCGATTCCTGCCTTTACGGCATCCTCGGGGCTGTTTATGACAACCTTCTCTCCGTTTACATAGATGTCACCGCTCTCCTTGGGATCCGCACCGAATATCACTCTTGCGGTCTCTGTTCGTCCGGCGCCCATAAGTCCCGAGAATCCTAAGATCTCGCCCTTATGAAGTTCAAAGCTGACATCCTGTACCATCTTGCCTGCATTTAAATGCTCGACCTTAAGAACAACCGGAGCGTCCTCCGAAACCATGCTCTTAGTCTTGGGCTCTTCATAGATAACTCGTCCTACCATCATGTTGACGATGTCATCCTTAGTGCAGTCCTTGGTGATAAGTGTTCCTACATAGCAGCCGTCACGCATTACGGTAACTCTGTCCGTGATGACTTTGATCTCATCCATACGGTGTGAGATATATACTATTCCGAGCTGCTGCTCTCTTAAGTCTCTTATGATCTTAAAAAGATCCTGTATCTCCGCTTCTGTAAGAGCAGCCGTAGGCTCGTCAAATATGATTACCTTTGCATCATGTGAGATTGCTTTTGCTATCTCGCACATCTGCTGTTTTCCTACCGTGAGGTCGCTCATCGTTGCCGTGGGATCGATGTCGATGTTGAGCTTTTCAAAGAGCTTTCTCGACTCCTCGATCATTTTTTTGTCATCTATCTTTATTCCCTTTTTGAACTCACGTCCGATAAAGATATTCTGAGCAACGTTTAGATGCCCAACCATATTGAGCTCCTGGTGAACGATAACAACGCCCGCCGCCTGAGCTTCTCTTGCATTGTGGAACTCAACCTCTTTTCCCTCGTAGGTTATTGTTCCCGAGTCCTTGGTGTATATACCTGTAAGGACCTTCATAAGTGTCGATTTACCGGCACCGTTTTCTCCCATCAGCGCATGTACTTCGCCTTTCTCAACGCTAAAGCTGACATGATCGAGAGCGTGTACGCCGGGGAAGCTTTTATCTATATCTTTCATCTGAAGTATGACTTCACCCATTTTCTTTTCTCCCTTCTGCATTTATGTGCCGGTTATCAGTTTCTTCTGCGTCTTGCCATTACATCCGCATATACAGCGCAGATAACTATGATTCCGGTGATGATAAGCTGGTAATCCTTGGTAAAACCAAGCGCCAATATACCTTCCTGCAAAAGAGCGATAATGAAAACGCCGATGACGGTTCCGCCGATGGATGCAAGTCCTCCCGCCATGGAAGTTCCGCCCATTACGCAGCCCGCGATTGCTTCGTTGTTGTACTGATCGCCGTAGCCGGGCTGTACCGTCGTATATGCGCCTACAAAGTAGATCGCCGCGATGCCTACTAGGAGTCCGCAGATAACGTATGCGAGCATCTCCCATTTTTTTACATCTACTCCGGAAAGCCTTACCGCCTCACGATTGCTTCCGAGACTGAGCATATATCTGCCCGCCTTTGTGTGATTAAGTAAGATTGAGCAGGCAATTGCCACTGTGAAAAAGACAATGATGCCTACCGGAACCTTTCCGACTTTTACAAAGTATCTGAACCATCCGCCTTTGGCTGCCTGAGGCCAGCTTACGGACTGAGTCTTTGTAAATACACTCGCGACACCCTTGGCGATATTCATACTTGCCATGGAAACTATGAACGGCGGAACTTTCTGATATGCTACAAGGTAGCCGTTAAAAGCTCCGAAGATCACACCTACTACAAGGCTTATGATGAGACTTAATCCCATCGGGACTCCGTGGCTCGTAAGGCTATAGCCTGAAATAAGAGCGCAACAGAACATAACGGGTCCGATGGAGAAATCAATTCCGCCGGTGGCAATTACGAAAGTAACTCCGAGTGACAGAAAGCCCAAGAAATATGCATAGTTGAGTGCACTCATAACTCTTGGCATTCCGGCGAAATTATTGACCAGGCAGCTTAATATGACATACATTAGTATTAAGACACCGGTAAGAACAATTCGGTTAAATCCGAGTTTTTTTACTATCGGATTTTCTTTTATCTTCTTAAGTATCAAAACTTCTCCTCCCAATACATCAAGATATCAGCAACAAAGAGCGTCGCTTATCATGTAATTAAGTTTGGTAGCGTAGTTGTAATCTTCTATGAGATGTACAACAAAATCCTCTACAAGATCCTTGGGTATAGGCTTCAGAGCGTCGTCTCTTACCTTTACGTACTGAAGCGGCATATACTGCCTCAGCATTCCCATAGGGATCTCGATCTGTGACATGTTCTCAAAGAGTTTGTCTATAGCCTCTTTCATTTCGGGCTGTGCAAAATAATATCTGCATCTGTCCGAGAAGCTGTATTTTCTCTTGAAAGCGAGATCCGTGTCGCTACCGTGATAGTGTTTCTGCCAATTCTCCGGATGCTCCAGCATCGTCTCTTCCATGACTTCTATGAAGTGTGCCTGCTTCTCTTCAGGTACAAGTGCCTTCTCCATCATTGAAAGAGCAAATAACCCTTCTCTAAGTGAGAATGTAAGTGCGGGTCCTACCTTAAGGATCGCTATTCCATCCTCTACCATCTCTTTTAAACGCTGCGGCGGCTGGTAGTCCGTCGAGTGACCTTCAAGTACGATGTTGCTGTACTTCTTCATCGCTTCCGTAAGTCTTGCCGCGTTACCCCTGTTGTAATGGAAGACATCCGCATCTCCGAACTCAACACCGGGCTGAACAACTATGCCGATGATGTTGTCGAAGGCGTTTTCAAGGCCTCTTTTTTCAAACTGCTCTTTGTATACCGCGAGCGTTTTCTCTACTGCTTCAGGCTTGGTAACGCTGATGGAATCTTCTTCCTCCTGCGCCCCTCCGGGGATTGGAACTTCGCTGCCTATGATAAAAGCAGGTCGTTCCTCGCTTGGATTGTCTTTTAAAAGTTCCTTGTACGCTTCCTCGCAAGCTTCGTAGAGAATCGCTCCCCTTCTTGCTATTACTTCATCCGTCAGCGGCTGATCCTTTGGATCGTCCGCGACTCTCATACTTGTATCAAGATGAATCTTCTTAAACCCTGCAAGGACAAAGAGCTTAACGAGCTCTATTGATTTAGCCATTGCCTCCTCTTCGGGTTCGTTTTGCCAGGTGAGCGGTCCCAAGTGATCTCCTCCGAGTATGATCTTTTCTCTCGGGAATCCGACATCATCGGCAATCTTGTAAACAAAATCTCTGTAATCTGCGGGTTTCATGCCCGTGTATCCGCCAAACTGATTTACCTGATTGGCTGTCGCTTCAATGAGCACGTGGTCATCAAACCGCATTGCCTGCTTAAGACACGCTTCTATGACTAGGTCGGAAGCTGTGCAAAAGGATGGGATACCTGCGTACCGCATTCCCTTTTTTCTTTTGGCAAGCATTTCTCTCATAGCATCCATAATCTATACCCCATTTGATAGAAATACCTTTTTATACCTCATTTAGGCGTCGGGACAATCAACGATGAATCCGTCCTCATCCCAGAGCGCGTGCCAGTCGGTAGCTCCTTCCCAAAGGAATACCTGTCCCTTTACAAGACGATTGTTCTTCTCAAGAGTTGAAAGAGTCTTCATCTCTTCGTCTGTAAGAGGCTCTGAAACGGTTGCCTCGATGTTGCTTGTATATTCCATCTCATGAATTGAGAAAGGAATCGGGATCTGTCCTCTCTGCATTGCCCACTTAAGACAGATGATCGCGGGATGACAATTGTGTGCCTTAGCGATCGCCTGAAGCTCGGGTGTCTGCATATCTGCGATGTCCGTTGCTTCCATGTCGCGCTCGGGTCTTTGAGGTGAACCAAGAGGCATGAATCCGATAGGCTGAATCTCATGTGCAACGAGCCAGTCAAAGAGCTCCTGCTGCTGGAAGCAAGGATGAAGCTCCATTTCGCATGCAACGGGCTTAATCTCGAACTTGTCGATAACAGCCTCAAGCTTAGGAATTGTCATGTTTGAAATACCGATGTGACGAACGAGTCCTTTCTTTACAAGTGCTTCGATCTGTCTGTAGGTATCCATGAACTCAGCAACCGAGAAAGGCTTCGAGTCGGGGTTTCTTGAATCTACCGTGCAGTGAGGTGCATGATAGTTCGGGAAAGGCCAGTGGATAAAGAAAAGATCAATGTATTCGCACTGCAGGTCACTGATCGACTTAAGGCATGATTTCTCAACATCGCGGTGCATATCGTTCCAAACCTTGGTCATGATATACATCTCTTTTCTCTCTACAACGCCTTCGTCGAAAGCCTGCTTAAATACTTTTCCGATGAGGTCTTCGTTGCCGTAGCAGGCTGCGCAGTCAAACATTCTGTAACCCTTTCTGATAGCGCCCGCAACCGCGTTTGAAACCTCTTCTGCCGTAAATCTGTCGGATCCGAAAGTACCCATTCCTATGCACGGAACTTTGTCGCCGTTATACAGGGTAATCTGCGGAACCTTGTTTGCATCAACTGCCATTTTTCTCTCCTCCGTATTTCTTTTAGTAATTGATTTTTGTGTTTTTTATGTGTCGGTATTACTTTTATTTCTCGCTGTCTATCAGGATCTTGCCCTTTACCGTTCCCGGTGTCTTATACATCTCAAATGCCGCGTCGATCAAAGAAAGCGGAATCTTTTGGAAGATAAAAGAGTCATCGAATTTGAGCTGTCCCGTCTTGAAGTAGTAAGCCGTAAGCTCCCATTCATCCCCGGGGAAAGGAGCCGAATAGCTCATCCACGATCCCGTTAACGTGAACTCTTTACGGTTCATGTTCTCCCATTCCTGTACGGTAAAAGAAAGATCTTTGGTGGGAGTTCCTATGAAGCACACCTGCGCTTTGTTTGCCGCAAGCTCAAATGCCATCTTCATGGTGATCGTATTTCCGGCTGTCTCGTACACGTAGTCAAAACCTTTGCCGCCCGTGATCTCTTTTACCCTGTCCATGTAATCGGGCTTGGATGAATTAACGCCGTAGTCGCAGCCGAGCCTGTTTGCAAGCTCAAGTCTCTCATCCAAAATGTCGAATATCGTAACGCTCTTGGCACCGAAGATCTTGGCCCACTGAGCTGTCATAAGTCCGATTGTTCCGCCTCCGAGGATAGCCACGTTTTTACCGCCCTTGTAATCAACTCTTCTTAGTCCATGAAGAGCAACCGTTGCGGGTTCAAAAAATGCGCCCTGCTCGAATCTTACTTCGTCGTCAAACTTAACTGCGTTCTTCTCGGGGACCGCAACGTATTCTGCAAAGCTTCCGAACTCTCTTGAGCCGATGAAGCTGTAATGCTTGCAAAGGCTGTAATTTCCTTTCTGGCAATCCTCGCATTTCATACAGGGAACAAGCGGAACTCCCGCAACTCTGTCCCCAACCTTAAGTGAAGTTACGCCGTCTCCGACTTCCGTAACGGTACCCGAAAACTCATGTCCCAGAACATTCGGGAAGTAGTGACAGGCATCGCCGTTAACTCTCGGAATGTCCGATCCGCATATACCCGTGTATTTAACCTTGATAAGTACTTTCCCGGGACCCGCTATCGGCTTCTCGATCTCTTCGTAGCGGATATCGTTTTTGGCATGTACCACACCTGCTTTCATGTTTTCTCCTCTTTTCTGTGTTTTGTTATTACTTTTTTGTTTGGCTTTGCTCTGTTTTGCTATGTTACCTTAGATATCTTTGTATTCCTTAAAGGTATCCTTTAGGTCCTCGTAAAGCCTTAGATAAAGCTCCATTGAGCGCTTATATATCTCATGATTCTCGGCATTAGGTTCGTGGACTCTGGTGATCTTTATAGTCTTCTCAACCGCCTCTTTGTAGTCCTTGTAAATACCGCAGCCTTTTCCTGCAAGGAGTGCAGCTCCCAGTGTTGTCGCCGTATCCGATGCGGGAACCTGAACTCTTTTTCCTGTGACATCTGCTTTGATCTGTGTCCACAAAAGAGAATTTGCAGATCCGCCCATTGCATTAAGACTGTCAACCGTGATGCCCGTCTCCGCCGCCGTAAGCATATTGTGCTTCAGTGAAAGCGCCACGCCTTCCAAAACGGCTCTGATCATATGTCCTCTTGTCTTGTCAAAAGAAAGTCCGTAGAAAACTCCTTTTGCATCGGGATCCCAGATCGGTGACCTCTCACCCGCCATGTAAGGAAGAAAGACAACGCCGTCCGAACCGGGGCTTACTTTCTCAGCCTCTTTGGTAAGTTCATCAAAGCTTAAGTCTTTACCGAACTCTTGCTTGAACCACTTAAGAGTTCCGCCTCCTCCTACGGTACCTCCCTGTAAAAGCCATCTGTCAGGAACAACGTGGGTACTTAGGATCAGCTTTTTATGAGAAAGAGCACTATCCGTACAAATGCTCATGCCTCCTGCCTGTCCGCCCTGCTCCTGCGTCTGTCCGACATCATATACACCGGCTCCCAGTGTTCCGCAGGCTGCATCAAGTCCGCCCGCCACAACCGGAATTCCTTCGGGTAAGCCCGTTAACTCAGAAGCTTCTTTGGTTACCACTCCTACTATCTCGTCGCATCTATAGAGTGAAGGAACAAGCGATACGGATAAGCCCAGCTTCTCTGCCAGTTCTGCGTTGTATTCTTTTTTCTTCATGTCGAAGAAGTGAATACCGTATCCCTGGCTGAGATCCTGGCTGACCTCTCCGGTGAGCTTCATAACGATGAAGCTGTTCGATTGCAGGAATAGATCCGTTTTCCCAAAGACCTCGGGCATGTTTTCTTTAAACCAGATCATCTTTGGTGTTGCATACGATGGGAGGAAATCATTTCCTGCAATCGAGAAGATCTCTTCATCTTGAGCTAAACGTTTCGCTCTATCGCAAATGTTCCTTGCTCGCGTATCCATCCATATAGGTGTCCTGTAAAGGACGTTTTGTTTTCGGTCAATCGGTATGGCTGACCAGCTCTGTCCGTCTACTCCTATACCTGCTATCTTCTTTGGATCGAAAGTTTTAAGATCCAGTATTTCCCTGATGGCAGCTACGATTGCGTCCCACCACTCTTCCGGATCCTGTTCCGCATATCCTTGTTGCGGATAATACACAAGGTACGGTTTATTGGACTGTGCCACTACATTTCCGTCTGTATCAAAGACAGCCACCTTACATGCCGAAGTACCTATATCGATACCCAGTAATAGTTGTTCTGTCATGTTTATCCTCATATTTGGTCGATTTTGAGCGAAACGTTTCGCTCTTATCTAAAAAATAATGGGGCAATAGCCCTTGTAGTTTTTAGTTGCAAAAATCCTACAAAGTCTTGATCGAATTGCCTCTGTGAAGACTTGTGCCAAGCGCAAGCTCCATAGGTCCGTCCTGAGTTTCGCCGTTTATTCTTTTAAGCAAAAGCTCAACGGCCTTCTCTCCCATTGCCTGTGTAGGCTGCTCTACCATGTAGACCTGAGGCTGCATGACATGGAAGAAGAGCTGATCGTCAAAACCTAGTAGTGAAATGTCATCGGGAGATTTAAGTCCCGACTCGTTTATTGCAAGCATCGCACCGAGTGTGATCTCATAGTTACTCATAAATACGGCTGTAGGTCTGTTCTTGAGCGTAAGGAGCTTCATCATTCCGTTGTAGCCGCTTGCTATTGAGTGTTTACCTCTGACCTGATACTCCACGGGTACTTCAAGTCCCGCATCTCTCATGGCTTCCATAAAACCATTGAAACGCTCGCGTCCCGTGTACTCTCTCTCAGATGCGATCACCGCGATCTTTTTGTGATTTCTTGTTATAAGCTCCTGCATCGCATAGTATGTTGATTTGCGGTTGGTGATCCTAACGCAATCATACTGTGAATCCGCAAGTGCTCTGTCCAGTAAAACTACGGGTATTCCGGCTCTTTTAACAGGTTTGAGAAAATCGCCCTTTGATGCAACGGGAAGAACGATAATGCCGTCAACCTTCTTGCTGATAAGATAATTGACGTTCTTTCTCTCGATCTCTTCGTCGTCGCATGAATCTACGATAAGCATTCCGTAGCCTTTTTTGCGAAGTGCCTGTCCCACATGATGAAGTATCATTCCGGAGAACGGGCTGGTTATGCTAAATACCAAGATGCCGACTGTCTTTGTCTTCTTGGTGACAAGGCCTCTTGCTATCTCATTGACTTCGTAGTGAAGCTCGTTTATAGCCTTCTCGATCTTGGCACGATTCTCAGGTAAAACATTTCCGCCGTTAAGGTACTTGGAAATTGTCGCAAGTGATAAACCGGTATACTCTTTGATGTCTTTGATCGTTGATGGCATTTGAACTCCCCTTTTTTTGAATCTATTTCCTTTGGCTGCATTTCGCAGCGCGAAACGTTTCGTTTATTATACTAAAAAAAAATAGGAAGTTCAACACAACCTCAAGCTTTATTCTCGGATCCGCAAACTCTTATCTTTGCTTTTACAAGCTCTGTCACCTTGGAAGAACCTGCTGTGCAATACTTCTTGGGATCGAATGTGTCGGGATTCTCCTGCAAGTACTCTTTAAGTCCGTCGCTGAATGCGATTCGAAGCTCTGTAGCAAAGTTAACCTTGCTGATGCCTCTCTTTATACACTCTTTTACTGCGTCATCCGGAACTCCCGATGCTCCGTGAAGTACAAGCGGAATGGAAACTACTTTCTTGATCTCCGAAAGTCTGTCCACATCAAGTTTGGGAACACCTTTGTAAATTCCGTGAGCTGTACCTATCGCAACGGCAAGTGATGATACTCCTGTTTCTTTTACAAATCTCACTGCGTCGTCAACTTCCGTGTATCCGGGATCGTCGCAGCTCATATCATCCTCTTTTCCTCCGACCTTACCAAGCTCGGCTTCTACGGGGATTCCCGAAGGTCTGCAAGCATCGGCAACACTCTTGGAAAGCTTGATGTTCTCATCGATCTCAAGCTTGGAGCCGTCGATCATGATCGAGGTGTAACCGCTTCTTAGTGCCTGCATCGCAAGCTCGAAGCTGCTTCCGTGATCAAGGTGTAGTGCGATCGGAACGTCTGCCTTCTTGGCTTCCGCCGAAACCATCGCAACGTACATGTCGAGATCGGCATATTTGACGGTTGAAGGAGTTGTCTGAAGAATGCCGGGAGCATTCATCTCCTCACAGGCTTTGATGACGGCGCGGACCATTTCCATGTTCTCGACATTGAAAGCTCCGACAGCGTATCCTTCGTCGTTCGCCTTTCTCAAAATCTCTTCAGTTGTCACAAGTGGCATTTCATTTTTCCCTCCTGAAATAACTCATATTCTGCGAACTAGAATTCTTTTCTCGTATATTGTTTAGGTGTGGTATTCTTGTACTTCTTGAAAGTCTTTACAAAGTAGCTCTCATCAGAAAAACCACAGTTCATCGCAGTCTCTTTAATCGTGATGTTACGAGTGCTGAGCATCTCACAGGCGCTTTCTATCCGATAGTAATTAAGATAATCGATAGGTGTGCGACCCGTCAGTCTGCGGAAATATCTGCAGAAATACTTGGGATTCATTCCCGCTATCCTTGCGAGCTTCTCAAGACTTATGTTCTCGGAGTAATGATCCGAGATGTAGTCCACTATACTCTTAAGCGAGTTGAGACGCTCGATGGTAACGGCGGAATACGCGGACTCTTCATAGAGCTTTTCCTTTATGACGGTTCCGATCAAAAGATACAGATAACCTTGTGTCATAAATTCATATCCCTCTTTTTTCTCGGAGAGCACCTGACACAGCGAAGCAACTATCGCCGGTATGCGTGAGCTCTTTTCCGAAAGGAGCGTATGAATACGGATCTTACCGCTGATGATCTGTTGTATCTTAGCCGCACAAGCGTGATTGTTTTTGAGAAGCATATCAAAATCAAAAACAATACATTCGTAAATGCAATCCTCGGGTTCTCCTCCGTGAATTACGCCGCCGGTGACCATTATAATATCCCCGGCCTTATACCTCTTGGTCTCATTATCAAGTGTCAGGTTAAAAGAGCCTTCGATAATACGTATTATCTCGTAGTGAGGATGCCAGTGATAAGGCATGTAATACCGCGGACTCTGCGGGTTTTCACGGTAATAGGCTATGGGAAAATTGAACGTTCCCTGAACCCTTTTTTCGATATAGTCAGTGTATTTCAAAGTCACCTTCCTCTCAACCCCTTTTTACAAATGGGTGAATATTGTTATATTTTTTTACAGTATAGCACTTCAATTCCAAATCGGGTAGAGATAATATCATGGCATATAAACATGTTTTTATTGGGGTAAAAAAAGAATTCAAAGGAGGATTTTTATGGCAAAAAACAGATATATCGGGGATTATCCGGTTATAGGAATAAGACCTATAATCGACGGAAGGCGCGGACCTCTTAAGGTCAGAGAGTCACTTGAAGACCAGACAATGAACATGGCGCTCTCCGCCAAGAAATTGTATGAAGAAAACCTTAAATATTCAAACGGCGAACCCGTTAAAGTAGTAATCGCTGACACAACGATAGGACGTGTTGCGGAGTCGGCTGCCTGCGAGCAGAAATTCAGAAAAGAAGGCGTTGCAATAACCTTAAGCGTAACTCCCTGCTGGTGCTACGGCGCAGAGACAATGGACATGAACCCTCTTACGATAAAGGGTGTGTGGGGACTTAACGCAACGGAAAGACCGGGCGCCGTATATCTTGCAAGCGTGCTTGCAACCTACGCTCAGAAGGGTCTTCCCGCTTTCGGTATCTACGGAAAAGACGTTCAGGATGCAACCGATACGGTTATTCCGGAAGATGTAAAGACCAAGCTCCTTCGCTTTGGAAGAGCCGCCGTTGCAGCTGCTTCCATGCGCGATAAGTCATATCTTCAGATAGGCTCTCAGTGCATGGGAATCGGAGGCTCTATAATAAATCACGATTTCTTTGAAGAATATCTCGGAATGCGAGTTGAATCAGTCGACGAAGTTGAGATCCTTCGCCGCATGGAAGAACATATCTACAACGAGGACGAATATCAGAAAGCTCTTTCTTGGATCAAGAAGTACTGCAGACAGGGCTTTGACAAGAATCCCGATTCGGTAAAAAAGACCGATGAGCAAAAAGAAAAGGATTGGGAATTCACGGCAAAGATGGCGGTCATCATTGAAGATCTCTATCAGGGAAATCCAAATCTCCCCGAAGGCTGCGAAGAAGAAGCCGTTGGTCACAACGCTATCTGCGGCGGTTTCCAGGGACAGAGACAGTGGACGGATCACTGGCCCAACTGCGATTTTCCCGAAGCTATTCTCAATACTTCTTTTGACTGGAACGGAGTTCGTGAACCGTTCATCCTTGCAACGGAGAATGATACATTAAACGGAGCTTCGATGCTGTTCATGAAGCTGTTAACTAACAGACCTCAGATGTTTGCGGATGTGCGCACATACTGGAGCGCAGATGCGGTTAAACGTGTGACGGGCTTTGAGCTTGAAGGTCATGCAAAAGAATCTGACGGCTTTATTCACCTTATCAATTCAGGTGCCTGCTGTCTTGATGCTTGCGGAGAACTTAGGGATGAAAACGGCAACGCCGTTATGAAGGAATGGTACAACGTAAGCGATAAAGATATCGAGACGGTAATGGCAGCGACCGAGTGGTGCCCTGCCGACAACGGATATTTCAGAGGAGCCGGCTATTCGGGAAGATTTATCACAAGAGCCGAGATGCCCGCAACCATGATAAGACTTAATATTGTAAAGGGTCTGGGACCTGTACTTCAGATTGTTGAGGGCTGGACAGTTAAGCTCCCGGATGAAGTATCTGATGTTCTTTGGAAAAGAACTGATTACACCTGGCCGTGCACATGGTTCGCACCTCGCACGGACGGCGTGGAAGGTTCACCGTTTAAGACAGCCTACGATGTAATGAACAACTGGGGTGCCAACCACGGCGCTATCAGCTACGGTCACATCGGAGCAGATCTCATCACTATGGCTTCGATGCTTCGCATCCCCGTTTGCATGCACAACGTAGCACCTGACGACATCTACCGCCCTGCCGCTTGGAACGCTTTCGGAAGCGACAAGGAAGGCCAGGACTACAGAGCCTGCGCCGCTTACGGCCCGTTATATAAATAAATCAAAAGCCGCTTCAGCCAACATGCTGAGGCGGCCTCTTTATTTACTCTTCTGTCTCCCGCGGAATGTCTTTTCCGTGGAGGTCCACATAGTTTTCTTTAAGGGCAATCGCCCAGTATTTCTCAGGGATGTCGGGCCAACGAACGACTCCTCTTTCCTGCTCGCAAAGTCGCATCGCACGAAGAAGGATCGTCTCATTGATGTCGACACCGGTGCGGATCGTGTGCATTGCGGAGGCAGCCCAGGCGGGCGCCATCGTCATGAGATCCGACGCCTTGAATTCTCTGATGATCTCTTTCTTGTTGTAATCAAGCTGAATCTGCTCCTCTTCCCAAGCCTTTCCGTTTCCGTGAAGAATACAGAACTGAGTCTTTCCTTCGTGATACCACGGAATTCCGATGGATCCCGGATTCACTGCCTTTTTTCCTCTGTAGATATACGTATCCTGCACATGATTGTGACCGTGCAGCAAAAGATTCGTCTTAAGATGCGCGATTATCCTCTTGGTATTTCTCTTTTCCCTGAACATAAGCTCAGCGGTGTTCTCAGGTGATCCGTGGCATATCTCAAAAGGCGGATATCCCTTGATCTCGCATAGCATATAATTCGGCAGAGAATCAAAAAACTCAAGATCCTTTTCCGTCAGGTTCTCATATGTATAGAGGAGCGAACCGCTCGCGGAGCCTTTTTTCCAATTGCCCTTTCCTTCCTTCCAATAGTCCAGAAGGTACTCCTCGCGATTTCCTCTGATGATATAAGTATTAAAATACTGCTTCAGCACATAGATAAGCTCCATCGTCTTCTGAGGATTGGGGCAGTCCGTCACGTAGTCGCCAAGAAGAGCAAAGTTCGTGATACCTTTGCCCATCGCATAATCAATGCACGCCTGGAGAGCCGTGTGATTGGCATGTATGTCGCTGAAAACCGCAATGTCCGTCATATCAGGTTAAAACTCCGTTCCTCAAACTGTCTTGTAAAGAGCTCATAGTAGTAGCCTTTTTGATTCATCAGCTCACTATGCTTACCTCTCTCAATTATTTTACCATCTTGTACGACCAAAATGATATCCGCATCAACAATTGTTGATAATCTATGCGCGATGACAAAAGAAGTCCTGCCTTTTGTAACGATTCCGATGGCGTCCTGAATTTTTTTCTCAGTAACGACATCGATGGATGAAGTCGCTTCGTCGAGAATCAAGATCCTCGGGTCTGCAAGTATCGCCCTTGCAAAAGAAAGAAGCTGCTTCTCTCCCGTCGATAGCATGTCGCCGTCTTCTCCCACATCCGCATCAAGACCCTTGTCCATCTTTCGAACGACATCCGAGGCCGACACAAGGTCAAGCGCTTTCCATATCTCTTCATCCGTCGCATCCGGCTTACCGTATCTTAAATTATCCCTTACGGAACCCGAAAAAAGATGCGGTGTCTGAAGGACGTATCCGATGTTACTGTGAAGCCAGAGCTGCGACCTTGCCGCTGCGTCTTTTCCGTCGATAAGAACAAAACCTTCGGTCGGCTTAAAAAATCTGCAAACGAGATTTACAAGCGTCGACTTGCCGGCGCCCGTCTCACCTACGATTGCAACGTTCGTTCCCTGCGGAACCTTAAGATTAAAGTGCTCAAGAACGTACTCATCTCCGTCCGGATAATGGAAGGAAACGTCCTTAAACTCAATGTCTCCTATAAGTTCCTCCCAGTTCTCTTTCTTGGGATTAAAAGTATCGCCGTATTTCTCGATGACTTCGGGAGTATCGAAAACATCGGACTTTTCCTCGATCAGCTTAAAAAATCTCTCGACGTTAACCTGCACCGTGATAAGCTCGGAAAGCGTCACGATAACGTTCTGCACAGGTTCCATGAGCGCAAGCGCATATGATAAAAAGACTGAAAGCGTGCCGATTCCAAGGACCTCTTTCATCGTCATGATTCCGCCCTTATACAAAACAAGTGCAAGCGCAAACGACGAAAGCATGGTAACTGATGCGGTAAAAAATGCCGAGTAATGCGCGGCGTTTACCGATGTCCTAAACATCTTCTTTGTATCTTTTTCAAAATCCGCCTGTATCTTATCCTCAACAACAAGCGTCTTTATCGCCTTGGCGCCTGTTATTCCTTCGTTGAAGTTACCCGTTATGGTCGAATTGATCTCACGGACCTTTCTGTTTATCGCGATCAGTTTTTTCTGAAAGTAAGTCGCAAGAACGACCGTAACCGGAACGATCGCCATAACAATAAGCGCAAGCTTCACGTTTTGAATTAGCATCATGATCAGAACACAGACGATAAAAGAACCGTTCCAGACAATATCCATCATTCTCCACGACACCATGAGACCGATCTTTCCGGTATCGCTCATGACACGCGCGTGAATGTAACCCACGTTGTTCTGATTAAAGTAGGCAAAAGAAAGCTCTTGAAGATGATTAAACGCAGCGTTTCTTAAGTCTCTGTCCATGCCCATCTCGACCTGTCCGCAGATGTACGTGCAGACAAAGTTATCAACTACCAAAACAATCAAAAGAGCAACGTATAAAATTATAAATACCGGTAATCCCTTAAGCGTTCCCTTTCCGACAAAATTGTCGATCGCATACTTGTTGAAGATTGGAATAAACGAATCAAGGAGTGAACTCAAAACTCCCAGACTTACCATAAACACTATCTTCCAAAGGTATGGCTTTATGTAAGGATACAGCTTTGGGATCCCGAAAAGTTTAAGATTCGTACCTGTTGTACTGTTTTCCTTTTTCATATTCCCTGCTTCTGAATATCATATATTCTCTTGTAAATTCCGTTATTTGCAACAAGCTCATCGTGCGAGCCGATCTCGGCAACCTTGCCCTTATCAAGAACAAGAATGGTATCCGCATGCATGAGCGTAGTGATCCTGTGTGATATGAGTATGACCGTTGTTCCGACAGTCGTCTCTGAAAGCGCCTTTCTGATCCTCGCATCCGTCCTTGTATCAACCGCCGAAAGCGAATCGTCAAATATCATAATAGGCGGCTTACCCATAAGCATCTGCGCGATCGCGGTCCTTTGCTTCTGACCGCCCGAGAGCGTCACTCCCCTCTCTCCGACGTACGTTTCATAGCCTTTGTTAAAGTTACGTATCGCTTCATCGAGATCCGCAATCTTGGCGGCATCACGAACTTCCTTGAAACTCGCGTCACTCTGTGTTATTGCAATATTTTCTGATAACGTACCTGAGAAAAGAAAAGGCTCCTGAAGCACAAGGCCTATATTGCGGCGTAAGTAGCTGCGCCTGATATCTTTGATGTCGACATCACCGATCGTGATCCTGCCGGAATTCTCTGCCGTTTCGGCATCACCCGCACCCCCGTGGCCTTCTGCCTTGGCGGCATCGCCTGTGCTTTCCGGAAGATCATATAGCTTGTCCATCAGATACATAAGCGTCGATTTACCCGAGCCCGTTCCGCCGAGGACTCCGAAGGTCGTACCCGCTTTGATCCTAAAGCTTACATTGCTTAAGACATCCTCCGTTCCGTTTCCGTATTTGTACGATACGTTATCAAATACAATATCCCTGTTCATCGGAGGTTCTACCGCATTCTCGCTGTCTTTTTCCTCTTCGGAATTCATGATGTAACGAAGCCTGTCGATTGAAACTCCCGCTTTACTCATCTCGGAGATGATCCTTCCGAGCGCTCTTACGGGCCATGTGAGCATCGCATTAAGTGAAACAAAAGCAATGTATTCACCGACCGTGATACTGTTTTGAACGCAAAGCACGGCTCCTATGATAGTCACGAGCATAACCTGAAGACCCGAAATAAGGTCATTCGATGCCCAGAACGCCGACAACGTGCGGATCAGATCGATCCAGAGATTTGTATAATGATAGTTCTGCGTCTCAAATCTCTCTTTTTCATACGCTTCTCTTCCGAATGCCCTTACGACACGGACACCCGTCAGGTTCTCCTGCGCCGTCGCGGAAAGTCTACCTTCCTCACTGTCGGCCTTTTCAAAGCCCTTACTGATCCTTCTGTGAAAAAGACATGAATACAGCACAATGATCGGAATAAAAACAGCCGAGAATATCGTAAGGTAGCCGCTTATTCCTAGCATAAAATACATCGCGACAGCAATCCTTACAGTGATCCTAAAAAGATTGATCATCTGCTCGGATACGAAATTCTTGATGGTATCGACATCGGAAGTGCATCGCTGGATAATATCTCCCGTGTGGTTCTCCGAATGCCATGCAAAAGGAAGGCGTATGATGTGCTCGAAAAGAGTATCCCGCATTCGCCTTGTAAATTTCTCCGCCGCTATTGAATTAAAAAGCTTGAATAAATATCTAAAGAGAGCCGTCGCTATCGCACACCCCGCGACAACAAGCGCCATAAGATAAAGATGTACTCTCAGATAGTCCCTTCCTCCAAGCATATTTATCACGTGATCGATATAGCTCGGGACGCTGCTGTCCGCAGCGTCCACGAGAAGAAAATCAACCGTATACTGCACGAATTTCGGACTTACAAGTTCAAAAAACGTCACAAGTACCGAACATATCATGCTTATTACAAAAAAGATCACGCTTCCTTTGAGGAAGTATAGGACCATTTGTGATTTTGTTTTATATTTATTGTTCATGTATAAACCTATGGTCAGTATCGGCCATGGCTGTTATAAGCCCGTAAAGAGCCCGATTACTTCAAAGACTCTTTTATTGAGCTTGCAAGACCTGCGATTCCCTGAATATTGGATGGAACGATGATCTTGGTTGCCTGTCCGTCAGAAGCTTTCTCAAAGGCTTCAAGGCTCTTAAGTGTAAGAACGGACTCATCCGCACCTGCTTCTTTGAGCATCTTGATACCTTCCGCATTAGCCTGCTGCACGCTCTTGATAGCCGCTGCCTGACCTTCTGCCTCTCGTATTTTCTTTTCCTTCTCAGCTTCAGCTCTAAGAATTGTTGCCTGCTTATCAGCCTCAGCCTGGAGGATCTTACTTTGTTTCTCACCCTCTGCAACGGTGATCTGTGATTGCTTCTCACCTTCCGCGAAGAGGATCTTTTCTCTCTTTTCACGCTCAGCCTTCATCTGCTTCTCCATCGCGTCACGGATCTGCTCCGGAGGATTGATGTTCTTGAGCTCGACTCTTGTGATCTTGATTCCCCAAGGATCGGTAGCGATATCAAGCGCATCCTGCATCTGTGCGTTGATCTGATCTCTTGATGTAAGTGTCTCATCGAGTGTAAGTGAACCGATAACGTTACGAAGTGTGGTCGCTGTGAGGTTCTCGATGGCTCCGATAGGATTTCTTACTCCGTAAGCGTAAGCCTTGGGATCTGAAATTCTAAAGAAGACGATGGAATCAATCTGCATTGTTACGTTATCCTGTGTGATAACGGGCTGAGGCGGGAAGTCGCAGTACTGCTCCTTGAGGTCCACCTGTCTTGCCACTCTGTCTATAAAAGGAACTTTGAAGTGAAGACCTACATCCCAAGTCTCCTTATAAGCTCCCAGTCTCTCAATTACAAATGAATGTGCCTGAGGCACGATCCTGATGTTGGCTGCAAGTATGATAATAGCCAGGACAACTATTATACCGATAAAAAATGAAAATGATGCCATGTTCTTTCCTCCCTTGTATATACGTAATTTTTTTGATCATTCATTTTACATAAAATCTCTTTTTACAATAAGCTTGTTGCCTTCTACCCTAACGACGGTAACTTCCGCTCCCTCCGGGATCGTGATGTTATTGTCCTCGGATCTGGCAAGCCATGTCGAGCCTTCGAAATCAACTTTTCCGCTCTCTTTAAGATTGTCGATCTCGACCTTAACGACCAGTCTCTTTCCGATGATAGAGTCTATATTGGTTTTCTCAACATTGTTGTTAAGGTACTTAGCCGCAAGCGGTCTGACCGCAGCGATACATATAACCGACACAAGCGCAAAAACAGCGATCTGCACCGGAATACTCGCTCCAAATGCCGCGAAAAACATCGCAACAAAACTTCCCGCCGCGAACCATATCGTCACAAGTCCAACGGTAGCAAGCTCAACAATAGCTAAGATCACAGTGAGTATCAACCAGAAAGCAGCCGCTGTAGAAATTATATTCATAAGATGCCCCCTTCCCCTGTTAATATAAACGATATTACAGGTATTATACCTTTTTTTAGGCTAAAATACTATTTATTCTTTATTTCACAAAATCCACTCATAGTCGTTTCAGCATATCTGGGGTCAAAAATGAACTGTTTTCCGCCGCATGAAACAACATATCGCCCCACAACTTTTCCGGATTCATCCCTTGTCAGTATAGTCGACGTTATCACAAACTCTTTTAAATCCGCATCACGAGCACTTGGAGAGTAAAGATCACCGTATATATCGCACAGAGCAAAAACAGCACGATCTGTCCAGAAAGACACCCTGCTTCCGTTTTTGAGCATCTGGTCTACTTGATTAAAAGTTGGCTTATAATCAAGCATATTGACACTAGCTTCTATATTATTTTCCTTGAAATAATGATCGATCCTGTTCTGGAATGTAGTAGCATTTTCTCCCCATTCGTCGCATAATTTCGGGAACAATATTTCTTTTTCCTGCGATTTATTGGCAAGTTCTTCGTAAATACCTGCCTCTTTCTGACAAATTGACCACAATTGGTTATCCATACCATTATTAATGTTCCCATTCGCATCAAATACATTATCATTGTGTGTTAGCTTAAATGACTTGGGATCTTTACAATAATATTGGTAAATGTACTGTGCGCAGCTATCCTTACTGCCCGGTTCATCTAAATATACCTTTCCATCGGTTTGCAGATAAATATCCAAAGCAAGAAGATCTACCACGTCTTTTCGATTTATATCCAGGTGGAACTTCTCCTTAAATTCTTCTTTCTTATGCTTATATATATCAATGATCGCTTCAGCAGCAGCCTTTGCATATGTACCGTTTTTTTCAAAACTATCCAGAACCTTACATGCATCATCATAAGAAACGTTTGCGTAACCGGGATACTTCTTGAAAATATTCATACACGATCTATCTTGCTGCATACCCGGAAGATTGATCATTTCATTTTTTATTTTTTCCTTTAAACTACCGTATGTCTCTGACTTTTTTAATTTAAAAAGATAAACATTATTGAGTCTCATATCAGATCTTTTACTTTTCGGATCAAGATACCACATTTCCCCCCAGGAAGACACCTTATATTTCCCATCATTTGTTGTTCCGGTCACTGTCATCAAATGTGCGGTAGTTTGAGGATCGATTTTCCCATCCGGCGTTTGAAGATCATAGTTTTCTGCTCCAATAAAACCTGAATATCCAGCATCCAGATAGTATTGAACAAAAGTAGGAGAGTTCTTATCCACCATCCTGTATTCCATATCGATCCCATGCTCTCTGCAATAATGTGAAAATCTGTTTATTGTATTCTGATCAGCAGTCATTTGATAATCTGCTTTAATCTCATTAACCCCTCTTTTCCACTCTTGCACTCCTTCAAACATACAATTACCATTAACATTGCCGTCACCTTCTATATGTCCGGTTTTATCATTATAAAAAAAACTTCCTTCATTATATTTTGCCTTATATTCATCCTGATTCAGGACGTAATAGTTCATTTTATATTTGGAGTAGCAGGCTATTCCAAACGGTTCATCAAGATAGAACTTATTTTCGGTATTCACAAAAATATCTACACATAATTCTGCGTAATTTAGATCTCCATCCTTTATCATATCAAAGCCAAACACGCTCTTAAACTCTTCAGGATTATACACGTATTGGTCAAAGATCATATTGGCCATTCCCATATAAGTACAGCCGGTATGTTTTATCCGTTCTAACATATCATGGATCTTGCCTTGACTTGCATCTTTATATTCCGGATATCTTCTGACAAAATCATATATTTCATCATCTTCAAACAATATAGTAAACCAAACATCTGTACCGCTTCCGTAATCCCTCTGATTTCCGCCGTATTTTCCCTTATCATCATAAGGTCTTTCATGTTCAATCCATTTAATAAGATCGTCAATGCATTCATCTCCTCCGCTTGTCTTTATATATTTGGTACTTGCGTCATTGGTAAGACCTATATTATCTGCATTTAACTCATCCACATTATTAATAGACTTCATGATCCCGGAAATCGCAGTATCTACATCATTGACTCCAAAATTTCTGAATTGATCTGACGAACTTGCGACAGTTTCCCAGTTCTTCATGAGCAAATTCATGCACTCTGTTCCTCTTATCGCGTTCCCCATATCATTGATCGGTGAGACATCCAGTATTTGCAGGCTTTCGCAGTCGCGTACATTCTCCTGCTTTTGCTTGGTCACTTTGCTGTTAAGATACAGGGTGTCACCATTTGTTCCAAAGTTCCCTGTGTTTATTTTTTTTAAATCCATATCTTTATCTCTTTTCTTTTATATTGTTCTTAGATATGATCACTGTTTGATCTTTATAGCCGTGGAAGAACCGTGGGGTGTGTTAGCCCACTCATAATGCGGCACCCACTTATATGAGTCACGTGATATATAATAAAATTCGGATATATCACTCTCCTTACTTTTTTGTTTTGAAGGATTATAATAGTATTTTTTCCCCTTTGATGAAACAATGAATCTATTATCTTTTGTCACTCCAACTATAGTAATCTCATGCGCATTATTAGTTCCTTCAGTATTAAAGACCTGATTTCCTTCAGCATCTTCAAAAGTATAATTATGTACAGCACATACAACAGTATGTCCTTTTTCCACTTCTTCTTTTACTTTTACAAAATAATCATCCTCATACAACAAAGGCCCCATATTCAGCTCAAGACCTTTTTCCTTAAAATAATGCAACCCTCTATTAAACACTGATCCGACAGGGCCACGTAAATATTTAGTCTCAAATACTTTGTTCTCTCCATTTTGGTTATATAACTGAAGGGCTGCATTTTCAGCATTTTGTAGACGATCTAATTTTTCATCATATAAATTTTTATTTTTCACTTCATCGGGAAAATGATAAAAATAATTTGCTAAAGGAGTCACTCCCGTTGCGTCATCGAGGTAGATCTTAAACCCTGTATTGCAAACAATATCCATAATAAGAAATCTGTAGTTTAGATCACCATTTTCACCAATCATAGGAAAACCTAATTTATCTCTAAAGCTTTCTTTATCACTCCTATAATGTTCAAATATAGAATTAGCCAAAGCTACAAATGTACAGCCATGTGCTTCTACATCTTTTAATAGATCATGGATCTGGTCATTACTATAATTCTCAAACCCTTTATGGGTTCGGATAAATTTGTATAATGCTTCATCTTTCCCTGCTATTCCAAAAATGCCAAAGCTTGTACCCATGCCCATGTCCTCTTGGTTTCCGCCAAATGATCCATGTTCATCAAATGGATTGGTTCCCTGATACTCTCCTTCCATTGGTACGGCACAATCAAGTTCCTTTTTTTCCTGTTTTGCAACATTCTGTACATCATAGCCGGAATTCTTTGTCACTCTTCCTTTCGCCGGTCCAAAAACTTCAGATCCGGTGTCTCTGACGGCTATAGCCCCGGCGAGAGCGGCATGTTCTGCATCCATATTTTTAACTTCCATTTTTATTCCGTTCTTATTGGACGTCTTAGAAGTATTCCCCTTTTCGGCATCCGTGGATCCTGCAGCTACTACAGCTTTAGCCCCGGCAGCTCCTGCAGCTATAGCCACGGTACTTCCGGCGGCTATACCACCGGCAGAAGCAGGACTTTTTTTATCCATATTTTCTGCTTCCGTTTTAACACCGTTTATATTGGCCGGCTTTGATGCGACACCCCTTTCGATATTGATGGATTTTGCCGCAGCATCATCAACTTTATTGATTGACATCGCCATCTTACCGAGCGTAGGATCAAGCACTCCTGTTCCAAAGTTTCTGAATGTATCGCCTGAGTTTGCTACATTACTCCAATTCGCAAGAAGGAGATCAACGCATTCGGTCCCGTTGATCTTATCTTGTGATTCGAGCGCTGAAATATCCAGTTTCAAACCGCTTTCGTTATTCTTGATATTATCCTGTTGCTGCTTAAAGACTGCATTATTAAGATATAGCGTGTCTGCATTAGCAGGCTTATTGTTTGCTGCCTGATCGTATATTAAACTCATTTTACCTTTTCCTTTTTTATGTTATTTCTTTGCTTATATAGCCTTTGGATCCAGCTTGATGATATTTAAATGAACATCCTCCAATTCTTTTGGATCCACATACAATTTTTTCCCCCAGGTTGATACTTTATATCTTCCATCCGGCATTATACCGGTTATTATCATTGAATGGATAGGTACCTTAATACCAAGCCCATAATAACTACCATCTTCAAATTGATATCTGGCTTTTGCACTCATCTCAACGATATCTCCATTATTCAAAGCCTCCTCTATCTTCTTCGAATCCAGTGTATATCCGCCAAACTCTACCATAAGTCCCAAATCCTTTTCTCTACTGTAGTGTGCCAATCTGTTACCGACAGCGAATGTATAATCATCTTTTGTAGTGATTACTGTTTCTCCTTTTTTGACTGATTGAAGATAAGTATTAAGTACTATATCTTCATAACTAAGTTCTACATTATTACTTACATAATTCCCATTCTCATTAACCCAATAGTACTGTTTATATGTTTCTTTAAATTCATCAGGACGTTCCAGGTAATAATTTGTAAAAAGATCTAACCCACTTTCCTCATCGAGATATATCTTCTTACTAGTATTCAGATAAAAATCAATAATAAGCTTTCTATAATTCAGATCTCCATTTTTTCCTTTGATCGGAAACCCAAATTTTTTTTCAAAAAGGTCTGCATGATTTCTGTAATGCCAAAAAATAGCATTAGCTGCCGCAGTATAAGTACAACCTGTATTTGTAATAGTCCCCAAAAGAGTGCGTATCTGTTCGTCTGAATAATTCTCATATCCCTCATGTGATCTCACGAAATCATAAATTTCATCACCTGTTCTGGGTATCAATCCCATCCAGGGTAAAATATTACTGATTGATGCATCCACATGTACCTGATTTCCACCATATAATCCAAAATCATCAAATGGATCTGTTGCATCAGCCCCCTTCGGTTTAACAAAAAGTGACCATGGTGCAATTGATATTCTCATTAAATCCTCTATTTCTATACCAAATAATCTATTTGAATTTGATTCAAAACTCATTCCAGCTGACTGCGTAATTCCGGAAGTAAAGTTATTTACTACCCTGCCGGGAATCAACGGTAACTCCAAAAGGTCGCTAAACCAAGAAGCCTTCGCATTATTTCCCGACTTTTTTAGATCAAGCACATTCTCTAGTTCCACGGAACTTGCCGCATCATGGTCAATTGTATTGATCGACATCGCCATCTTTCCGAGCGTAGGATCAAGCACTCCTGTTCCAAAGTTTCTGAACTTATCACCCGCGCCAGCTACATCTTTCCAATGCTCAATAAGGAGACCAACGCACTCTGTGCCGCTGACCTCCTCCTGTGCTGAGAGCGCAGAAATGTCGAGTTTCTGCGCGCTCTCATGATTATTGATATTATCTTGTTGCTGCTTAAAGCCTGCGTTATCGAGATAAAGCGAACTCGCATTAGCAGGCTTATTGTTCGCAGTCTTATCGTATTGCATTTTCATCTTTTTACTCTCTTCCTTTTTGCGTTAATTATTTACTCTTCCCATGGTATTGCAGGACTGATCTCAAGTGTTTCCGGAACTTGAACATCATAACTGTGATCCTTAGAGATTCCACCTTTCCCCAACATTGGGTTAACGATCACGTCAGTGTTTTCCACACTTTTGATATTTAGAGGCAGTACTATATCAGATAACGATGCATCAACCGAATCCAGGTCGAATCTTTTAACCGTTTTATTTATCTTGTCTTTAGGTATGCTGTAGTATGATGCATAAAACCAATTCTGATTGGGATCTTTCATACTGTTTTTCTTAGGATCATAAAATAGTTTCCTTCCCCATGTTGATACTATATATCTACCGTCTGCGGTTATACCCGTGATGATCATCTGATGACCGCTTGAAGACTTCGCAATACTGTTTCCGACGTAATCTTCCAAAACATAATTCTCTGTCGTGAATACAACTTTACCGCCATTTTGCAGCACTTCTTGCAACTGCTTATCTGTTGGTGTATGTCCCATATCCTCAAATCGAATATCCAATACTTGATTCGTCTTGCAGAAATGACTACCTCTGTTAATTACCGAATGTTCAGAAGCCGCAGGAGAATATCCTATATCAAATCTCATCTCTTTTATTCCTGCTTTTTGAGCTTCCTTTGCTTCATTCAAACAAAGCTCAAAGTGCTTGGGATCTTCTTTCCCATCAGGTAAATAAAGCGGCCTTCCGTATTTCTTTTCATATTCATCAGGATGCTCTTCGTAATAGATTTCTTTATATTCGGCGTAGCACTCAATTCCGTAAGGTTCATCAAGATAAACCTTATTCTTTTCCTGATTAAAATATGCTATCTGAAGGAGTTCATAGTTTAGCTCATTGTCATCTCCTACCATGGGAAAACCGGATCGTTTTTCAAACTCTTCTTTATTATCCTGATAAGCATCAAAAATAAAATTAACTACAGGCATGTAAGTACAGCCGCTTGTCTTCATTTCATAAAGTTCTGCATATATCTCTGAAATACTCTTATCTTTGAATTCAGGAATCTGTTTGATAAACTGCCATCTCTTTTCATTCAAGACATAAAAATACTTATCATACAATCCCGGATTCTTTTTAATCTCATTAATAGTATTTACTTTATTCATATCAAGCGGAAAATCTTTCCAAACTCCGATAATATTACTCTCAGGTCCTGATTGATCAGCTCCGTACTTTCCTATATCATCAAACGGAACTGCTTTTATATTCACATTATCGAATATTCCACGATCAATGTTCCATTCTCCCTTGTTCCCCGGTTTTTTTCGAGGTCTGTTGTAACCTATCGCAATGGAAGATTGTATTTCGTTACCCGCTGCGTAATTCTTCTTAGGATCATAATAATATTTCTTGCCCCAAGATGATATTATTATTCTGCCGTCTGAAGTTGTACCAACCGCGTATGCCTCATGTCCCCCTGATAATTTTTCTTCATTGTTTCCCTCATAATCTTCAAAAATATAATTCATTAATAAAAGATATACAGCCTCTCCGTTATCGGTCGCATTTTTTATTTTTTCGAATGTGGGATTATACCCTAAATCACGCGGCCTTATCTCCAAAGCTTTATGCTTTGTAAAGAAATGCAGCATCCTGTTAGTTGTCGCTCCAAGGACGCCTCCAAAGCTATATTCTTCAACGTTTACATCTTTGATTCCGCTTCGCAGAAGCGCTTCCCCTTCCGCATAGCAATTTTCATACCAGTTAGGATCGATTTTTTTGCCGTCTTTATAATAATCCGTTCCGTATTTTTTCTTATATTCTTCCTGATGATTCTTATAATAATTGCCTCTGCAATATGCGTAACACAGCAATCCGTCAGGATAATCAAGATGTACCATGCTTCCTTCCTCAAAGAAGTAATAAGCTTGAAGCAGATCATAATTAAGATCTCCATCCGCTCCTCTCATTGGAAAGCCAAAGATTTTCATAAACTCATCTTCTTTACCGACATATGCTTCCATGATCAAATTTATCGGTATCATATAAGAACACCCATAATTAGCCAATATGAATAATTTTCTAAAGATCTCACCGTCCGATAAATTTTTACATTGCGGCATGTTTTTTATATATTCATATTTTTCTTTATCTTGAACAATTATATAATCATCAAAATAATGAGGATGTTCTAATATTATAGATTCTATTTTTTCATCCGACAGATAAGGACAATTTTCATCGAATATAAATATGTCTCTAAGCGGATCACCCTGATCTGCTCCATATTTGCCAATATCATCAAACGGCTTGGGCGTTATAATTGACTCAAAAACAAGATTTGTTGACTTTATATATTTATTATTTTCATTCATGCTTGCTATTTCAACCGGAACTGAATTGGCATTTGCATTATCAACATCACCTATTGACTTCTGCTGCCTCGAAAGTGCTTCGTTAACCACTCCCGTTCCAAAGTCTCTGAAATCATCACCAGAGCCTGCGACGTCTTTCCAATGCTCAATAAGGAGGTCAACGCATTCTGTGCCGCTGACCTCCTCCTGTGATGAGAGCGCCGAAATGTCGAGTTTCTGCACGTTCTCATGATTATAGATATTATCTTGTTGCTGCCTAAAGCCTGCGTTGTTAAAATAAAGCCTGCCGGCGTTTGCGGGCTTATTGTTCGCAGTCGGATCATATTTCAAACTCATTCTTTTCACTCTTTCCTATATTCAACGTGGAAGCAGATCATTGATATTCACATCATCAAAAATTCCGTGATCAATATTCCACTGGCCTTTATTCTCAGGATCTTTAAGCGGCTTTTTATAGTTTACGGAAAAGGCATCATAGCCATATCCCCTCATTGCATTCTTTTGGGGATCATAAAACAATCTCCTTCCGTTGGTCGATATCTCAAATCTTCCATCATCGGAAATATTAATCAATTCAACGGCGTGATCAATTGGTTTATCGTTAGTAGTAATTCCTTCATAATCCTCAAAAACAAAGCCCCCGGCCAATCCTAAAAATACTTTACCTCCATTATCAAGAGCTTTCTTTAAAGCAGCGGAATCAGGAATAAGTCCAAGATCCTCTATTTGAACATCCATTATCTTATTCTTCTTCATAAAATGATCCAGCTTATTGGCAGCGGAAATTCTATACTCACCCTCAATTTTCACATTCGGCCTGTAATCTATAACACCGCTCTTTTGGATTTCTTCCGCCTCTTTTAAACAGTTATTATCAAGCGCTCCGTTATCACTATCAACCGCAAAGTCTGTTCCGTATTTCTGCTTGTATTCATTAGGTCTTATCTCATAGTACTGCTTTCTATATTTGGCACATGCATTTACCCCTTCATAGCAATCAAGATGTACAACATTTTCCTCTGCTAAAAAATAATAAATCTCAAGCAGCTCATAATTGAGTTCCCCATTCTCATTCTTCATAGGGAATCCAAATTTCTTTAGAAACCCCTCTTCATCTCCTGCATATGCATCAAATATAATATTCACCGGAAACATATATGAACATCCGTATTGTTTCATATTGATCATTTCCCTTAAAATCTCAGCATCAGTCAGATTCCTGCATCCGGGAATTTGCTTGATCCATCCGTACTGTTCCTTATCCTTAGGAATAATGTAATCATCGTATTTATTAGGATCAGCCATAAACAGTTTTAAACCATTTGGATCGTTTATATTAATTGGAATATCATTATTGGTTTTAAAAACTCTGCTTATTCCCAACCCCTGATCAGCTCCAAAATCCCCGAAAGCGTCTAATGGTTTGGGATTTTTCTTGGAAGCCGCAGCTAAATTTGACGCAGCCATGAGACGTTGTATATAATTCATTTTTTCTATCTGCTCATCTGTATAACCGCCCTCACGGAGTACACGCATCATATTATCTCCGTATTCCAGGCCATACAATGTATCGGGATCCACCTGCCCTGATTGGGCATGTCCCAGCATTTTGATAGTCTTATAATTATTAAATGAAAGAGGCTCTGGCGTCGCGTCCGCGTTGTTAAAAGAATTTGTTGCATTGGCAATCTTTTGGTTAAACTCACCGTTAAACGCCTCTGTATCGTGCGCTCTTACATGATCGGTAAGCTCGCTGTCAAATGCTACGAATTTGTTCTGACACTCCTTTACATAGCCTCCGTTTCCGCCGACGCTGCAAAAATCGGCAAATGAATTATTTACTCCGCCTTTATTGGGCTCCGGAAATTCTCCGTATTTTTCACCAAACTCCTTATTTAGCTCACCTATGATCAGATCCACAGAACCCGCTATCTTACCAAACTTTCCATGGTATCCAACAAAATCAGTATCGATCGCTTCAAGCACATCGTAATCAATATACGCATAAGGAGATGAATCCACCATCGTCCTAAAACCGTCAAGGATATCAATCTGTTCCTGAATACACTTTTTGTGCTCATCGGCAACTTTGATATTCATTGAACCCATTCCGTTACCGATGAAATTCTTTGTCTCATCGGCGGCCTTACCCATAAAAGACTCACTGGCTACAAATGACTGATATGCCACTCCCGTTGCCTCGGATTTCTTACAATAATCCACGGCAGCGTTCTGCATATTTAAAAATAGCTCTGCGGTTTTCTTTGCATCAAACCACTTTCCTGCATTATAGTTGACCTTATTTTCCATTTACTCTTTCCCTTCGTTTTTTACTTATTCCCGTCCCCAAGGTCTTCTCGCAGATTATTAATTTACTTTGATTGCGTAGTAATCGCTGCAATCTTCGGTATGTTTTTTCGGATCGTAGTAATATTGTTTTCCGTTGCAGGATACTGTATACATTTCTCTTTCGACTCCGTCAGAACCTTTGATTTTCCGAACATCCGTTATAGTAATCTCATTTGAACGAAGTTCCCCAACTCCGATCAATGCAGGATTTCCATCTCCAGCTTCCAGATTACAAGGATCGGCACATTTAAACACAACCTTATAGCCTGCGCTCAAATTCTGCTTGATTTCGGAATTGGTCGGTATTCCATTAAATACCATAGCTTCTCTCTTCGCATTATTATCTGAAAGATTAACCGTTTTCATTCTTTCTGCAGTAGATTTACCGTTCAGTTTTGTGATCGTCACCTGTTCACCGTGATCTTTGCAATATTGCTCAAATTTCGCATTCTCCCTTTCAGATGTTTCTACATAATACTTTCTATCGGTACCGACCAGTTTATAAGTAGCTATGTTTATTCCCTTCGCTTTATTTTCCTGCTTTACAGCCTCTGCTGCAGCAACACTGTCCTGATATATATTTGTTCTGTTTGCTTCTTTGTTATATGTTTTCACATATTCTTCCTGATGATCCATATAATAATTAAAGTAATAATCGGTAAGACACTTCATATCATCTGCATTATCATAATCTATGATCATGCTGTTTCCGTATTTAGCATAGAAATCAAGCATAATTCCTTCTTTATTAAATTTTCCGTTTGTATCATACAAAGGTATATTGTATTTTTTCTTAAATTCATCCGGCTTTTCGCTATATTTGCTAAGTAGCATATCCAAACGATTAGTATCCATTGATCCTCTGGCGGCCATTCCCTCCGCCGCATCAGCCAGATAACTATTAATAGAACTGCCTGCTAATACGGAATTAGTTGGCCAATCTTTACACTCCGGTATTAATGCCGACATTTCCGCCAATTTCTCACATTGTGTATAGTGAATATTGCCGTTGGCATCTTTATATGTTCTTTCCCAGAAACCATATAAGGGATTCTCACCCTGAATCAGTTTTCCTGCTCCATTTTCTTTTTCCCAAATTGATATTGAATAACAGTCACCCATTTTCATGTTTACAGGTTGACCCGCGGAAAGGATATACCATTCTTTTCCTTTATATGCAACATAATATCCATATTCATCAAATCCTGTGATATTAACTGTTTCTTTACCGTCTATTTTCCCTACAGGTTCATACGCCACATAACCTTTCGAATCTATATACCTCTGAGAAAATACACAATTCTCCACTTCCGATATAATCGACTTTCCGCTTTTAAGCTCACTCAATAACAATTCCTTCGGAGGATACTGCGAACCTTTGTTTATTTTCGTTGCATTCATAGAAAGATTGTTTCTGTCAGTAAAATATTCAAGCTCATTAAGATTAGCTGCCATTCCATCTTTTTCGGATGTAAGGTCAGAAAAAATTCTTAGTGGCTCATTCGTATCCGGTTTACGCATATGGTTATCTACCAAAAGATCATTGATATTCCATCCCTTGTTAATGTTCGAAACAAGATCTTTTCTGATCTGCTCTTTGGCAGCAAGATTTATGCTTCCATCTTGGTTCATAAGTCTTATATTGGGATGTAATTTCTGAAACTCCTCAGGATGCTTTATATAATAATTGCATTTCTCCTGAACAATACTACCAACGCCTCCAATCTTATACGGATCTATTACGTCCATAGTTTTTTCACGATATAATCCCTGCATTACCTGATAATTCAGATCACCGTCATACATCCTTGGCATATCAAACCTATCCTGAAACCAATCTTCCGAGAACTTCGATGTTTGCTGGAATATTACATTAGTTGCGGCAGAGTCTGAGCTTTTTATGGAATCTAACGCTCTAAAAATAGCATAATCTCTTTTATCAGGTTGATCCATATCAGTCCACTTCGAATCGCCATTCTTTCTACCTTTTTGCTCATAGAAAGTTCTATCCCAATCGCGCTCACCTTCTATCCTGTCATATACTCTTCCGTTTCCGTCTAAATGAATCCCAAAAAATCCCCAACGAGAAACTCCCGTACTCTCATGATTGGCTCCATAGCTTCCAACTCTATCAAATGGAGACTTAGATAATGGGGCATTATTAACCTGGTATTTTGCATTCACATCATTGCCAAGATCAGCATCTATATTCTTTATGAATTTCATATTGGTGAATTTAAGAGGCTTTGGCATAGCATCCGCGTTGTTTAAAGAATTTGTTGCATTGGCAATCTTTTGGTTAAACTCACCGTTAAACGCCTCTGTATCGTGCGCTCTTACATGATCGGTAAGCTCGCTGTCAAATGCTACGAATTTGTTCTGACACTCCTTTACATAGCCTCCGTTTCCGCCGACGCTGCAAAAATCGGCAAATGAATTATTTACTCCGCCTTTATTGGGCTCCGGAAATTCTCCGTATTTTTCACCAAACTCCTTATTTAGCTCACCTATGATCAGATCCACAGAACCCGCTATCTTACCAAACTTTCCATGGTATCCAACAAAATCAGTATCGATCGCTTCAAGCACATCGTAATCAATATACGCATAAGGAGATGAATCCACCATCGTCCTAAAACCGTCAAGGATATCAATCTGTTCCTGAATACACTTTTTGTGCTCATCGGCAACTTTGATATTCATTGAACCCATTCCGTTACCGATGAAATTCTTTGTCTCATCGGCGGCCTTACCCATAAAAGACTCACTGGCTACAAATGACTGATATGCCACTCCCGTTGCCTCGGATTTCTTACAATAATCCACGGCAGCGTTCTGCATATTTAAAAATAGCTCTGCGGTTTTCTTTGCATCAAACCACTTTCCTGTATTATAGTTGACCTTATTTTCCATTTACTCTTTCCTTATTCCCTTCCATTATTTAAAAAACTTATCCCCATTACTACTTTTTTTATCCAACTTTTATTGCAAAGTAATCACTGCAATCCGCGGGATGTTTTTGTGCGTCATATATGTAATTTTTTCCATTTACAGCAACAACATATTTGTTATCAGCTGTTATTCCGGTGATCGTAACATTATCAGCTTTAAGATCATCCAAAGTGATCGTTCCTTGATTTCCATTTGCATCTTCAAGATAATAGGCATCAGATGTTTTAAATACAACTTCATATCCACTGTCTAAGTAGCGTTTAATATCATCATTGGTTGGTATGCCGTCATATCGAATGGCATCACTTATGTCTTTGGGATTCGGTCTGCTCTTCCCCGCAAACAATCTTTCAAGTCGATCCTTTTTAGCCACTCCCTTGATTGGTTCTATAAGTACGTTATCCCCATGATTTTGGGCAAATTCAGCGAATTTTCTATTAAAGTCATCCTCCGTATCATTACCGCAAAACAATCCGCCAAAGTGTAACGGAACATAACGTATGCCCTCATTATCGTACGCATATTTCATAGCAAGAGTTTCTTGTTTGCATTTTTTATCCAGTGTTTTGCTCAACAATTTGCCTTCTTCATTGTAAAGATCCATACCGTACTTTATCCTGAATTGGTCGGGATTCTCGAGATAATAATTCCGTCTGTAATCAAAATATATTTTTCTCTGTTTGGGATCCTGCATGTCTAGAGTAACTTTATCCCCGGTCTCCAAAAACAGCTTATATAGAAGCAATTTTTGATTTGGTTTCCCTTCGTTATCATACATAGGGATATTGTATTTTTGCTCGAATCCTTTTTCATCGTTTTTATATTTATCAAAAATAACATTAAGACGCGCTTTATACGCCGATCCTCCCTTTTCCAGAACCTTATCTAAGTAATCAATCGGATCAGCATATTCCCACCCAATCTCGTGATAATACTTATATCCGGGTTCTTTTAGCTTTTCTGTATATATATCCCTAGGAGTTATGTTGTTATTATTTGTATTAACCTGTTTAGGTGTGATCTTAACAGAATAAAAATCACTGAATTTTGCGTTGATATCTTGTTTGTCAAAATCTATGCTACATCTTTCCCCGTTGTAAGATACAAATACTCCTCTTTCACCATATTTACCTGTTACAGTGAATTGCTCAGCGCCGTTAATTTTAATCTCTTCAGCATTATCTTTATACAGCTTGATATTTTCTGCCTGAAAAGTAACTGTATTCTTCTTATCTAATTCATCTTTTATTGTTTTAAGTTCCGGAATTTGCAGGCCGGTGCTTATTCTTTTGGCACTCATATCATAACCTTTCGCATTACAATAATATGAAAGCTTATTGATCATGATCGTAGAAGAATCACCATAAGATTGATCTATATAAAACGAAAGATCTTTGGCTTTTTTTCTGAATAATTCTATGGCATCATATGAAAAATGCCCGTCCGCTTCAAATAATCTGTGGTTCGGATAATCTGCTTTAAACTGATCCTGATGGTTCTTATAGTATAAGCATGCGTTATCGATATAAGCTTCTACACCTTCATTTTCGTTTAAATAAATATTGTTGTCGGAAAACATTCGATAATCGGTTATAATTTTTCTGAAATCCAGGTCGTTGTCCCTCATCTTATTTAGACCTGTATGTGATTGAAAATCCGCATCGGAATAATACTGTGTCTGATCTAAGAGAATATTACCTGCGGCAACATCATAACTGGTTGTTTCCATCAAATAGTCATGAATTTCCATATTGCTCATTGATTGAAATTCCTCAGATTGACGGAACATATTGTATATTTCCCGGTCTTTTCCGGAAATGCCAAATATCCAACAGTCGGTTCCTTCTCCCATATCCTTATGATTTCCGCCAAATTTACCTTTTTTATCAAAAGGTTTTTCTCCTATCATATCGGCATTGTTTTGATCTACCAAAGTTATGGACCTTGCTATCTTGCCGAGCGTAGGGTTGAGCACTCCGGTTCCAAAATCACTGAACTCATCGCCCACATATGCAACGTCTCTCCATTGCTCAAGAAGGAGACCAACGCAATTAGTTCCGTTGATCTCCTCCTGTGCCGAAAGCGCTGAGACGTCGAGTTTCTGCGCGTTCTCATGATTATTGATATTATCTTGTTGCTGCTTAAAGCCTTGGCTATCGTATTTTAAAATCATTTTTTCTCTTTCCTTTCGTTCTTTACTTATCCCCGTCCCCACGGGGCGTTCTTTGAATCATTTCTTCGGTTCCGTTATATAAGAAATCATATTTTCGGAAGCAAGTGCTTCCGGGCCGGCATAATACTTTTTTCCGAAAAGAGATACGGCATAACGATTTTTCAGCGAACCGTCTGTATCCTTATATTCCTCCACTCCTGTTATAGTTGCGAACTGAAAACCTTGTGACGATGGTAAATCTTTTTCTAAATGATTCCCCAGCTCATCGGTAAGAGTGCCGGCATCAATAAAACGAATAACAACACCTCCTCGTTCTGTCACCTCTTTTATCTTATCGACCTTTAGAGGTTCATTCGAACAACTAACCTTCATATCTATTCCACGTTTCTTGCAATAACTGTTTAGTCTATCCATGGAATCAGAATCATTACCGCTATAAGCATCTGTTAACAGACAATAATCAATGAGAAGCATGTTGGAATTAATCTCCCCGTCAATCCCTTTCATTGTAAAAGGCATCTTTTTATTAAATTCCTTTTCATTACCGGAAAACATCTTAAGAAGCGCATTTACCTCGGCGGAAATATCATCTCCATACCTATTTATATTATTCAATAATATATTTAACTGATCTTCGCTATAATTCGGATCATGAAAATTCCTGATATATTCCAAAATTCTATATTTATTTTCTCCAAACTCTTTCATGGGTCCGGTTGAATCCGCTCCGTATTTACCTATATCATCAAATGCACTTTTATTCATACCTGCAAGTCTTGCCTGCAATGCTTCGCAGCTCTCTTTAAATGCTTTATTTCCAAATGCACCCATGACCTTATTATTCTTGATGTTCTCAAGACCACTTACCATATTGCTTAAAATCCGGTCGGCCTCATAAGGTGTTTTCTTGATCTTATATATTCGATATTCATCAATTTTATTAACATTATCACTATCGTCCATATCAAAATACAACTTCTTTCCCCATGTTGATACTATATATCTTATTTTCTCTTTTCCGTTATTATCTTTGGTTCTTTCAACCCCTGTTATTGTCATGGAGTGAGATCCTACATTTAATCCCAGATTATATGGAAATCCATTTTCATACTCCAATTCAAAATCAGTAGCACAAAAAGTTACAGTATATCCGTTATCCAGAGCATTCTGTATTCTAGTCGCGGCCGTAGAATCATCAAGTTTCGGATCTATGCGATTGGCATCAATGTCTAGATTGTGTTCTGTGCAAAAACGCACAATTCGATCTGCTGTATAATTAGTCGAATGATAATCTTCATCGGTTGTTACCAATGTGACTCCGGCATTTTTTAAATCCGTAGCCACACCTCGTACATCACCCAGATCATACCCCGGATATTTCCTTAAGAATTCTTCCGGATGCCTATTATAATAATAATCTGCGAAAGCAGCCACTCCATGTTCCCCATTAAGATAAATCTTATTTTTGTTATTAAGATAGAAACTCAAAATAAGTTTTCTGTAGTTTAGATCCCCATCCTTATTCAACATAGGAAAACCGAAAACTCTTTCAAACTCTTCCGGTCTATCCTTGAACTGATCCATAAACACATTGGCCGAAGAAGCAAAACTACATCCATGCTCGGTGTAATCATCAAGGAGATCATGAATCTCTATGTCTGATTTTTTTTCGTATCCCGGAAAGCTTCTGACAAAAGCATATGTCTCATCATCTTCACCTACAATCCAGCCGGTTCCGAGAATATTGGTACCTGCTCCCATACTTCCTTGATCAGCTCCATATTGTCCAATATCATCAAACGGATCAGTCGGTAATAGGTTCCAAATTTCTTCAGCGTCCATATTAAAAATATCAACATCCTTACATGTACTCACAGCCTTAGCATTGGCATGATCAACATCCACAAAAGACTTCTGCTCTTTGGTTAGAGCCTGATCAACAACATTAACACCAAAATCTCTAAACCCGTCTCCTGTATCTGCAACATTATTCCAATTCCGGATAAGCATATTGATACATGAAGTTCCGTTAATATCGTTCAATGCTTGTATAGCGTTTTTATCCAAGACCAGCTGCTCTTCAGCATTTGCAATGTTATTTCTGTTTTCGTTAAATGCGTTGATATCTATAAACAACGAATTGGGATTCCATGCTTTGTTGTTTACTGTAGAATCATAAATTAATTTCTTTTCCTCGCTCATTTTTATTTTCCTTTCCCCATAACACTTTTTTTCATTTACTCTTTCCAACTTTCCTTTTTATTTGTAACCATCCCCTAAGATCTTACTTTGATCTTATTAAATAAAAAGTACCGTCTCTTTGTCTTTTACCTCCTAGTAATTAAGCGTTAAATTTTATTGTATAAATTATTATTTATTTCTTTGTCTCAACCTTCATGGCGTAGAAATTACTACAGTCCTTTCCATGTGCGATCGGGTCGTAATAATACTGCTTGCCGTTGCAGGATACAACGTATTTTTCTCTCACCACACCATCTGTACCCTTGATGTTCTTAACATCCAATATTTCCATCTCTTTTGAACGTAGCTCACCAAGACCGATAACTCCGGTGTTTCCTTTTTCGTCTTCAAGATAATATGGATCGGAGCACTCGAAATACATATCGTATCCGGCATCTTTGGCTTTCTTGATCTCACCACGAGTAGGTATATTGTCATGCATCATGGCTTCCCTTCGCGCATTGAAATCAGAATTATTTACTTTCTTTAATCTATCTTGCGTAGAAAGGCCACTCATATCTTTAATCTTCAAGTTATCGCCATGAGCTTTGCAATACTGCTCAAACTTGATATTCTCATTTTCAACCGTCTCGGTATAATACCTTCTTTGCGCCTCAGGAAGCTCTATTACATGCAATCCCTTCTTTAAGTTTTCAACCTTAGCATTCTCAAAATTCTTCCTGCAGTTAGCATCAAGTTCAGCATCCGGCACATCACAAAGGTTCTTTCCATAAACATCTTTATAGACTCTTGAATTATCCTTATAATAGTTTTTCAGCCAATTTACATAAATTTCTTCACCTTCTTTTGTTCTACAATCGATCAACATTTTATGTCCGCTTTTCTGGTAATAGTCAAGCATTATATATTCAACGTTCAAATTGCCTTGTGCATCATACAGATCAAATCCGTATTTCTTTTTAAATTCTTCGGGCTTATCCTTGTATGCTCTTTCCAATATCATTGCCCTGTTAACATCATATGAACCTGCGTTTCCCATGGCAGTGATCGCATTCTTCACTCTTTCAATTTCTTCATCCCCAACAGTAGACTTTTCAAATCCCGGTAGTTTTTGATTCGCAGCGAAAGCAGCAAGGTTCTCAATTTTAGTAAAATGGTTTTTATTTAACTCCATTCCATCTACATTTATTTTTTCTATCTTATAGTCTTCCCAAATAGTGTTGTCATAAAACGGATTGGCTCCTTTAGGAGTTATGTTTCCCTCAGCTTTACGCGAAACTTTTACAGCATAAAAATCATTCGCCGAATTAGTGTTGGCACCGGATTTAGGATCATACAGCCATTTTTGTCCTTTATATGAAACTACAAGTTTATCATCCTTTACCCCCGCTACAACGAGCTGTTCTTCACCGTCTACAGTAAAACTCCTTTTGGCTGTTTCGTCCGTAAGCTCAAAATTCTTTGCCGAGAAGGTTACAGATTCTCCGTTTGTCAGAGCATTGTTAATCTCGTTATTATCGGGAGCGATAACTCCCTTATTAAGGCTTCTTGCAGTCATATCAAATCCATGTTTGTCACAATAAAAAGAAAGCTTATTTATCAGCGACAATGTACCCTTGGCATCCTTGCTTCCTCGACCCTCCTCAGGAGTATTTACAAGTTTACCGTCCATATTGAATTCAGGCTGTATATAAAAGATTTCTGATCTTTTTTCCTCAATGACTTCTTTTCTGATCAGCTCAAGTGCATACAGATTGTAGCTTCCGTCAGAATTCAATAATCTGACCCCACCATAATTCTTTTTAAACAGATTTTCATTTTCTTTATATTCAAGGGCTCTTTTCTGAATCATTGCATCAAGTGCACCGGTATCATATAATGCTATACTTTCCTCTGTTTCATTGCGGAAATCTGCATTGAAGAATCTGTAATTTAAATCACCGTTTTTACCTCTTCTGGAGAAGCCCATTTGTTTCTCAAAGGAAATGTCATCCAAATATTTCAATTGCTCAAACATAATGTTGGAAGCTGCAGTATCTGAGGTGTTAATTCTGTTCAACAAATAGTAGATACCAAGATCGGTATCATCATATAAAAGCGAATTCCTATTTTCATATCCGCCTTGCTCAGCATATTCATTCCAATTATATCTTTTTGGCTTAAGATATTTGTACAGTTCCTTGTCCTGATCATCTGCCACCTGCCTGTAACCTTCAAAAACTAAACTTAAACAAATTGTGGCAGGATTTTCATCAATGCAGAATCCTTTCCATCCGGATCCGTTATCCTCATGATTACCGCCGAAATGTTTGATGTCATAAAATGGGCTGTTCTTAGCCATAGCCTGTTTTTGTGCAGCTCCCAAGGCCGGTGAACTAATTCCCGTCAGTCCTGCCGCTCCCTGCGCATTGTTATTGTTTGTAACATCCTTGACCACCTTGAAGTTCTGAGGTGTCTTAAGTATAGGCGTAGGAGCATCACCATACTCAGTAAACACTCCTGCTGACCTTGATGTTTTGGATGTAACATCTCCAAGGAAAGATTCAGTGTCATTTTGACCGAGGTATGCGGTCATATCTTCATCGAATTTAATTAACTTATTCTGACATTCCCTGATATATCCTCCGTCACCATCACCACCGCAGAGCGCTGTAAATTTATTGTCGACCGTTCCCCTGTCGGGACGGGGAAACGTTCCGTAATCGGGTCCGACAAGCTTATCAAGAGCATTTATTATTGCTTCCACTCTTCCCGCAATACTTCCGAAAGAACTGTGATAGCCCGTAAGGTCAGTATTGATCTTATCAAGAGCATCGTAATCGATTATTGCATTGGGATCGGAATCCACAGTTTTTTCAAAGCACTCTATCAAGCTTTCCTGATTCTCAACCATCTTCCTATGCTCATCGGCAATATCCCGGTTCATGGTTCCCATTCCGTTCAATACGAAATTTTTGGTGTTATCGGCTGCCAAGCCCTGGAATCCTTCATTAGCGGCAAAATCCTTGTATGCATCATCGGTATCTGATGACTTTCTGCAATAGTCTTGCGCTGCAGTAAGCATTCTTTCACAGAAATTTCTGGTAAGCTTCGCATCATAAAATTTTCCTTTATTAACATCTATTCTGTATATCATTCTTCTGCCTCACTGATTTTCTCTATTACTTCATCTATCTTCTTGATTACTGTCTCTATCCCGTCACCATATGAACCTATCGCGCTTGTCACTCCGCTTTTATGATCCTCTCCGGTGACTTCCAGATTTCCTATCCAACGTCCTGATGCGGTAAGATCATATCCCGATACATTTTCTTTCAATGTATTTGTCGTATTTTTCTCTCCGCCAAGACTTTTTTTGTATTCCTCAAGTTGTTTTATAATATCTGCCTTATCCATACTTAATCTCCGATCTCTATGATATATGCACGGTAAATTCCATGTCTGATATTCTTACTGTTTCTCCGTTACGAACACGGACGGGATTCCCCTGTTCGATACTTACATTTCCGACATATGTACCGTTACTGCTTCCAAGGTCCTCAACAAACCATCCGCCTTGGGTTCGCTTTAACATGCAATGCCTCCTTGATATCGCAGGATTCATGCTGAGCACTCCGTCGCAATCGCTATCTTTTCCGATCACGAATTCATCTTTACAAATATAGAATGTGAATGTTCCGAATTCACCTGAATACTCAAACTCAAGCTCACTCTCCGCTATATTTTTTCCTCCTTCTGTACAAATTAAAAAAGGAGCGTTCTCGGATATATATTTAATGACATCGTCCGTATTCTGAAGTCCGTATCTGAATTGCAAAAGAGATTCATTGAAGATCGCGCCGCTTAACATCTCTATCAAGAAGCTGCGTATCGCATCATCCCAGTTCTCTCTGCCTGCTATACTGTCGTCGTTATCTACGGGTATAACAGGTAACCTGAAAGTATCTTCATCTCTGTCATAGAAAAATGTCTCATTTGTAATGTCTATATACGAGCGATCAAGGAACGCACTTCCGACGCACAGTTTAAGAAGTTCTGCCAAAGATCTTATGAAAACAATTATTTTGTTTTCATCGATTCCGGAAGCCGTCTCTTTTACATATTTCTCAATTCCGCAGACAATGGTTTTCTTTCCGTTATAGCTTATCTCCCTAAGCGGAAGCATATAATCGTTGCTGCGGATTACGGAATTGACTCCGAGTTTTGAGATAATGTCTTTTTCTTCTATCTCATACATTATTTGGTTTTTAAACTGATTCTTTATCATGGCGTTTACCTTTCGTTCTATCAGAGAATCGCTTCAGCGGTATCTCTGAAAGCTTTCATTTCAACCAGTTCCTCAATAATATTTGAATTGTCTTTTATATCTATCTTTTCCCTAGTTTCACATATATTTAAACCGCAGAATGTCTTATCCGATGAAAAGATATTGCTGCTTTCATTTTCATACGGATAACATACAAGCGTGCTGTTCTCCGTTACTTCTTTGGTGTTATCCAAAAGCTTTTCGATCTTTCTTATTGCATCTTCACTTTGATCCGAGATGATCACGATGCTCTTGCTGTTCTCAAGTCTTGTGACCGTATCTACGGAAAAACCAAAAGGATGATCGATGATAATGTCATCATAGATATCAAACTTTTGTATCTCTTCCGCTATGCACAGCATCGCACCGGACGTCATTCCGTATGAAGACAAAAGATGTTCGAACTGCGGTATATAATCAAAGTCATCATTTTTGACAAGTCCGTCGAGTTTTCCCGTTATCCCCTTTATGACAGCTTTTATTGAAAGCGCCTCTTCTTCACCTGCAAAAGACTCATTGTCTTTCATATACACATTGAAGTCCTGAAGGTTATCAGCCGATATGTACAAAACTTTTCTTCCATAGGCCGAAAGGTGCTTGGCAATCGTAATAGCTGCAATGGTCTTGATCTTGGGATCATTAACACTTATCACGTCGTGGATCCTTGTCTTACCGGCGTCTATTCTCTTACTTCTTCGCATGTAATCAGCGCCAAGTATCTTCATGATTCCGGGTACTCCGGAGTATTTACTTATGACGTTTGCTCCGATCTTGTCCGTTTCGGTAATAAGATATTTATGCCCGATAGACTGATTATTCGGATAAACGTCCAATAGACTCTCATCAATAAGGAGGGTATCTACCTTATGCGGAGTCTGTACATAACTCTCAAGGTAATCACTATCGGTTATGACTTCGATCTGATAATCTTCCGATATTTCCTCCGTAAGAGTTCCCAATATATTAATTACGTATTCTTTATCTAAACTGACCAATAATAGATTTTTCATCAGTTATCACCTTTATTCTGCAAAAATGACCGAACCGTTTCGAATACCGTACTCATTGAGCTTGGTATCCCCTCTGATAAGTCCGATCGGGTTTTCCATTCTAAGGTAGCTTTCCTCCGGATTGTCTATATCGATCTCCAGATTAAAGCTTTCTTTTAATCCATATATAAGTTCATTTCCTGTTATATTGAGCGGGATCTCTATATCCATGCCGCTCGGGATCTTTTCATTCTTAAAAATGACTATTACCTTATCATTCATCTTCTTCTACCAAAAGCTTTACTTCTTCAATTCTTTTAATAACTTCATCTATTCCGGCGTTGTACAATAAAAGTGATCCGGATATGGCTCCCTTTTTATGTGTTGCGTTTTCATACAGATTGCCGCGCCACTTGTCGTCATGATCAAGCTTATAATTGGAAACGGGGCCATGTACGTTTCCTTCAACTTTCTGCTTTTCAACATTAAGCATCCTTATATATTCATTGAGTCTGCTAATCTTGTCACTCATTTCTTTCCCTCCGATCATCTTCAGTGATATAAGCGTTTTTATAATATGAGTCCGGGCAAATATATTGCCCGGAAACATATTGAAAAAAATAAATAATTTATACAGTACGAACCTTGACTGTAGAAGCGTTCTGCTCGTCGACTGCCTGTGTATTTGCAACGGCCTGTCTTGAAACTTCGCCGATAACACCAACCTTCTTTGAGTGCTTTGACATATCTACACTTACATCATCGGTTGTTGTTACATATGCAAGGCTGAATGCACCCTTAGTTGCTGCCTGTACTCTAGCTGTGATAGCGTCTACTTCCTTCATATCTGCTTCAAGTGCTGCTGAGATCTCCTCGATTGTGGAAGCCTTGCTAAGCACCGCACTTGCGTTCATTTTTAATACTGGATTTGCCATTTCTCTTTCCTCCTATTATCCAAAGTATGCCTGACTCATCATATTTGCGTTTCTTGCTTCATTAGCTGCGAAATTATTACTTGCATTTTCAAGAAGTTTGCTGCAAGTACCGATATTTGCATCGATGATCTCAACCTTATTGCGTGAATCAGCAAGAAGTGCTCTCGCATAATCAGCGTCTGCACCTGTCCACTCATCTGCTCCGTTTTTGATAAGATCTTCAAGCTGCTCAACCTTTTCAACGACTCTGTTTTTTACCTTGAGGTAATCTGCCATACATGTAGCTACCTCCGAGTAATTAAACTCAATTACTTCTGATGTTCCCATTTCTTTTTCTCCTTTTCCTTTTATTGGTGTTTTGACGTAATCGTCTTAACTTTACAGATCACGCCGTTATCTATGTAAAATGCATCATCTTTCTCAATCTTTCTGCTATTCTGCTTAACAAAAGCATTCGGTAAGTCGATAGCTTTAACCTTGTTGGCGTCCTCAAAGAATAGGTGCGTACCCTCTTCGGACAGCTGTTTAAGAATTTCGCCCGACTTATATGTAATAGCAACATTGTCGAGATTGGTGTGCATGATACAAGCTCTGTAGCCTCTCAGCTTACTTGTAATGACTTTGTACAGATAAAATACTTGCTCATCTCCCATGATGTCATCGATAGCCAGCGGTGTATTTATCATGATCACCAGCATAGGCTCCTTAGAGATCATATCGGGATCTTTGGCCATTTCATCGTACCTTCGTCCCAGCTCCGCACTAACTTCATTGATATAAGTGCATACATCTTCTGTAGTTATCGAATAGCCTACGGTTATCTCAAGATCCTGAACAAATGACAGTTCTCTTGAGACATCATCTATAACATAAAGTTTAGTAGGAGCAATTTCTCTGTACCTGTTAAGCATATCTGTAACCGTTCGTATAAACGGTAATCTGCCTGACTCCGCCGTTCCCATAAGTGAGAACAGTGTCTGTCTTGCAAAGTCCATATAAACAGGTTCTATCGAAGAATAACTTATGCCGACCGGTATCCTGTAGTTATCAATATTTGCAATCTTGATACCGTAGTTCTCATCAAGATATTCTTCCGTAACAGCTTCGGGAATTGTAGGAATCCTTGCTGCGCGGCTGTCACTTCTTTCGTTGACCTCAGCAACAAATTTACGGATCTTATCAATTCTCTCAACTTCTTTTTTGGCATCAAATGCCAGATATGTCTGAAACTCTCTTATCTGACCATCAATAGTTGTGATCGCTCTGCCCGAAACCTCATCGGGCTCGAGCTTGCATCTGTCAAAGAGAGTCGTATACTGCGTTGAATCATTACAGTAAAATGCTATCTTGCGGCCAAAAGCGGTAAGTAGCTTAAATCCGATTCCCGTAGCTGTGGGATTGGTGATCACAACAGATACTCCGACGGATAATCCGTCCTGACAAATACTTAAAAAAGTATCATCGTAATCTTCATAGGTTGCTTTAAACGCTGAGAAGTTCTCAACTAAAACAACTATCTGGGTAAGCTCTTTATATCCCGCTTCTCTGTATGCCGAGAAAGAACTAAGTCCCATCTCCGCAAACATCTTTTGTCTTTCATCTATTGTATTGACGATCATAGCAAAGAACTGCTTGAGCATTGTCTCATCCTTGATCGTCACAACACCGCCGACGTGTGCAAGTGATCCGAAATTACGAAGGATCATTGAAGCAAAATCAAGTATGTATATTGATACTTCATCAGCTCCGTATCCATCGGCAAGTCCTCTTATCAGGCACTGAACAAAGTTGGTCTTTCCCATAAGTGCCGATCCTGTAACATAGGTATTTTCCTTTGTCAGGTTGAGCTTAATGACATCCTGCAACTGATTCTCGGGATCGTCATAGACACCAAGCGGAACAACGACATCCGTTTCCTTCTTGGAATCTCTTTCGTATTTCTTATACTCAATAAGCTCTTCAAGAGGCGGAAGACATATCGGTGAAAGCTTTTCAATGTCTTTTTCCTTGCAGTATTCCGCGATGTAATCAACTATCGCATCAAGCTGCGTGATATTGGCCTCTTCCTTTTCAGGTGCCTGCTTATAGAGAGTTCTTTTGGCTCCCATAAAGTTAACTTCGGATATCTCAAACTTTGTCGTCTTATCAACTGCTCCGACTCCCGCCGGCGCTCCGCTGTATGCGGATTGAAGTAGCTGGAATACCTCGTTGTTACCAACTTCCAGATAGCATCGACCGGGCTCTCTGATCTCTGCGGCAAGAGGTGATTTAAGTACTTCGTTTGAATCCGACTTATCCTGCACCTTAAGGCAGAGCTTGAAACGAGAGTTACTCCAGATCTGATCGTTAACGACACCTGAAGGCTTCTGTGTTGCGAGTATCAAATGTACTCCAAGGCTTCGTCCGATACGTGCGGCACTGATAAGCTCCTGCATGAAATCGGGCTGATCCGCTTTCAGCTCGGCAAACTCATCGACTATAAGAATGAGATGCGGCAGCGGTATCTTCACTTCGCCTCTTTTATAAAGATCTATGTAATTGTCAATGGCATTGACTTCCGCTTCCGCGAAAAGTCTCTGTCTCTTCATAAGCTCAGCTTTTATTGACATGAGTGAGCGGTTGACCTGCTTACCGTCAATATTGGTGATAGCTCCGTTAAGGTGTGGAAGCTTCTTGAACTGGTTAGCCATTCCACCACCCTTAAAGTCGATAATGATAAAGCCGACTTCATACGGATGAAACTGCGTACACATCGAAAGTACATATGTCTGCAAAAGCTCTGACTTACCGGCACCGGTTGTACCTGCAACAAGTCCGTGAGGGCCGTGGCCTTTTTCGTGAATATCAAGGCTGACTTTACTTCCCGATGCATCAACACCGATCGGCGCCGACATACTCTCGAAAATCTTTGAGCTTGCCCATCTCTCTCCGATCTTAAGATCGTAAGCTGTGAGTATGTTGTACAACTCATAGAAAGTAATGTTCTTGGTAAGCGTGCTCTCAAGGCTTATCTCGTTTACATGAACGCAAGCGAGCTTTATAGCCGCCTCGCCGGCCTGGCTCTCCGTAAGTTCTTTATACTCAAAGCCCTGCATCTTCACTGCGTCTTTTGCTTCCTGAATGAATCCTTTGTTTCCTTCGGATTCAAGATAGATAACTTCGTCGCAGGCTTTGTGCAAAAGCTCTTTACACTCATCGAAGAAAAGGAAAGTAAATCCCATATTCTTGGCATTTTTTATGAAATTGGTAATTGGATGTTCGATTAACTCTTTTGACCTATATGCAAAGACCACATAGTGTGTAGAATCCCCTTTTTTATCATCATAACTACTTTCCTTTTTTCCCTCTCTTGCAGAGAGTTCGTTATACATCTTATCCAGAATGACTTTCTTACTGTCGGGATCATACATGATGTTACGTATTCCCATGTCCGACAGATTCTGAAGCCATCTGGCCCACTCAAAATCCGGGACATCTTCCGGATGTATCAACAGATAGAACTTTACGTCTTTGAAATAATGCTGTCCCGAAAGCGTGATCATAATGTTTCTGACCATGCTCAGGAGCTTATGTCTTTCTCCGACAAACCCAAGTGCGTTGACGTCTTTAAGATGAAGCGTTATAGGCATCTGTTCAATCGTCTCGTACTTGTCATGTAATTCTTCGGGATATGCCATGAGAGGATCCGAAGTATCCAGCTCATCCTGTTCCCTAAACTCAACCTGGTTAAAGGCTTCTATCTTACCAAGTCCAATCGGTACCGTGAGATAATCCTCATGTTCCGGACATTTTTCAAATAATCTTGCATCAAAGTTCTGTATCTGATTTATCATCTCATCAGGTAAGATGTTCATTTTCTGTGAGATAACACGCTCTTCTTCGCGTTCTTTTTTTATCTCTTCATCTTTTTTGACAAGATATTCGTTATATACTTCAACTCTGCGCTTGTTCTGCTGTTTAACTTTTCTTCTGTTTACAAAGAACAGCACAATTGTCATTCCGAACATGCAGCCGTACATGAGGCCGTACATTATCATGAACGAGTTGTTTCCGCTTCCGCCGTACATCCTGGTTCTCATGACTGTCATCATCATTATCATGATGAACATCGGCAGCATGGTTAAGAGTGTTGTCCACGGCTGCTGCTGTGCTTCTGACTTTGGCGGGATGACGTTGAGTCTTTCCTTTGGCTGAATGTATTGGAGTCTTACGTTCTGTATGAACTCAGGATATTTGAACCTGTTGTTCTGTTCCTTTACAACGTATGCCTTAAGCTGTGTCTGAACCCTTCCGTCCGATACGGTGTACAGTTCACCTTCGTTTAAGTAAAAAGATATTCCGAAAACGGTAAGGAACTGTTTATTTCTGAGTTTCACCCGATTTCCCTTCCGGGTGATACCGTTTATCTCAACTCCGAATCTGAGTCCGGAAGCATCAACTATGTATTTGTCATTATCTTTTTTAATGACGCATTTCTGTGTTGACGATCCCAAGCCCTTAAGCTTGATATCACAGTTGTTTCCGCCTATCGAGATTACGGAAGTATCCCCGATCTCAATGTGAAGATCGTAATCGTCCTGAACCTTACCAAAGTCCAGTGAAAAGTCCATCTTAATGGCGGTTATATCCGTTCCTTCATAGCAGACCTTAACTCTGTCACCGGGTACAAGCTCATGCATATACTCTTTTCCACCCGAGTCGTTAAGGATATAGTTTCCTTCGCCGCACATCATGACGTAGGTATCTGCCTGCTTTTTAAGCGTTATCTGAAACTCTTCCGAATAAAGTCCCTTTGGAAGACGTATCTGAGCTTCCTTAGCCGTACCGATAAGGATGTTCTCGACGTCATCGGGAATAACGGTTTCTTTATATAGTTTGTTTCCATACACGATGAGCTTATATCTCAACATGTCATTTTCTATATTCGAATTCCTCATTAGCAAGTCTGATCACATCCCCTTTGTTAAGCAGCTTGGTCTCTCCCTCTCCAAGCTTGGTTCCGTTTACGAATGTTCCGTTGGTAGAATTCTTATCTTCAACGCATACACCCTGTGAATTAACAGTGAATGCTGCATGTATTCTGCTGATCGCACTGTTATCACGTATGCAGTAATCAACGTGTAGTGAATCTTTTCCTATCGTTGTTTCTTCTTTGCAAAGGAGAATGTTGTCTCCCGTTTTCTTTCTTATAAGCGTTCCGCCGTTAAATGAGCCGTTTGTGCTCTTTGTTATAACGGGGCCTTCTGCAAGAAGTGCAGTTCCTTCATCGCTTGAATGTGAAAGCGATCCTGTTTCCATTCCTGTTCCGCCGCTCTGATTCTCATTGGTATCACTAAGATCAGGCTTGGGGAACGGTCTTTCCGGAAGAAGCTTTTCTCTTTTCTTTGCTTCCTTCTCAGCCTTCTTCTTGGCCTTTTCTTCAGCACGTCTTTGCTTTTCCTCTGTGCGCTTTTTCTTTTCTTCCTCTGTGATAGCAGGTTTTTTTCCAAGAAGGATCATTACAACCGCGATCATCGTAGCGAGCAGTAATACGATCACTGCGATGAGAATTATTAAAATTGTATTTGAATATTTATCGGTTGCAACGTTTCCGGTTGTACGGTTGTTTATATATATGACAGAGGCTCCTGTCGTTGACTCCTCAATCTCAGGCTTAACTGTGCCCGGAGTAAGCTTGTTGTAAGCGATACCGAATGAATCCAAAACATTGACGATCTCTGTGGAATCTATTGCTACCGAGTACTGTCCGTCCTTTTTAAGGACATTCATTCCGATCACGTCTCCATTTTCGTTTACAAGCGGTCCACCGCAGTTATTCTGACCAACCTCAGCGTTATGTGTGATGACGTAAACATCATCGAGGCTGTGAATATTAACAATCTTTCCCGATGATATGATAGTGTCTTTCTTGTCATATCTCTGGGGGTTCTTGTCATAATTTATCTCATCCGGATAACCGATCGAATGCACGTAATCTGTCGTATTATACGGAAGATCATTGGTGAATCCGTCATCTGATGTATAAATTGAAAGCGGTTTTCTGTTTACAAGATTTTCGCTTGGAGTAAATACAGCCATGTCGAGCTTATCGCTCTGCTGATACAGTTCACAGCTGACTGTCATATCTACTGTTACGACCACTTCGTAAGAGATATCGTCGAGCTTGTCACTTATATCTTTTATTCCAAAGCTCTTTAATGCATTCTTTCTGGTGGTCTTATCAGGTACGATTCCATTCTTACTTGTAATAATGTATTGCTTGGAATTGTCTCCCTGTGCTCCTACGATAAAACCGGTCGCACCTTTTATGATGTGGCTTGAGCCGTCATCGTCGGTGTATACACAGTTGATCTGAACCACTCCGTTTCCTGCATCTACAGCATCCGCAACAGTTGATGTCGCAAATTCTTCGCTGCTTGCTTCACTGCTTGAATCCTCAAGCGCTGTGTTCTCCTTTTCATTATTGTTTGTAAAATCTGTCCCCGTTGTTTCTTCTGTGCTACTTGTCGCTGCGCTGCTCGCCCCTTCTGCCGCGTATGTTGTTACGGGTGAAAGAGCCATGCACAATGCCATTGCCCCAATCAGAATTCTCTTTGCATAGCACTCTTTCCTTTTCATCACGTCGCCTCCTACAGATTATTTGTAAATAACTATCTGTATTAAAAGTTAACTCCTTTTCAATAAATCACTTTGTCTTTCAATAGAACAATTTGCTTTAACAAATGTGACAATTTACTTTAACATTTATGAACAAATCTGTCAACCTTAATCGGTTAAGTTGATCTCTTTATGGGTGCAGCTATATCCGCCAACACCAGTATTTATGCAGTGTTGATGTGGATTGAAATTTTACAAAATTCCTTAATTTGTTACCTAATACGAAATTTTCTCTACTTTATTATGTTTTCATGTTTTTTATGTTTTTTTATCACTTTTATGTTTGATTATTAGTTAATTTGAAGCTATCATATATATATAGTGTTGCATTATGCGTAGTCTGTTTTTCGGAGGATAAAAAATTGTCGATACCGATTACATACGATAATTTCAAAACTTATGTTTCCCTATGCAATGCCCCGTGCGCTATCTTGTCGGTTCAGCGCAGAGGAGAAGGTATATGCGGCGAAATAAAGGTTGTTGCCGCCAACGATTCTTTCAGCATGACCAATGAAGATGTTGAAGGAAAACTCTACACGGACTATTTTCCAAAAGATCCCAAATTTGAAGACATATGCTATAAGGCTGCGTTTGAAGGCGAATCCTATCACGCATATCTGGACACCAGAAAGCTTTACGGATTCTGGACTGAGAACACTACTATCCCAATCGTCCATGAGAAAGGCTCGGATATCGGATATTGCCAACTGACATATTTTCTGACAAAAGAGATGGATGCAAGCAAATATTCAATCATTCAGCCCGACATTGCTTCTTTTGTCATAGAAACATGTCTTAAACTACGAGGTGGAGATGATTTTTACACCAAGATGGATATGGTGACAAAAGATATAAGAGAATTTACTGACAGTTATGCTGCCAGCATAATGACCATATCAAGAGATCTGTATAAATTTGATGTTGTTTCGGAGAACGTACTTAACAATGAAGTCTGCCTTCGGGATATCTTTTCCGATGTTCCTTATGAGATCGTTGAATCATGGGAAGAATTGGTGGCAGATACCAACTGTATCATCATAAGAAATGAAGATGATATGCAGTATTATGAATCCAAGGCTCCCGAGTGGGTCAGAACTTTAAGAGATAACGATGTCAGGGCACTATGTCTTGTCCCGTTTATACATCAGAACACGATCATCGGATATCTTTATATCACCAACTTTGATGTAGCAAATTTAACCAAGATCAAGAACACAATTGAGATTCTCTCCGTTTTCCTTTCATCGGAGACCGCTCACCACATCTTTATAGAAAGGCTAAGGAGCCTTAGCCTTATCGATGCAAGAACCGGTGTTTATAACAGAAATGCCATGAACAACAAGGTCGATGAGCTCGCGGCTCAGCTTAGCATCAATCCGATTCCTTTCAGCGTTGCTTTTTGCTATCTCAACACTCTTAAAACAGTTAACAAGGACGGCGGACACGAGGCAGGAAACAAGCTTCTTAGAGAAGCCGCGCAGTTATTGAAGGATATTTTCAAAAACGATTATGTTTACAGATCATCCGGAGATGAATTTGCGATCATATCGACAACTTCTACGGAAGCCGAATTTAAAAACAAGGTAGAAAGTCTCAAGGAAAAGGCATCAGATCCCGCCTGGATCTATTTCACGGTCGGATATTACACAGACAACACAGACGGAGCACTTCATTCGGCAATGCGCTACGCAAACAAATACGAGCGCGAGTTCAACGAAGAGTTTTATTATAACTATCCCGATATGGTTAAATAAAAGTTTTCAAAAGGACGGTATGCAAAATGAGTAATGATCTTTATGTGAGATTAAAAGCTGCAGTCAATGCCATAACGCCTTCAGCTGCAATCTTTGAGGTTGAAGTTGACGGTGAGGGCAAATTTAAAGAGATGCGCTATTTTGCCATAAACAAATCATTTATCATGGACTGCATGGCTATGTTCTTCCAAAACGAAGAAGATGGTCAAAAAGACATGGCTCAGAAAGTAAAAGAGCTTGAAAAAAAAATGGAAGGCGCCGAATATACAATAAATGTTCCTAAGGAGCCGAAATTTGAAGATTTCTGCTACATAGCCGCATGGAAAAAGCAGCCTATTCATACCTATGTCGATACAACAATGATGTACGGCTACTGGACTGAGGATTACATGATTCCGATAGAAGTTTCCGATGAAGAAAGAAAGCCGAATGTAGCATATTGTCAGTTTATGTACACTCTCAACAAGGAGATGGACACCAATAAATATTCAAACGTATCTCCCGATATAGCTTCTTTCGTTATAAGAACTTGTCTTGAGCTCAGAAATGAAAATGACTTCTACTCCAGCATGGATACGGTAACAAAATACATCAGAGAGTATACCGCTTCAAATGCAGCCAGTGTTTTAAGTTACCAAGCCGATCTTGAAAAATACGAAGTAATAAGCGGTGCAACAGACAACCCGGATGTAAGCTTAAAAGAGATATTCAAACAAGTTCCCTTCTCTGTCATAGCAAGCTGGGAAAAACTATTTAAAACATCAAATTGCATCATTATAAAGGACGAAAATGATTTCGCTCATTATGAATCCATTGCACCGGAATGGATTGCCACATTAAAGCCTTATGGAATTTTCAGCTTATGCCTAGTTCCGTTTATCCATCAAGGTTCGATAATAGGCTTCCTCTATATCACCAACTTTGATGTAGCAAGCGTAACTCGCGTAAAAGAAACAATTGAGATGGTCTCCTTCTTCTTATCCGCAGAAGTTGCCAATCATCTCTTCCTTGAAAGACTCGAATACTTAAGTAATGTAGATATCCTTACAGGCGTAAAGAACAGAAACTGCATGAACGTAGACGTTGACGAGCTTGCTCTTAAGATGGAATTCGATCCAAGACCGTTTACCGTTGCATTCTGTGATCTTAACGGCCTCAAGACAATAAATGACAATCAGGGACATGACGCCGGTGATAAGCTTATTGTAGCAGCCGCAAATATCCTAAAGGAAGTCTTCCCCGATGACAATATCTACAGAGCGGGCGGTGATGAGTTCTCGATCATCTCCACTCACGGAAGCGAAGAAGACTTTAAAAAGAAAGTTGACAGGCTTCGCGAACTTGCAAGCGATCCCGATTGGCTATGCTTCGCCATAGGCTACTATCACGACGAGACCGAAGGAAAACTAAGGCTCGCCATGAGATATGCCGATGAGCGGATGTACAAAGATAAAAATGAATTTTATAAGGCGCATCCTGAAAAGAGGAGATAAAAATAATCCCCGGAGGAAACCCTCCGGGGATTTTATTATCAGTAGAAGTTCGACTCTCGCACTTCGTGCTCGATCGAACGACCTTGCTTACTAAACTCGAAAAAACCTCGTTAAGTAATCAAGGTCAAAACTTACCAGCCTTAGCAGCCTCTTCGATTGAAACGGCTGTAGAAACAGTCATACCAACCATCGGGTTGTTACCTGCGCCGATAAGACCCATCATCTCAACGTGAGCGG
>JAEEGJ010003387.1_pt1 | contig 62194 bp, 48 predicted proteins | sample 8958761 | NCBI WGS metagenome assembly JAEEGJ01 (sample SAMN16246546, study PRJNA631951) | gut metagenome | biome: gut microbiome; feature: rumen; material: RS-attached | host: Bos | place: Iran: Karaj | collected 2018-10 | reverse complement strand
TGAAAGGTGATGCCGCCTATGTGTTGAACTATTTTCAGACGTTCTCAAGCGATCCTGTCAAACCATGTCTCTGGGCAGTGGCCTTTGTGCTGATTACCCATCTGGTGGTTGCCCTTGGTGTGAACAAGGGTATCGAACGTGTATCCAAGTTGCTGATGCCGTTGCTTTTATTGCTGCTAGTGATGCTGGTGGTGGCTTCTTGTCTGCTTCCAGGGGCTATGGCAGGCATTGAGTTCCTGTTGAAGCCCGATTTCTCGAAGATGACAGGTGACGTGTTCCTGGAGGCTTTGGGGCAGGCCTTCTTCTCCCTGAGTCTGGGTACGGCCTGTCTCTGTACTTATGCTTCTTATTTCAAGAGCGACACAAATTTGCTGAATTCATCGGTACAAATCGCCTTGCTCGATTCGGGCATCGCCATCCTCGCGGGCTTAATGATCTTCCCTGCGGCCTTCTCCGTTGGCGTGCAACCAGATAGCGGTCCTTCGCTGATATTCATTACCCTGCCGAACGTGTTCCAACAGGCTTTCGCTGCGTTCCCGTGGAATGGTTATCTCATCTCTTGCTTGTTCTATGCCTTGCTGGTCTTTGCGGCTTTGACATCGACCATCTCTATGCATGAGATTGGTACGGCTTTCTTCCATGAGGAACTCCATCTGCCACGTAATCGTGCCACTTGGATTCTTACGGTTGTTTGTTCGGCCATTGCCGTGTTCTGCTCTCTTTCCGTTGGCGCCTATACCGATCTGCAAGTGTTCGGCATGTCGCTGATGGACTTCTGCGACTTCCTGACAGCAAAACTGATGCTGCCTACGGGTGCTTTCCTGACGAGCATTATCATGGGATGGTTGGTGAACCGTCAGATGGTTAAAGACGAGTTTACGAATCATGGTGCTCTCAAAGGATCCTTCTTTAGGGCCTACATATTCTCTATCCGTTACATCGTTCCTCTCTGCATCATAATGGTCTTCCTGCATCAGTTCGGGGTGATATGATCCGTGATTTCTTTTATATGCCCAAGTCGGACCGGAAGGTGATTCTGACTCTTTTGGTCGTAGCGGTTTTAATAGGGGGAGCCATCTGGCTGACGGCAGAGCGGAATGAGACATCGAATGAGCTCGTTTTAGCCGATTCCATCGATACTTTCACGCCCTCCAAGCATTATCGAGACAGTCTGCACAGGAAGCCTTATCGTGAGCGGACGGTCTATGTCCGCACGAAAGTGGTCTATCGCGATACCGCCTATCAGCGAGGGAAGAGACTTACTGATGCGGAATACGATTCTAGCAAGGCGCACTATCAGCCGAAGATCCGTCAGGGTGAATATGTCGTTCTGAATACAGCCGACACAACGCAACTCAAGACCGTTCCAGGCATCGGCCCTTATTTTGCCCGTAAGATTGTTCAGTATGGTCAGCGACTGGGAGGCTATGTCAGCGTTGATCAGCTCGATGAAATCGAGGATTTTCCGCTCGATGCCAAAGATTATCTCACCATCGACCACCCTTCGCCTGCTAAGCTTAACATCAACCGTCTCTCGCTCAACGAACTGAAACGCCACCCATACATCAACTTCTATCAGGCTCGCGCTATAACCGACTATCGTCGCCTGCACGGCCCTATCCGTTCTCTCGACGACCTGCGCCTTTCAAAGGACTTCCCCCAAGAGGCCATCGAGCGCCTCAGGCCTTATGTGGAGTACTGATACTCAAATGATTTTAGGCACGTTTCTGAAAAGAAATCCGCTGAAAGTTTGGCCGTTTCGGATAATTTGCTTAACTTTGCCACGTGAACGAAACTAAAAACGAATATAGATTATGTTTGGACTTGGTATGCAAGAGATACTCGTTATTGCGCTGATTGTGTTGCTATTGTTCGGCGGCAAGAAAATTCCTGAGCTGATGAAGGGCCTGGGCAAGGGCGTGAAGAGCTTCAAGGAAGGAATGAACGAGGTGACAGATCTCGGAGAGGAGAAGAAGGAAGAGAAAAAGGATGAGTGAGACCTCACCCATGACATTCTGGGATCACCTTGACGAGTTGCGCTCAGTCATCATCCGAGCGCTCGTGGTGACGGTGGTGGCCGCAGCGGTGGCATTCTGCCTGAAGGACGAGCTGTTCGCCGTGGTGCTGGCTCCCCGTTCGAGCGATTTCGTCACTTATAGACTGATGGGCGTGGAGCCCTTCTCGATCCATCTGATGAATACGGGTCTGACGGAGCAGTTCATGATCCACCTGAAGACGGCCTGCTATGCAGGTTTGCTGGTGGCATCACCTTATATTATATATCTGCTCTTCGGCTTTGTTGCCCCAGCGCTCTATGACAACGAGAGACGGTATGCAACTGCCTTGGTGGGGAGCGGTTATGGGATGTTTATGCTGGGAACGGTGGTTAACTACCTGATCATCTTCCCGCTGACAGTCCGATTTCTGGGCACGTATCAGGTGAGTCCCGATGTGGCGAACATGCTGACGCTGCAGTCGTATATGGACACGCTGATTATGATGAGCCTCGTGATGGGTATTGTGTTCGAACTGCCGGTGGTGAGTTGGATATTAGGGCGGATGGGGCTGATCAATGCCTCGATGATGCGCTCGATGCGACGACACGCCATTGTGGCGATCCTCATCGTGGCGGCCATCATCACACCAACGACGGATGCCTTTACGCTCTTCGTGGTGGCTCTGCCGATATGGCTACTCTATGAAGTGAGTATATTGATAGTCAAGAAGTAAGAGATAAGAATTAAGAGATCAACTAAACAAATATGATATGCTAAAGAAAATCAGAACAATCTTGGCAGCGGTGGTCTTCGTGTTGATCACGCTACTGTTCCTTGACTTCACGGGGACAGCCCATCATTGGCTCTCGTGGCTTAGTAAAATTCAGTTCCTGCCGGCTGTGATGGCCCTCAATGTGGCCGTTGTCGTGGCATTGATAGTTGTGACGCTCATATTCGGGCGTATCTACTGTTCTGTCATTTGTCCTTTGGGTGTGTTTCAGGATGTTTTAGCCCGATTCCATCGGAAAAAGAACAAGTATTCTTACTCTAAAGAGGTGCGCTGGCTGCGCTATCCCGTGCTGGTGGTATTCGTCATCGCTCTGGTGGCAGGCGTGGGTTCGATCTTCCAATTGCTCGCACCTTACAGCAGCTATGGCCGCATCGCCACAATGATCTTCCAACCACTGTGGATGCTGGGTAATAACCTGCTGGCTACCGTTGCCGAGCGGGTAGATAGTTACGCGTTCTACTCTGTAGATGTGTGGATGAAATCGCTGCCTGTGCTGATCATTGCTCTCGTCACACTTATCATACTGATTGTGCTGGCTTGGCGAGGAGGGCGCACCTATTGTAATACGATTTGTCCTGTGGGAACGATTCTTTCGTTCTTCTCGCGATTCTCGTGGTTGAAGGTGCGCTTTGATGCCGATAAGTGCAAGAACTGCTCACTCTGCTCGAAGAATTGCAAGGCTGCCTGTATCGACTATAAGACGCACACAGTCGACTATAGCCGTTGCGTGGTCTGTGGCAATTGCATTGATAAGTGTAAGTTTGGGGCGCTGCACTATGATTACAAACGGATTCATGAGAAGGCAGCGAGTGAAGACCGAACGATAGACTCAAGCAAGCGCTCGTTCCTTGTGGCTACGGCTTTGGCCTCGACGGCAGCCTTGGCCCAGAAGAAAGAGAAATTGATGGACGGCGGTCTGGCAGAGATTGAGGATAAGGTGGCACCTGTGCGACAGACACCTCTGACCCCTCCGGGCTCACTTTCGTTCCAGCACTTCGCTAAGCATTGTACGGGTTGTCAGCTCTGTGTGTCGGAGTGTCCTAACCAGGTACTCCGTCCCTCTACGGACCTGATGCACTTGATGCTGCCTGAGATGTCATACGAACGCGGGCATTGCCGTCCGGAGTGTACACGCTGTTCTGAGGTTTGTCCTGCTGGTGCCATTAAGCCTGTCGACAAGCCCGAGAAATCATCCATCCAAATAGGTCATGCTGTTTGGATCAAGAAGAACTGTGTGGTGTTGACCGATGAGGTGTCTTGTGGCAACTGTGCCCGTCACTGCCCGGCAGGCGCTATTGAGATGGTGCCGCTGGATCCTGATGATGAGACGTCGCAGATGGTGCCCGCCATCAATGAGACAGCCTGTATCGGCTGTGGCGCCTGCGAGTATGTCTGTCCGTCGAGACCCTTCTCGGCCATCTATGTCGAGGGGCATGAGGTGCATAAGAAGATTTAGTAGTTAAGAAGTTAAGTAGTTAAGAAGTTAAGTAGTTAAGAAGTTAAGCCGTATGAAGGACAAGAATATATCAAGACGTAGTTTCCTGAAGATGTTCGGGGTTGGCTCGGTAGCCACTGCTGCCGCACTGGCAGGCTGCAAGGAAGGCGATAAGGCTGGCAGCCAAGCTGCTGAGGAATATAAGAACCAGGTGGAGCCTCCCGTTGGTAAGATGACCTACCGCGAGAACCCCAAAACCAAAGAGAAGGTGTCGCTGTTGGGCTATGGCATGATGCGACTGCCGACCAAGAACGCTGATTCTGCCCGTGAGAGTCAGGAGGAGATTGATCAGGAGATGGTGAACCGTCAGATAGACTATGCCATCGAACATGGTGTGAACTATTTTGATTCGTCGCCCGTCTATTGTCAGGGGCTGTCTGAACGCAGCACAGGCATCGCCCTCCATCGCCATCCGCGAGACAAATACTTTGTGGCCACGAAGCTCTCAAACTTCAACCACGACTACTGGAGCTTTGAGAAAGCCAAGGAGATGTACCATAACTCCATGAAAGAGCTTCAGGTGGACTATATCGACTACTACCTGCTGCACGCTGTCGGTGGAGGCATGGACGAGTTCAACGGCCGCTATGTCGACAATGGCATGATGGACTATCTGATGAAGGAGCGTGAGGCTGGGCGCATACGAAACCTTGGCTTCTCGTTCCACGGCAAGAAGAGCGTGTTCGATGAGATGATGAAACGCCACGATGATTATCATTGGGATTTTGTGCAGGTAGAGTTAAATTACCTTGACTGGGATTATGCCGACGAGATCAGTAAGAACAACGTGGATGCCAGTTACCTGTATGAAGAGCTTTATAAGCGGGGAATCCCTGTCGTTGTCATGGAGCCGCTGCTGGGTGGCCGTCTGGCCAATCTGCCGCAGTACATCGTCAACGAGATGAAGAAGTTCGATCCCACGAAGAGTGTTGCTTCTTGGGCCTTCCGCTACGCTGGCACCCATGAGGGTGTGCTCTGCGTGCTGAGCGGTATGACCTATATGGAACATCTGAAAGATAACCTGCTCTCGTATTGTCCGCTCGTGCCGTTGAAGGAACAAGGCATGCGCTCGCTCGATACGGACATCGCCCAACGTATCGTAGGCTTGGAGAACATCCCATGCAATGATTGTAAATATTGCATGCCCTGTCCCTATGGCATCGACATACCGGCCATCTTCGTACATTATAATAAATGTAAGAACGAGGGCTCGCTGCCGATGGGCATTGGCGACAAGGAGTATCGCAAACATCGTCGGGAGTATCTCATCTCGTTAGACCGTGTCGTACCTCGTGAACGCCAGCCGGACCATTGCATCGGCTGTCGCCAGTGCGAGCCCCATTGTCCGCAGAGCATCCGCATCACCCGTGAGTTGCACAAGATTAGTGACATGATTGAGCAACTGAAGCGCAATCCTGTGGGATCCAACGAAAAGGCGTAGTCTCGTTGCTTATAGGGTGAACAGCATTGTCAGCAAGGGAATGGTGAGCATGGAGAGGAGCGTGGTAATAAGCGTGACCTCCGTGATGAGTGTGGTGTCGCGGTTGTGTTTCAGGCAGAGGATAGTGCCGTAGGTGGCTACGGGCATCGCGATGACGACGGTATTGATATTCACCACATAGGAATCAAAGCCTAAGGCCCTGCAGAGATAGTAGAATCCGAGTGGGATGATGATGAGGCGAAAAAGCGTAGTGGCGTAGACAGTCCGATTGCCGAGCATCGTCCGCAGGGAGAGTTGCGACATCGATGAGCCGATGATGAGCAGAGCCGCTGGTACGGTGATGTTGCCGATCATCGTCAGTGGCTGGCTGATGAGGCCAGGGATGTTGTCTATACCAAGTGCCACAATGAGCATGGCCAGATAAGCTGATAGCATCGGGGTGCTGTAAAGAACCTTTTTCTGAAAGTGTTTCCCGTCGCGCAGATTGCCTGCGACAAGGATGGTGCCGATGGTAAAGACTGCAAAGGTGTTGATGACATTCAGCACAGCTGCATAGAACACGGACTGTTGGCCGAAGATGGACGCAACGACGGGATAGCCCATAAAGCCAACATTGCCGAACATCAGGGCGAAACCAACGATGCCTTCATCTTCTTTCTTTCGCGTGAGATAACGTGGCAGAAATAGACCTACGCCAGTGAGAATCACGTAGGTCAGGAGGCTGATGCCCAGCAAGGGTAGGATGAGTCCTCTGTCTGGCAGTTCGCCAGTCATCGCCGAAGAGAGGATGAGGGACGGGCAGGTGAAATTGATGACCAGGCTCGACAGTTTCTTGTCGAACTCTCCACCCATATAGCCCAGCCTGCCAGCTGCATATCCGACTATCACGATGGCAAAAAGCGTCATCATCACTTCAACCATATCTCATCGTAATCATATTTTTTGTTGTTATGCAAGTCTTCTATCAGACGTTTGCGTGGCTTGAATTGGTCACTGATCGGGTCTCTTTCGGTTATGTAATAATCTGATTTGATTTCGCCTAAATGGAACATGAGTTGACAAAGATTGTCTGTCATGAAAGGACGGTCAATCGCATTCCTGATAGAGTTGACGGTTGTTTGGTGATTGTTTATATATTTATCTGAACACCAAATGAAGAAGGGTATGTTATGTACGTGTTTAATCCATCCTTTTGTCATATGGCCTTCATAGTGCCTATGGATTCCGTCTTTGTAGTCATAGACCTCTTCGCCGTGGTCTGTGAGAAACACGATGACGGTGTTCTTGTGTTGGAAAAAGTCAATAATATGTTTGATAACATAATCATTATAAATAATAGCATTGTCATAGTCGGCAATACATTGCTTTTTCTCGATGTCTTGCAAATAGTCTTCGTTCCTCTGTATACTATCAGCGGTGTAACGTAGGAACTCCTTATTATGTGGGAATCGTTCCTTTGCATCAAAATGCTGTCCCATTAGATGGAATATGATAAGATTGTGATCAGAAAACTGTTGAGAGGAATTTAATAGTGAAGAGACGAGTTCGTCATCATATCTGAATGTACTGTCATTTATGGCAGTATATGACGAGTGTGATATGTCCTTGTCAAACAGATAGGAGTTTAGTGAAATGGTAGTAGGGAAGGCATCCGACTGATAAGTTTTCTGGTTACTCCAGAAATATACATTATATTGCGCAGCCTTGAATATAGCCGGAAAGAATGGCGCTTGAGACCAGGCTTCTCCGTCTGATATACTATTGCAACTTAATATGTTTTTAACAGAGTGACTAGTTAAACAGAAAGGGCAGACCGCATTGTTGAAGGCAAATAGATTTCCTTTCTGAGCTTCTTGATTTAAATAAGGAGTCGTTGAATGATGATAGCCGTATATCTCAGAGTGCCATTTGTTAAACGACTCACCGATGACGAGAATAATGTTGAGAGAATCCGTTTTATCAGATATCGGAGCAATGTCTTTTATGTTCTTTGTTATTTCTACAGCATTCTTCATCTCATTCCCGATGAGGTAGATAGACCTGAGACTCATAATGGTGGAACTGATAGGGTCGCTTGGCAAAAAGAGTTCCATGGTTTGCTGTTGGAAGAGATTGTCCAACGTGTTGTGTCGGCAAATTCTAATTAAAGGACCGAATGTTGAAAAACCCCATATAAGTAATAATATGACGGGTAAAATTAGTATGGATTTCAGTTTACGACATGAGTCACGATGATAGATGTAACGGAAATATGTTAACTCAAGCGTTACAATAATAATGATTCGTATGATGACTTTTCCATAGGTTGTCAAACTGGCCTTGGAAAAGGCAAATAAGTCGATGAATTCTGATGCTTCACGTCCATTAGTTTCCAAAACCAACAATAGGACATTCGGCGTTATGCTGTAGTTAAAATTCTGCTCCAGAAAGGAATTAAGACCATAAATGAATATAATAAGGATATAGAGGCAGATTTTTACAGTTTTGCTTTTCGTATAGTAGATGATACAAGTTAAGATATAGTCATAGATAAACAGAGAACCAACCAATTTCGCAAAGCCTAAAGCCCATGTGGGATCGTAGTTTAATAATAAGCTGATGGGAACCCCAATCAATGAACCTCCGAACAGTAAAAGGAAACTAAAAAAGAAGGGGAATTGTTCTAAAATAGGGGAAACAATGAACTTCGTGAAAAATGAAACGGTCTTTTGCATTCTAATCTCTCAATTGATATGTGAATTATACTAAAAAGCGACAAGTGAAAAATCTCACCTGTCGCTATGTGTCGGGATGAGGCGACTCGAACGCCCGACCCCTACGTCCCGAACGTAGTGCGCTACCAACTGCGCTACATCCCGATTCAGGGTGCAATTGCAGCACAAACCGAGTGCAGAATGCTCGCATTTTGCTGAGGTGCAGCCCACAATCGCAGGCGATTCCCCAAAAATCGGGTGCAAAGGTACGCAGAATTTTCGAATTACGTGCAAGAAAAGCAATATTTTTTTCAAAAATGTTTCTTGAACTGTTTGAATTCATCGCAGCGAGAGACGTAGGGAGCAGGTGTGCGATCCTTCTCAAACTCAAGGAGTTTCTTGAACGCAGCGTACTGCAAAGTCTCTGGATCTGGCTCGAGATCGTATTTGTAGGTCTCGCTGTTCCAGACGTTCTTGTACCAATACTGATTGTAGAACTCTCCGTAGCAGAGAGCGAAGATGGCACTCTCGCGGAGGGCGACATCCTTACTCATGCTGGCTTTCTGCAGAAGACTGACGGCCTTTTGGGCGAGATCGGTTTCTCCATCACGCTGAGTGTCTCCAACACTCTTGCCGTTGCGCATCAGCCACCAGCAGTCACCACGGAAGTGTGCCTGGGCATAGCGCACGGCCAGATCGTAGCAGCGCCGTTCAAGAGCCTTGCCCTTGAGCACATTCTGCTCTCCCTCCATCTTTTGCATCTCCTGAGAGAAAGCAAGTTTTGGATTGTTGCTGAGCTGCCATTTTGTGTCGCTGTATTCGACATCCCGCTTTAGGTACTGCCGCTTGAGCCAAGGCTCTATCGCCCAGCTACGGTTGGCGATATAGACGGCATAGCCCTTGTTTTCGTAGAACGATTTGGGAATGTCTTTCAGCCAAGTGATGGCATTGTCCCATTGGCATACTCGCATATATTGGGTGCCAATCAGGTCCTCGAGCTCATAGGGATTAGGCTTGGCGTGAGCCTTGAGGTAACGGTCGAGGTTGTTCTTGGCGGGGGTGTTGAGATAGTAGAGATATTGCTGTAGCTTCTCCGTTTGCATGGTGTCGGTATAGCTATAGTATACATAACTGTCGCAGGCCTTGTAGAGGGCAAGCAGACGGGAAGGCTGAGCGGCATAGTGCTTAGCAAGAGCCTGATGGAGCACGCGCTCTCTGACATAGTTGTAGTCCTTGTTCTCCTCCAACCACTTGAGTTCGTCTGTCAAATAGTTGTCGAAGGCTTCACTGTCCTTGGCCTGGTCTGTGGTCATATAGAGCATGAGCGAACGGGTGCAGTTCTTCATCAGTTCTGTGCCGTTGAGGCTGGCAGCGGAGATGATGTCGGAGGTTGCCTGACGCTTGTCGCCAAACATGAACTCGAGCCAGGCTTGGGCTGACTGCCACATGATGGGCACCTCGGTCTTGCCTTCTTTTATAACCTGCTTGCAGAAGTCGCGCATATCAAGGGCTTCTTTCTTGCTAATGTCGCGGATGAAGAGCTTTCCGCCGACTCCCTCTGCATTGGGATTGGTGGCATCGTCGGCCTCTTGGGCATTGTTTACGAAGTCCTGCAACAGGAAGGGTAACACCTTGGCGTTCGGATTGTTGAGGTACTCCTGACGGATGGCTGCGAAGGAGCGCTTCTTGTAGTATTGCGTCATCAGGCTGTTGTAGTCGCCCATCTCTGCGAAAAGCTCTCCCGCCTCAGCATTGCGGCCAGTCTTGTAGAGAGCGCCAGCATAGATGTTCTTCATCATGTCCTTGTAGACGGTCTCGATATAGCCGTTGGCAGTCTGCTCCCAGAAGGTAACGTTCTCCTGATGTTTGCCGAGTAGCATGTTACAGCGCATATAGAGCAGGGCGTGCTGGGAACGGAGTCGCGACTTAATCTTGCCGAGAGCATAGGTACGCACACTCTGAAGGGCTTTGCTGCGGGCGGAGAGGTCTTCCTTTGTGGGGTATTCCCATCGCTCGTCGCTGACGCTGCGGGCACACTCGAGGTACTTCTCAAGGTTCTGCACGTAACTGACCATCAGGGCGTCACCCTTGCTTTGGGCAAACTTGATCACCTCGTCGGCATCAAACCAGTACCAATCGTCTGGCGACTTGCCGAGGTAGGCCTTCCAGTTGTCTCTGCAGATTGTCTGAACCCGCTCGCTGAACTCCTGACTATCGTAGATGCGGAACAGGTAATAGTTCGTTGTCCAGCCTCCGGCACAGGCCAGCATGGGCAGAACCATTGCTGCCAGTAAATTAGTGATGATAAATCTCTTCATAGGTTTCTGGTTTATATCTGTTAATGTTTTCTTTATCCAAATGGTAGGTGATGATGCTGCGGCTCAGGCTTTTGCGCTCCTGTTCCACCATGCGTTTCACTTGCAGGATCTCTGAGGCCTCCACCGTGTGCTCTATCTCCACGTTGCTGATGATGCGCAGCCAGCTGAACACGGGATAGGCTGCCGCCAAGGGCAGAGGATAATCGTCGAGGTACTTCAAATATGGAGCCACATCTCTCTGATCGAGGATGGGATTTCGCTCCATGAACTTCTGGGGATCGCCTGTGTTATAAAGCATCAGCGCACCATAGTCCACAGGTGGCGCCTCCATCGAGAGCTGGTGCAAGCGGATGGTTGTTGACAACGTCCCGTTCCAAGCCTGTTTCACTTCGTTGAGGAACTCGTAGTAGACCTTCATGTTGCGGGCCGTATAGTCGTGGTCGATCTGTATCTCTCTGACGCCGCTGATGTCGTTGGTCTCGTTCATCTGCCGGATGCGCTTTACCAACTTGGCTGCCAGGCCTTTATGTGACTTCTGCAGGCAGTCGATGGTGATATAGACCGTTGGGATGATTTCTATGCCAGCAGGCAAGGTGTCGGAGAAAGTGATGGTCGCATTAGGCATCGGCTCTCCGTTCTCATCCATCACCACATCGAAATAGCGGCAGTACACCTTATTTATATTATAGGTCTGAAGAAACGCCCGTTCTGTGGAATCAAGTCTCAGGTCGGTACGCCAGTAGTACACGGCGTTGCCTTCGTCCAACTCCATTTGCTCCCTGCTGCAACCTGTTACCATGAGGCAAAGCATCAGGCAAGCCCATATAGCATGTCGTTCAATCTTCAAAGTGTACTCTTTAATGCTTAATGTTCTGATTCTGGGGGCAAAGATACGAATAAAAATGGATATCACCTAAACTTCCCGTTGTTTTTTTCGGATGAAACTGACAGAGACCTCGGAGGAAACCGTTGCTTTAAGCCGTTTAAACCGTTAGCCGACTCCAGTCAAACAACCAGTTGACTGGAGTCGGATAATAATTTGACGGGAGTCAGTCGATGATTTGACTCTGTGTCAGCAAGCGGGAAAGTCGTTGTTAAAGCAGCTCAGGCAGTTGGAAGAGCTTGTTGCTGTTGGAGCCTTTGATGAGGATGTAGTAGTCCTTGGGGCAGTCTTGGGCGATGGCGGCTTTCACTTCCTCCACATCATGGAACTTGCGGAAGGGGCAAGGGATATCGCGGAAGTTGTCGCCCACGAGCCAAACCTCGTCATAGCCAGCAGTTTCAAGATAGCTTACCAGCTGACGATGCTCCTTGTCGCTCTCTTCGCCCAGTTCGCCCATCTGTCCAAGGATAGCCATCTTTCGCTCTGCCTGGATAAGGCTGAAGTTGTCGAGCGCAGCCTGCATCGAGGTGGGGTTGGCGTTATAGGCATCGACCACAAGATGGTTCTTCTCTGTGACGGTCAGCTGCGAGCGGTTGTTGCTGGGCGTATAGTCCTCAAGGGCTGCACAGATTTTCTTGCGATCCACACCGAAATTGATGCCTACGGCAATGGCTGCCAGCAGATTGTCGATGTTGTAGGATCCGATGAGTTGCGTCTGAACCTTGTGCCATTTCGTGCCTCGTCCTTCTTCCTCAAGCACCATCAGCGGCTCGCGCCAGCGGAACTTCAGGAACGGATTACACTCGATGATCTCGCCAGAGATGCAACTGTACCAGTTGTCTGGGTCAGTGGAGTAGGGGCTCATCCATATCTCCTCGTCGTCGCCAATCTGATTCATCAGGTGCTCATTGTCGGCATTGATGAAGATAAGGCTGTCCTGTCGGCTACGGAGGAAATCGTAGAGTTCGCATTTGGTTTTGATGACTCCCTCGAAAGAGCCGAAGCCCTGCAGATGAGCTCTGCCGACATTGGTGATCAAACCACAAGTGGGCTCTGCCGTCTCAGCGAGCGTCTTGATGTCGCCAGGATGACTGGCGCCCATCTCGATGACGGCAATCTCGTGTTCCTTCGTCAGTCGGAAGAGGGTTTTGGGCACACCTACATCGTTATTGAAGTTGCCTTGAGTGTAGAGCACATTGTATTTCTGCGAGAGCACAGCAGCGACGAGTTCCTTGGTGGTCGTCTTGCCGTTGGTGCCTGTGATGCCGATGACAGGAATGTCGAACTGGCGACGATGCTCACGCGCCAGATCCTTGAAGGTCTGCAGACAGTCTGAGACGACAATCAGCCGTTTATCGCCAGCGTCGATGAGCGATGGATCGTCTACGATAGCATAGGCGCAGCCTTTCTCAAGGGCTTGAAGGGCGAACTTGTTGCCGTCGAACGTCTCACCCTTGAGGGCAAGGAAGATGCTCCCTTCAGGGCAATCACGACTGTCTGTCGTGATGACGGGATGCTGCTGATAGAGCTCGTATAGCTTCTTTATATCCATATACTTTGCTAATTTTACTGCAAAGGTAGTGAATTTTATTCACTCAGCGCACTAAGGACACGAAAAAATAAATAAATTTTTGCGTTCTTTGTGTCCTTTGTGGATAATTATTAGTAACTTTGCGGACGAATATGGACTATACGATCAATATACATGGCAGATTGATGGATTTGAGTCATCCTCAGGTGATGGGAATCCTGAATGTGACGCCTGACTCCTTCTATGCCGCCAGTCGGAAGCAGACTGAGCAGGAGATAGCCGAGCGCGCCAACCAGATTGTGGCCGAAGGGGGAACGATGATTGATATCGGTGCCTGTTCGACACGTCCTGGTTCTCAGGCGATTTCTGAACAGGAAGAGATGGAACGACTGCGCATGGGCCTCGACATCGTTCGTCGTGTACAGCCTGATTGCGTTATTTCCGTTGATACGTTCCGTCCAGATGTGGCCCGTATGGCTGTGGAAGAGTACGGAGTCGGCATCATCAATGATGTCTCAGAGGGGAGCGAAAGGATGTTCCGTATGGTTTCACGTCTTTGCGTACCTTATATATTAATGTCTGTCCAACCCACAATCAGAGAGATGCTCCTCTCGTTTTCAGAAAAGGTGCAGCAGCTGCGCGATCTCGGTGCGAAGGACATCATCCTTGATCCAGGCTTCGGCTTCGGCAAGACATTGGACGAGAATTATCAGATTATCCGCGAGCTGGATAAGCTGCAAGTGATGAACTTGCCTTTGCTGGTGGGCGTGTCTCGCAAGTCGATGATCTACCAACTGTTGGGATTGTCGGCCGACGAGTCGCTTAACGGTACGACGGTTTTGAATACCATTGCTCTGATGAAGGGGGCCTCCATCCTCAGGGTACATGATGTGAAGGAGGCTGTTGAATGTGTAAAAATAGTAAATAGCATATAGAATCGTGTTATTCGAATTTGGAATCAAAGATGTCATCGACATCCTGCTTGTCGCGCTGATACTCTATTACATCTATCGGCTGATGCGTGAGTCGCGTTCGCTGAATGTGTTTATCGGCATCATGGTGTTCGTCGTCATGTGGCTATTCGTGTCGCAGGTCTTGCAGATGCGTCTATTGGGTTCCATCCTCGACAAGTTGGTCAGCGTCGGTGTCATCGCTCTGATCGTGCTCTTCCAAGATGACATCAGGAAATTCCTCTATAATCTTGGTGCCCATCGGCGCATGAAGGCTTTTACTCGTTTCTTCACTTCGTCGAAGGGAAAAGATAAGGCAAAGAAGCAAGTGAAGGAGACAATCATACCGATAGTGATGGCGGCGATGAATATGAGCAAGGGGAAAGTGGGCGCTCTGATTGTGATTGAGCGTTTGGTTCCCTTGAATGATATCGTGGTAACTGGTGATCAGATCGATGCTGCCATCAACCAGCGCCTGATTGAGAATATCTTTTTCAAGAACTCTCCGCTGCACGATGGAGCTGTTGTCATTGCCAACAAGCGAATCAAGGCCGCAGGATGTATTCTGCCCGTGAGTCATAACCTCGACATTCCCAAGGAGTTAGGACTTCGTCATCGTGCTGCGATGGGTATCTCTCAAGAGAGTGATGCTGTGGCTGTTGTCGTGTCGGAAGAGACGGGAGGCATCTCCGTTGCGGTTAACGGTGCTTTTAGACTTCGCCTGTCGGCAGAGGAACTTGAGAGCATCCTGACGGATGAATTAGGGTAGCGACGTAAAGGTTTTCATTTAATTTTCTGAAAAAACAATCGTCATTCTCATGTTATTTGGAATTTTTTTATTAACTTTGCAAACTACAAGACAAGCTGAAACATTTAAATATAGGAAATTATGGATTTATTAAGTCAAATTGTAGCGCGTGCTAAGTCAAACAAGCAGCGCATCGTGCTCCCCGAGGCTCTGGAGGAGCGTACACTTCGTGCAGCTGATAAGGCATTGGCTGACGACATCGCAGACATCATTCTGATTGGTAATCCTGATGAGATCTTCAAACTGGCCAAAGAGTGGGGACTGAACCATGTCGACAAGGCTACCATTATTGATCCCGAAAACAATCCTAAGGCAGAAGAGTATGCTCAGAAACTGGAGGAACTCCGCCGTAAGAAGGGAATGACAATCGAACAGGCTCGTGAACTGATGAAGAACCCGCTCTATCTGGGTTGTATGATTATCAAGACCGAGGGTGCTGACGGTCAGATCTCTGGAGCTCTTTCTACCACAGGCGATACGCTGCGTCCTGCGCTTCAGATCATCAAGTGCGCTCCTGGCATCTCTTGTGTCAGTGGCGGCTTGCTGCTGATAACAAAACTGCCTCAGTATGGTGAGAATGGTGTGCTGGTGATTGGTGATGTGGCCGTTACTCCGATGCCCGATGCTAATCAGTTGGCACAGATTGCCGTTTGTACAGCCCAGACCGCTAAGTCGGTGGCTGGCTTTGCTGAGCCCAGAGTGGCTATGCTAAGCTTCTCTACAAAGGGAAGTGCTACCCATGAGGTTGTGGACAAGGTGATTGAGGCTACGAATATCGTCAAGAGGATGGATCCAGAGTTGAAGGTCGACGGTGAGCTTCAGGCTGATGCTGCCCTTGTACCCTCTGTTGGTGCCAAGAAGGCTCCTGGCTCAGAGATTGCCGGTAAGGCTAACGTGCTGGTATTCCCGAATCTGGAAGTAGGAAACATTGGTTATAAGCTCGTACAGCGCTTAGGCGATGCTATCGCCATCGGCCCGATCCTGCAGGGTATTGCTCGTCCGGTGAACGATCTCTCTCGTGGTTGCTCTGTCGATGATATCTATTATATGATTGCCATTACTGCTTGCCAGGCAATGGATGCCAAGAAGTAATTAAGAATTGGGAGATATGAAGATATTAGTATTGAATTGCGGATCGTCATCCATCAAGTACGCTCTCTACAATATGGATGATAAGAGTGTGATGACTAGTGGTGGAGCAGAGCGCGTAGGTCTCGACGGTGCCTTTGTGAAGGTGAAGCTTGCCAATGGCGAGAAGAAGCAGATCATGCACGACATCCCTGAACATACTGAAGGCGTGAAATTCATCTTCTCTCTGCTGACAGATCCTGAGATTGGTGTCATCAAGAGCCTCGATGAGATTGATGCCGTAGGTCATCGTATGGTGCATGGCGGCGAGAAGTTCAATAAGTCTGTTATTCTGACAGACGAGGTATTGAAGGCTTTTGAAGAGTGCTCAGATTTGGCTCCGTTGCACAATCCAGCCAACTTGAAGGGTGTGAATGCTGTTAAGGAGTTGATGCCTGGTTTGCCTCAGGTGGGTGTATTCGATACGGCATTCCATCAGACGATGCCTCCGAAGGCATTCATGTATGCCATTCCTTACGAGCTCTATGAGAAGTACGGCATCCGCCGTTATGGCTTCCACGGAACCTCTCATCGTTATGTGTCAGCACGTGCTTGTGAGTTCTTAGGCATTCCCGCTGAAGGCACCAAGATGGTTACCTGCCACGTTGGTAATGGAGGCTCCATCGCAGCTGTTGTTGATGGCAAGTGTGTTGATACCTCGATGGGTCTCACTCCGCTGGAAGGTCTGGTTATGGGTACCCGTGCTGGTGATATCGACGGTGGTGCAGTGACGTTTATTGAGAAGAAACTTGGTCTTGATGCCGATGGCATGTCGAACCTGCTCAATAAGAAGAGTGGTGTGGCAGGTTTGACGGGTGGCTCTTCTGATATGCGTGATGTGGAGAGTGCAGCCAAGAGCGGCGACGAACGTGCTAAGTTGGCTCAGGACATGTATTTCTATCGCATCAAGAAATATATCGGTGCCTATGCTGCTGCAATGGGTGGTCTCGACGTGGTCGTATTTACTGCTGGAGTAGGTGAGAATCAGACCAGTATGCGCTCTGAGGTTTGTAAGAATATGGAGTTCCTTGGCATCAAGTTCGACGAGTCGAAGAACAATGTCCGTGGTGAGGAAGCAATCCTCTCTGCCGACGACTCCAAGGTAAAAGTGGTTGTTATTCCTACCGACGAGGAGCTGATGATCGCCACCGACACGATGAATCTGTTATAAACAGATGTGTCTTGTATAATCTAAAAGGCAGTCCTAATTGGGCTGCCTTTTTGTAGAATACACTAAGTCTTATATCAAGAAAAAGTGCGAATTAACATAAAAATCCGTAAATAGAATTTAATTGTCGAATAAAAGTATTACCTTTGCACCCTATTTTTGTTATTAATATAGGTTTAGTAAAGCTGAAATGAAGAATTTTGCGTTTATTGTTTTTGTTGTGGCTTGTCTTGTGTCCTGTAAGACGGACTTGACCGAAATAGAGAATCGGATTACTGAAGTCGAAAAGCAGGGGCAAACATTAGACAGTAGGACAAAACAGTTGATGGATGAGAGTAAACGTCTTTCAGATGCTGTTAAGGAACTTCAGAAGGAAAGTGAAGCCCTTCGGATAAAGAGTGACTCGTTAATTGCTAAGCAAGACAGTATTACGTTGGCTAGTAAGGAACTGAAGGATTCACTTATGAGCCTTAGTAAAAAGAGTTCGGATCTGGCGGCAGAACTTTTGACTTTGCAAGAAGAAGGAAGAGCTCTGTCTGGTTCTTTTGATGATCTTAAGGCCCAAAATGAACTGCTTGTACAGGAATGGAATGCTTTGCAAGAGCTGATAGACCAGTCGCAAAAGACGATAGAGCAGTTGAACGAAATAATCAATCAAACATATCCGAAGTTGTTACATATGGAGTTCTTGGCTTCAGAGAATCCGTTGCAACTGGTTGAGGACGCTGAGTGTGTGATTGTTGGTGACAGTGCTGTTGAGTGCAGAGTTTTGAATCTGATGAGTGCCAAAACGCTGATTCCACGATTCAGCTTTACTGGAGATTACGTTACAATTGATGGCCAGGAGGCAATCAGCAGTAAGACCGTATTTGATTTTAGTAAAGAGCGTGTCCTTGTTGTCCATTCTGGAGAAAAAACAAAAGAATATTTAGTTACCGTCAGCGCTTATACAGGTCTTCCTACTCTGTGGGCAGAGACAAACGGTCGCTCTTTAAAGGAAGCCAACTATTATTATAAAGGCACTTTTAGCATAGTTGACAATATCGGCTATCAGGGTATAGGCTCCCTTCCAGAAACATCAGGTAGGATTATGGCCCAGGGAAGCCTTCGTTATTACACGAAGATGGCTAATCGGCCAGGAGGCGAAACGGAGTGGGGTAAGAATGATTACAGATTGACCTTCTCTAGTGCAGTTTCTTTATTGGACATGCCTTCGGATACGGATTGGAAATTGAATCCTAATGTGCATGATATTACCATGCTGCATAATCAGACGGCTTTCTTTTTAAGCAAAATAAGCAAGCTTGATTATACACCACGTTTCCGCTATGTGGACCTGATGTTTAATGGTCGCTATTATGGAACCTATATGTTGGGAGAGTATCTCAGTACTGGGTCGAAACGAATTAATGTCGGTGATGACGGCTTTATTCTGAGTATCGGTTCCAATACCTCGGGTTCGACGTTTACAACAGGACACCTTGAACAGCCAGTAAGCATTTTGTATCCTTCTAGCCAACCGACGTCGGTTGTTAATTATATTGCAGGCGTTGTAAGGGATGCGGAAAGTGTTCTTTTCTCTTCAAGTTTTACAGACGAATCTTATGGTTGGCGGTCTTATATGGATGAGAACTCTTTTGTTGATTGGTACTTGATAAACGAAATCGCCAAGAATCAAAGTGGCGCATTCCAGTCCAGTTGTATCATTAATTACAAGCGTGGAGGAAAGTTGAAGATGGGCCCGGTATGGGATTTTGAAAAAGCTTTCGGTGATGCTGGTTCAACAAGGGCAACAGGATTTGTCATTAAAAATGTCAGTTGGTATAAGCGTCTATTCAAAGATCCTGCTTTCGTGGCAAAGGTAAAAGAACGCTTTGACTATTATTTTAATCATCAGGAGGATATTTTTAAGAGTATCAATGAAAATGCGCAGTATCTGAAGTATGCCATACAGGAGGATAACACGAAATGGGATACATTCACGTCTTATAAATCTTCCGACGCAGATACTTGGGTGTTATACCAAGGTCAAGTAAGTAGCATGAAGAGTTGGCTTACAGAACGTATGAGATGGCTAAAGGAGCAGTTTGATGCAATGTAAAAAGGTTAAATCATGAAGGAGAGTATGAAAAGGATACTATTCATAGCTTTTGTGCTTCTTGGGTTTGTGGCCTGTAAGGAAGATCTTTCGGAATATTTTGACCGTCTTCAGCAGCGTGAAACAAAGAATAAAGGCATTGAAGGCGATAATGCTGCTTTGGAAGCCCAAAATGCTAATCAGGAAGCCCAAAATGCCAACCAGGAAGCAGAGAATGACTCTCTGGCACTCCGTAATGAAGAAAGGGAGAAATGGAATGCAGAGCAAATACTGAGAAATGCTGAACAGGGCCTTCTGAACGATTCCATGTCTTATGTGGTTGATTCACTTCTCAGAGAAAGAAATCTGCTCCTTGCGCAAAATACTGATTTGTCGGGGAAGGCAGACACTCAGGCGCAAATCAATGCAGACCAAGCTCAGCGTAATGGTCAACTCCGACTGATGTGGGAGGCCTTGCAACAGAGACTTGACAGTCTGGAGAGAGTTCTGGTAGAGCGTGTAGAGCCGAAACTTCTCACTATGGAGTTTGTGACGGCCGATAACTCATCTCTGCGAGAGAATGTCAAATGTAAGATCGTCGGTGACAGCATCATTGAGTGCTGGTTACCGGGAACTGCAAATAATAAGTTCCTGAAACCCCGATTCACCTTTGAAGGCACAATGGTGGTTATTGACGGCTTTGAGGCAGAGAGCGGTAAGACTGCGATTGATTTCACAAGACCCCGTACCGTTGCTGTCGCCACTTCCAGCAAAAACCAGTATTACACGATTTATGTTCATTCCTTTACAGGCCTTCCGATGATGACCATTACAACCGATGGTCTTCGAGAGGTAACCTCAAAGGAAACCTATATCGGTGCGACCCTGACGTTAAGAGAGGACGTGAGGACTCGCGCTGCAGGTGACTACATAGAGTCGAGGGTCAACATCAAAGGTCGTGGCAACTCCAGCTGGAAAAACGCCAAGAAGCCCTTCCGCCTGAAGTTTGACGAGAAGATATCATTGCTGGACATGCATAAGGACAAGTCGTGGGTGCTGATTCCCAACTTTAGCGACAAGTCGATGCTGCGCAACAGCCTGTCCTTCTACATGAGCAGCATCAGCAATATCGACTACACACCAGAGAGTCATTTTATTGATTTGACTTTCAACGGCAAATACTGGGGAACCTACCAACTGTGTGAGAAGATAAAGATCTCCAATCACCGGGTGGCGGTTGGAGATGACGGTTTCTTGTTCGAGATAGACTTTCGCTGTGTTGGTGAGGCCGATGCCCGTTATTTCTCAGTGCCCCATTTGGAAAGTGTGATAAACATCAAGGATCCAGAGGTGGAGTATTCGGATGCAAATTTCCGCTATGCGAAGGACTTTGTGAATAAAGCCGATGAAATGTTGTTCAGCAACAACTTTACCGATCCTGCAACAGGCTGGCAGGCCTATATGGATATGGATTCCTTTGTTGACTTCTATCTCATCCAGGAGATTGGAAAGAATCTGGATGGAGACTTGGATACCAGTTGCTATATGCATCTTAGTCGTGGTGGGAAGTTGAAGATGGGACCTATTTGGGACATGGATGTGGCCTATGGTAATATTGATCAAGCCAACCAGTCATGCTATCGTCCTACTGGCTTCTATATTAAGAATTCCCCATGGTTTGCGCGAATGTTCAAAGATCCCGCTTTCGTTAAAAGGGTCAAAGAGCGGTTCAATTATTTCTATCGTCATCAGAATGATATCCTGGCCAACGTCAATGCTGATGCGCAGTATCTGAAGTATTCTGTTCAGGAGAATGATAATGTATGGCATCTGTTGAATGTCAAGACATGGCCCAATTATAATATGTGGGGAAGTTATCAGAACGAGGTTCAGGAACTGAAGGTGTGGTTTACCACCCGCATGGAGTGGTTAAAGAGTCAGTTTGACGCAATGTAACTTGATACGTCGCAGAGATAATAATAGGGCTAACGTTTGTTGGCCCTATTATTATGTTCATATGAAAGTCTTATAAAGTGTGCTTGGGTTATGCTTTCCTTCGAGGACATCCATGATTTCTTCTTCGGTGGAGAGGTTGAAATCGCCAGGGATGGTGTTTTTGAGGGCTGCGGCGGCGAGGGAATAGTTCAGCTGCATCTGCTTGTCATTGGGGAAGAGGTTGATGGCGTGGAGCCAGCCGCCCATGAAGGCATCGCCTACACCAACGGGATCGATGACGTCTGGTATATCGATGATGGGTGACTGTAGCAGTTCGCCTTCCGTCCAGAGCAGACCCGTGAGGGTGTGGTGCTTTGATGAAACGGTATTGCGCATGCCCATCATCCAGTTTTTCAGACGAGGATAGGCTTCGTGCAACTCGTCGAACCACTCACGATACTCGTCCATCTGCATCTTAAAGCTGGAGTCTATTGCCGTGAAAGGAGGCTGCGGATGCTGGCTCAGCCAATCAAACTCGATGGCATCGCCAAACATCATGTCACAACGGGAGAGCATCTTGCTAAGTGTTTCGCGAGGGGTGGCGCCTTCGTACTTCCACAGGTTTTTACGGTAGTTGATGTCGAAGCAGATGGTCACTCCCATTTCATCAGCGATATCGAGGGCCTCGAACGTGGCATCAGCTGCTTGTTGAGAGATGGCTGCCGTGATGCCTGAAACGTGGAAGTAGGCACAGCCTTTCAGAATCTCTCGCCAAGGAATCATGCCTGGCTTCAGGTCGTAATAGGCTGAGTTGGCTCGATCGTAGATTACTTTTGGGGCTCTCATGCCAGCGGCAGGTTCGAAATAGTAAGTGCCAATGCGCTGCCCGCCATAGAGCACGTGGCTGGTATCTACGCCCAATTGTGCCAGATTCATGGCTCCAGCATGGCCTACGGGAGTGTCTGGCAGACGGGTGATATAGGTCACGTTTTCTCCCTGAGTGGCGAGCGAAACGGCTACGTTGGCCTCGCTGCCACCATATTTGCTGGTAAACGTGTCGCCTTGTGTCAGTCGCAGGTGGTCGTTTTTCGAGAAACGGAGAAGCAGTTCTCCAAAGGTAACGATCTTTTTGCTCATATCTGTGTTGCGTTTTTACGGTTTGCTTTCGCCCTCGATGTACTGGGACATCAGCAGATGATCGCCGTCATAGACGATATAGGTGAAGTGGCTGATCCAGTCGCCAAGGATAACCATACGCGCCTTCTTGGTCAGCTGCAAGTCCAGTTCGATATGACGATGGCCGTAGATGAAATAGTCTACATTGGAGTGATACTGGATGTACTTCTTGGTATAAAGCACCAAGTGTTCGCGCTGCTCGCCCATATAGGCAGGCTCCTCGCCGTTAGGCCTTTTCAGCCGTGAGTGCTTGGCCCAGTTCAGCCCTAGCCACATGCCCCAGCGGGGGTGTATGGCTGAGAACATCCATTGGCACACGGGGGAATGGAAGATGCTGCGGATGAACTTAAACGACTTGCTGGGATCGCCCAATCCGTCGCCATGAGCCAGAAAGAACATCTTTCCGTAAATCTCCGTCGTCTCAGGCTTTTTGTGCAGGATGACGCCACACTCCTTCTCCAGATAGTTGTAGGCCCAGATATCGTGGTTGCCTGTGAAGTAATGCACCTCGACGCCCATATCCGTCAGTTCCGAGATTTTCCCTAAGAAACGGGTGAAGCCTTTGGGCACGACGTACTTGTATTCGTACCAGAAATCGAACATGTCGCCCAGCAGATACACGGCTGCTGCTTTCTCCTTGATGGAGTCGAGGAATCGCACGAGCCTGCGCTCCTGCATCCTCTGATGGGGGATGGCCAGCGAGCCCAGGTGGGCGTCGGATAGGAAATAGACGTTCTTCATCTGTGATAATCTGTATATTCTGTGGCTTTAGTCGAAGCCGAGTTCAACGCGAGCCTCTTCACTCATCATCGACTGGTCCCAGGCGGGCTCGAAGACGAGGTTCACGTTCGAGCTTTTCACACCCTCGACGCTCTCTACCTTCGTGCGTACATCTTCTAATATATAGTCGGCGGCTGGGCAGTTGGGGGCCGTAAAGGTCATCTCCAAATCTACGGAGTAGTCGTCCTGCACGTCGATTTTGTAGATCATCCCCAGGTCGTAGACGTTGACGGGGATCTCTGGATCGTAGACGGTCTTCAGCACATCCACGATCCGCTCTTCTATCATTGTTTTCTCTTCCTGTGTCATCAATTATGCTTTATTTTGGTTGCAAAGTTACTATTTTTGTTTGAGAAAACGAAATATCTCAGATTATTTCTTGTGCGAAGTGGCACTCTGCTGTGAAATATCAAGGTCGGCATGAGCAGACGGATATATCAATGCTTAAAGCGAAATTATTTTACACTTTAATTCGCCATAGGGCAAACTGGGAGAAAGTAGGCACCTTTCTGGGAGTTTGGGCTAAGGAAACTCCGACTTTCCTTAGCCCAAAGTCGGAGTTTCCTGCCTTGTAAAATTGGGTTTTCTAACCTGTTGATTATCAGACAAATACAGATTAAATCAATTTTCTTGAAATATTCTTACAAATCGTTGTGCCTTAATGCGTCCTTTCCTCAGCATTTCCCCTGTTCGTGGAAGGAATAATACTGCCCATCTGTAACGATGACATGATCCAGAAAGTGGATGTTCATCACTTCGCAGGCCCGCTGGATGCTTCTAGTCAGAGCCTCGTCAGCCCTGCTGGGCGAGAGGTTTCCAGAAGGATGATTGTGGCAGACGGCGAGGATCGTGCAGTTGGCCTGTACAGCTTCACGGAAGATGAGGCGGATGTCGACGGGCGTCTCCGTAATCCCACCTTTCGAAATGCACACCTTCTTGATGAGGCGATAGTGCTGGTTCAGCAGCAGCGCCCAGAACTCCTCTATGTCGAGGTCCTGCATCACAGGCCGCATGTGGTTGTAGATGCGGGTGGCTGTGCCCAAGTCTGGTCGTTCTTCAGGAGTCTCAGCCTGTCGACGCTTGCCCAGTTCGCAGGCCGCAAGGATCGTGATGGCCTTCGCCTCGCCGATGCCGTTGTATGTGCAAAGGTCGCGGATAGACCTCTTCCCCAACGTGTTCAAATTGTTGTTACAGTCAGCCAAAAGCCGTTTCATCAGCCCCACCGCACTCTCGCTGGGAGAGCCTGAACCAATGAGGATGGCCAACAGTTCAGCATTCGTCAGCGCTTCTGCACCTTGAGCTGCCATTTTCTCTCTTGGGCGATCTTCTTCTGCCCATTGTTTGATGTTGAGTTTCTCCATAGTGTTTAATTTAAGTTTTTATTGGGTTGTTTATTTGTAGAATGTCTTTTCAAAGGCTGTGAATTCGTCTTGCTTCAGTACGCATCGCTTCCACCACGATTCGATGAAGCCCAGCCCGTAGCCCATCAGCTGGACAAATGCCGCAGGAACACTGAGCAGCCCCACCTTCAGACTACGGTTCTTGATGGTCGAGTCGATACATATCACCACACTATATAATAAAATAGGTATCCAAGGGGCGAAGCACATCCAGTAGAACTGGTCGCGATCGACGTAGTGCATCAGCGCCCGTCCTACAGCAGAGATAAGAATCAGCCCGATGACGCCTACAGTAAAGACTGTTGGCAGCAGATGAACGAGTTTCATCGTGCCTGGATGGCGCTTCTCGAGATTGATACGGGCGATGCCGCTATTGTATACCTGACGGAAAAACTTGCGGAAGTCTGTACGCCGTTTGTGCCACACCCAGGCCCCAGGGAAAAGCTTCGGACTGTGGCCAGCCTCAACGATGCGATAGGAGAAATCGATGTCCTCGCCAAAGCGCATCTTCGAGAATCCGCCTAACTGCTGATAGACATCGCGACGGATGCCCATGTTGAACGAACGGGGATAGAACTTGTCGAGCTTCGCCTTTCCCCCTCGAATGCCGCCCGTAGTGAAGAACGAGGTCATCGAATAGCTGATGGCCTTCTGCACTGGGGTAAATGATGGGTGGGCTGCATCAGGACCTCCAAAGGCTGCGATGGATTTTTGTTCTTGGCTATTGGCTGTCAACTCTGCATCGACGGCATCGAGATAACCCTCAGGCAGGACAACGTCTGAGTCCAATATCAGCAGATAGTCGCCATTGGCGCGCTCAGCTCCGTAGTTGCGACTCTGACCTGGGCCGCTGTTCTCCTTGGCGTAATAATGCAAAACAAGGATGTCTGCGTACTTGTCGCAAACATCCTTGCAGGTCTTTATCGATCCGTCTTCCACAATAATGACCTCGAAATCCTTCAGTGTTTGATTAGATAGGCTTTCGAGTAACTCGTCCACTTCATCAGGACGATTGTAGACAGGAACGATAATCGAGTATTTCATTATTCCTTGACGCGCTGCAGATAGCTGCCATCGCGAGTGTCAACCTGGATCAGGTCGCCCTCGTTGATGAACAGAGGCACACGCACCTCAACACCAGTCTCCAGTGTGGCAGGCTTCAGTGTATTGGTAGCAGTATCGCCCTTGATGCCAGGCTCAGAGTGAGTGACGCGAAGAACAGTCTTCACAGGCATCTCAGCATAGAGGATGGTACCATCGGTAGTATCAGAAACCACCTCCACGATGTCGCTCTCCTTCATATACTCATGGCCGATGACAAGTTCATTGTCGATGGGAATCTGCTCGAAAGTCTCCTGGTTCATGAAGATACGACCGCTCTGATCCTCGTAGAGATACTGATAAGGACGACGCTCAATAATCACGTCTTCCAGTTTCTCACCGATATTGAAACGACGCTCCAGCACGCGACCGTCGCTGACGTTCTTCACCTTAATAATCATGATAGTGTTACCCTTACCTGGCTTACGGTGCTGGAAATCGATGCACACCCAAATGCCACCGTCCATACGGATGGCAGTGCCTTTTTTAATGTCTTGTGAATTAATCATATACCTAAAAATGTTACTTTTGTATCGTTTTCGGGTGCAAAGTTACTGCTTTTTTGGAAAAAAACATAAAAAGTTGCACTAAATTTCGCATATTTCTTGCGTAATTCAAAAGAAATGAGTACTTTTGCACCCCAAATCGTTGAATTTGAATAAATAAATAAGTATAAAAAGCAATGAAGAGAACATTTCAGCCGCACAATCGCCGTCGCGTCAACAAGCACGGCTTCCGTGAGAGAATGGCCACCAAGAATGGTCGCCGCGTACTGGCTGCCCGTCGTGCTAAGGGCCGCAAGAAGTTAACGGTTTCTGATGAGAACCACGGCAAATAAATCATGCCATAGGTCATCGAAATTCGAATGAAACAGAGCGAAGTGGAGAGCAATCTTCACTTCTTTCTGTTTTTTATACCTTTATTATTTGGTTTTCTTGTTGATTTGCAGTACCTTTGCACATGAGAAATCGGAAATCAGATGAAAGTAAAGGAATTCTTCGGTAAGTTTGGGAGTGCCTTCCTGTGGGGAAACCTGCTGGCGATGCTGATTGTCATCGTACTCCTGGCACTGGGTGTGAAGTATGGACTCGACTGGTATACCCATCACGGCGAGGGCGTCAAGATACCCAAGGTGGAGGGCATGGACTACGCCAGAGCCCGTAGTCTGATCGAAGATCATGGTCTGAACATCATGGTCAGCGACTCTGGCTATAACAAGGCGATGGCAGCAAACTGCATTCTGATACAGAACCCAGGTGCTGGGACGACAGTGAAATTAGGGCATACCGTCTATGTGACGGTTAACTCTCCCTCGTCGCCTTCATTTCCGATCCCAGACATCGTCGACAACAGTAGCTTCCGCGAGGCTGAGGCCAAGTTGTCTGCTCTGGGCTTCAAGCTCACGCCCCCTCAGGAGGTGGCTGGTGAGAAAGACTGGGTATATGGTGTGCTCTGTCGAGGACGGAGGGTTGCTGCAGGCGACCATGTGTCTATCGATAATCCGCTGACCCTGATGATTGGCAGCGGCACATACGACTCAGACGAGGAATTGGACTACTTAGAGCCAGAATACCGATTGATGGAAAGCGGTAATGTTGACGAGTTTGAGGAAGTGGTAGAGTGATGGACTATCTGGATGACGACGAACTGGAACTGATGACTGACGTCGATGCCGACGGTCAGGAAGGTGACGGACAGCTCTTTGAGCATTTCCGTATAGAGGTGGACAAGGGGCAAGACTCTGTCCGTATCGATAAGTTCCTCTCTGAGCACCAGCCACACTCCAGCCGCAATCGCATTCAAAAGGCAGCAGACGCAGGTTTCATCCATGTCTGCACATCCGAAGATATCAAACTGGGGCGCAGCGCCCGCCCTGTGAAGAGTAACTATAAGGTGCGACCAGGCGATGTCATCACGCTGATGCTCGACCGTCCGCACTACGATACGCCCATCACTCCTGAGGATATTCCTCTCGAAGTGGTCTACGAAGACGATGACCTTATGGTTATCAACAAACCTGCAGGTATGGTGGTACATCCTGGTTGTGGGAACTTCAACGGCACGTTGGTCAATGCTATCGCCTGGCATCTGAAGGATTTGGCGAGCTACGATCCTAATGACCCAGAGGTAGGACTCGTCCATCGTATCGACAAAGATACCAGCGGACTCCTTGTCGTTGCCAAGACACCTGACGCAAAGACATCGCTGGGTAAGCAGTTCTTCAACAAGACCACCCATCGCAGCTATAATGCGCTTGTCTGGGGGAACTTCGTGGAGAACGAGGGACGAATAGAAGGTAACATCGGACGTGATCCGAAAGACCGTCTGCGGATGGAGGTGTTTCCTCCTGACTCTGAGATTGGCAAGCCTGCCGTGACTCATTATAAGGTGCTCGAGCGCTATGGCTACGTCACTTTGATAGAGTGCATTCTCGAGACGGGGCGCACACATCAGATCAGGGCTCACATGAAGCACATAGGCCATCCGTTGTTCTGCGACGAGCGCTATGGTGGAACCGAGATCCTCCGAGGAGAACGGACGGCCAGTTATAAGGCCTATATCCAGAACTGTTTCAAGCTCTGTCCGCGTCAGGTGCTCCATGCTCGCACTCTGGGATTTGTCCATCCCACAACGGGCGTCCAGATGGATTTTACTTCTGAGTGGCCCGCTGATATGGCAGCTCTAATCGACAAATGGCGCAAGTATATTAATGGTAGAAATTAAAAAAGGTAAAAGAATAGATATATGAAAAACTTGAAGAGAACCATTGCCATCGTTTGTGGTGGCGACTCATCCGAGCACGATGTGTCATTGCGCTCGGCACAAGGACTTTACTCCTTCTTCGATAAGGAGGCTTACGATGTTTATATCGTTGATATTAAGGGGCAGGATTGGCACGTCGAACTGCATGATGGCACAACGACTCCTATTGACCGTAACGACTTCTCTTTCGTAGAGGACGGCAAAGCTAAGTTGTTTGACTATGCTTATATCACCATCCACGGCACCCCAGGAGAGAATGGTCTGCTGCAGGGCTATTTCGACCTGATAGACCTGCCTTATAGTACCAGTGGCGTATTGGTTGAGGCTATGACTTTTGATAAGTTTGTGTTGAACCAGTATCTGCGTGGCTATGGCGTTAGCGTAGCCGACTCTTTGCTCATTCGTAAGGGTTACGAGGAGCTTGTCAGCGATGATGAGGTTGAAGAGCGTATTGGTATGCCTTGTTTCGTCAAGCCTGCCGCTGACGGATCGTCCTTTGGCGTATCTAAGGTAAAGAACAAGGACCAGTTGGCTCCTGCCATTCGCAAGGCGATGTTGGAGAGTCCTGAGATCATGGTTGAGAGTTTCCTCGAGGGTACGGAGATTACACAGGGCATCTACAAGACTCGCGAGAAGACTGTCATTTTCCCCATTACTGAGGTGGTGACGAGCAACGAGTTCTTCGATTACGATGCCAAATACAATGGTCAGGTAAAGGAAATCACGCCTGCTCGCATCTCTCCAGAGATTGCCGAGCGTGTCTCTAAGATCACCAGCCAGATTTACGACATCCTTAATTGCAACGGTATTATCCGCATTGACTATATCATCTCTCCAGAGGGTAAGATTTCCATGCTTGAGGTGAATACAACACCAGGTATGACAGCCACAAGCTTCATCCCCCAGCAGGTACGTGCCGCAGGACTTGAGATGAAGGATGTACTCTCAGACATCGTTGAGAACCAGCTTTGCTAACGAAATTGGAATAAAGGAATCCGCAGATGAGAATACCAGAAGAGTTTAACGAGATTCGGCCGTATGAGCCGGAGGAGATGAAGCAAGCGTTTGAAGACTTGCTCAACGACCGCCAGTTTAATGTGCTGATGAAGGGCTTTGCCCCGTGGCTGCCGAAAAGCATCCGCAACAGATTGTTGCGCCTCGCCTTTATGGGAGTCAAGACACCACTCGACTTCCAGAAGCGGTTCATGAAACCCATCGTCAAATATGTGATTCGGAAGCATACCGATGGTTGTACTTTCGATGACAAGGCGATTAGCGGATATCCCAAGTCCGACTCTCGTTATACCTTTGTGTCCAATCATCGCGACATTGTGCTCGACTCTGCCTTCCTAGATGTGAAACTGGTTGAGGCTGGTTATCCCACAACCGTAGAGATTGGCATTGGCGACAACCTTCTGATTTATCCTTGGATAAAGAGGCTTGTCCGAATGAATAAGGCTTTCACCGTTCGTCGCGGTCTTTCCCTCCGTGAAACACTTGCCGCCTCGCAGCTCATGAGCCGTTATATTCATTTCGCTGTGACGCAGAAGAAGGAGAATATCTGGCTGGCTCAGCGCGAGGGTAGGGCAAAGGACTCTGATGACCGTACTCAGGAGGCTGTGCTGAAAATGTTAGCGATGGGCGGCGATCTTCAGGAACTCCATATCGTACCCCTGACCATCAGCTACGAATTTGATCCCTGTGATTATCTTAAGGCGATGGAGCTGCAGCAGAAACGCGACAATCCTGCCTTCAAGAAATCACGACAGGATGATCTGGATAACATGAAGACAGGCATCTTTGGCTACAAGGGTCGTGTACACTATCATTGTGCTGCCCCCATCAATACTTGGATTGATGAACTCTCAAGCCTGCCTAAGACGGAGTACTATAAAGCTGTGGCGGAGAGGATGGATAAGGAAATCCATCAGGGCTACGAGTTGTTCCCCTGTAACTACATTGCCCTCGATGAACTCCACGGAGATTCTGCTAATGCTGCCCACTATACTGCGGCAGACAAGCAGCGTTTTGAGAATTACCTCGCTGGTCAGATAGCCAAGATTACGCTCGAAAACAAAGATGAGGCTTTCCTTCGTGAGTGTATCCTCACGATGTATGCCAACCCCGTCCGCAACAAATTCGCAGCCCTATGAACAGACTCCTCCGCCTCTGGGTAATCTCCCTCCTCCTTCCACTTCCCTCCATGCTCATAACCTCTTGTTCTCAGGACGGCTATGACAAGGGAGATGGGCAGTACTCTTATCTGCGTGGAGATTTTGTTGAGGCTCAGGTGGGAGCAGACAAGAAAATCGTATCCCTTACTACTGACGAAGGTGAGACAATCCCCCTGGCTGAACCCTATGGTGCTAAATGGATCACCCGTTCTGACACCGTCTATCGCTGTATGATATATTATAATAAGGTACGCGATGAGAAGGGACAATATGTAGTTGATCCTATCTCCATCGGCGAAGTGCCTTGTCCGATGATTACCTCTCTGGCAGAATTAGAGAAGCCGATGAAGATGGATCCGGTGAAACTTGAGAGTGTCTGGATGAGTAAGACGGGCAAATACCTCAACCTGAGCTTATTGGTAATGACGGGAACCGACGAGGGTGAGGGAGCAGTCCAAAAGCTGCATATCGTTCAGGATACTATTCTCACCAATACTGATGCCACCCGTACCTGTCGCCTCAGTCTTTTCCACGACCAGGCAGGCGTACCAGAGTACTATTCCACTCATGTCTATGCCAGTATCATCACCTCACAGATACCTGCCGACTCTGTCAGAATCAGCATTAATACCTATGACGGAGTTGTCGACAAGACCTTTCATTTAAGTAATCGATGATGAGAATCAGGATTGTCATATTTGCTTTTGCTGTCATAGCAGTCTTCTGCTTCTTCCAGTTTTGGTATCCATACCATTTCTTCTATCACGAGCAGAATCAGATATTCCTTCTGGAGTGGGAATACATATCTGGCTATTTCTATACACCAGGCGGAATGGCTGCCCTTATAGGCGATTTTCTGACACAGTTCTATTATTATCTCTATGCCGGGGCTGTAATCCTGACCCTCTGCATCGCCTTGGCAGGGCTGTTGCTGTATCAATTGTTGGCGAATCTGAAGGTTAACCGTTGGATTGCTTTTTCCATAGGACTTTGTATGATGGCTTTCCTCACCGTCTGCCATTTCAGCAATAGCTATAAGCTCTCGTCCACCATCTGCATTATCGGCTGGCTGTTCTGTTTGTGGGCAGTCTCTACGATTAAACCGAGAAAGCTGCGCTGGGCTTGTTTCCTGATGGTGCTACTACCGTCGTTCCTGCTTTTTGGGAAGCCTAAGGCCGTGCGTTTGAAGGCTCCCGACTTTGTGTTGGAGAAGAATTTTGCCGTTGACAATGAGTATCACTTTGGCAACTACGACAAGATGCTCGATATCGTCAAGCATTCAGACGGTTGGTCTCAGCAGATGCTGTTCTTCTACAATTTGGTGTATGCCCAAAGAGGCGAACTGCCTGATCACCTGTTCGATTTCATCCCCAACTATCTGGGAACATTCGAGAAGATAGGTCCTGAGACGCCTCGCTTGACCATTATTAACATGAACGAGCTCTACTGGGCCTTGGGCGATATGACCTTCACAGAGCGGGCAGCCATGATGACGAATGTCTTCTCGCCCGACAATCGTAATGTGAGGATGATGAAGCGTCTGGCAGAGTGCAATATCGTCAGTGGCGACAGCGTTGCTGCTCAAAAATACCTCCGTATCCTCAGCAAGACATTTGTTTATAGCCGTTGGGCTGAGACCGCTCAGCAACAGCTGGCGCAGGGACAGATGCCTCCCTATCTGGCGCAGAAGAAACCTTTCGTCAATCATCGCGACACCATCACCATCAGCGACAATGCCCATTTCCTGATGATGCAGCTGCTCGATGCCAATGCCGACAACACCGTTGCCCTCGACTACATTCTTTGCTCAACGCTGTTGTTGAAGGATATCCATAACTTCAAGCGCGACTATGACCGCTATTGCATGGAGACCAATAAGCCCCGTCTGAAGAAGCTCTATCAGGAGGCTCTCTGCATCTGGCTGGCAGGCACTAACGCTTCTCAGGACGAGTGGCAGCGCTATATTCAGCGTCAGGACGTGATGCAGCGGTTCATCGAATACAACAACCAGCGAGGTAATCCCCGATTCAAGGATACCTATTGGTACTATTACGATAAGATTCAAGCTCCGGAGGTTCAGTTGTAGTTTATTGTTTATAGTTAACAGTTTACGGTTTACAGATGATTATCAAGATATACAGCAAAAGCGGAAGGAAAGGTTTGCGAGGTATTCTCTTACCTCTCATCTCTTACCTCTCACCTCTCATACTCCTCTTAACATCTTGCATCCCTACGCCGAAGGACGTTGTGATGCAGGATCAGTTGCCAGATATCTATCCAGACTATTGCAATGTCACCATCCCTGAGAACATCGCCCCACTGAACTTCCTGATCCGCAACGACCACTGCGAGGCCATCGAGGTGAGGGTAGGGGAGCTGACGCTGAATGCCAGAGGCAACGAGGCAGTCTTTGATATCGATGACTGGAAGGAATTGCTGCAGCAGTCTGCAGACCAGACATTGACCGTCACCGTCACGGCTCTCATCGACGGAAGATGGATTGAGTACAGACCTTTTGAGTGGCAAGTGGTCAAGGACAAGATTGACCCCTATCTCACCTATCGCCTCATTGAGCCAGACTACGAGATATGGAACCAGATTCAGATACAGCAGCGCTGCCTCGAGAACTTCGATGTTAATGCCATTGGTCACTACGAACAGTTGGAGAACCGTTGCATGAACTGCCACACCTACGCTAATCAGTCGCCTGACCTCTCGATGATGTATGTCCGCGGTCCTGGTGGCGGTGCCATCCTCAATCAGAATGGTAAACTGAGCAAGTTGAACCTAAAGACTGATGACATGGTGTCTGGCAGTGTCTATTTCGGTTTCAGTCCCTTAGGACGTTATATCACTTTCTCCACCAACGTGATTATTCCGGGCTTCCATAGTCTGGCTAGCAAGCGCCTTGAAGTCTTCGATTCCAAGTCGGATGTCTATGTGGCAGACCTTGAGACGCACACGATGCTGCGTAGTCCGTTGCTGAGCGATAGTACTAAGTTCGAGACCTTCCCCACCTTCTCACCTGATGGCAAATACATCTACTATTGCGTAGCCGACAGCGTCAGCCTGCCTAATGATATCAAGAACCTGCAGTATCGTCTCGTCCGTATCCCCTTCGATGAGTCTACTGCTACTATTGGCAACCAAGTCGACACCCTCGTCCAGCATGCTGCTGTGTCACAGCAGTATACCAAAGAGTCTGTCTGCCACCCCCGAATCTCGCCTGACGGCCGCTATCTGCTCTATACGGTAGCCGACTACGGCACCTTCCCCATCTGGCATCCGGAGGCAGACCTCCAGCTGATGAATCTGGAAACGGGCGCCATCGATACCCTTGCCATCGTCAACAGCGAGAAGAGCGATACCTATCATTCGTGGTCTTCGAACAGCCGTTGGTTCGTTTTCGCCTCGAAGCGCGACGACGGTCTCTATGGAAAGCCTTACTTCTGCTACATCGACCGCAGCGGCAAGGCCCACAAACCCTTCTGCCTGCCTCAGGCTCATCCCACGTTCTACGACAACAATCTGAAATCGTTCAACGCTCCAGAACTGGGCAAGGGCAAACTGCCTTTCGATGTGGATGACGTTGCCAAAGCGATGAAGCAGGAGCATATTCAGTTCAGATCCAATCAGAAAGAAGATCATGGGATATAACATCAAATTCAGTGTACATCGCAATCCTCAGAAGGATGCCAACGGCAACGATACTTATCAGGTGAGACACGAGACGAACGCCACCGTCAGCCAGAAGTATATGCTTGATCAGCTGGAGCGGCACAACATCATCCGTCCGGAACTGATGGAGCAGGCTCTCTCGGTGTTGAAACGGGAAATTGTGGCTGAACTAACGGATAATCATCGCCTGCACCTTGAGGGGCTGGGTACCTTCTTCCTTAAACTTGGCTTCCGCAAACGATACGATGAGGCTGGGGAGGAGATGAAAGTCTGCTTCACAGACCCCTTCAAAATCACTGGCAATGATGTTACCATTGAGTCGATAGGCTTTACACCTGACAAAGACTTCCTCAAACAGCTCAACAAACACGGCTATCACTTTATAAATGCCACGGGCCGCGGTAACGTGGGCCATTCTGCTGATTATACCGAAGAACAGGTCAAGGCCAAGCTCGACGAGTATTTCAAGACCCACGATTATATCACATGCCGTATTATGCAAGGCTGTTTCGGTCTGACTAAGTATATGGCGCGCAAGTGGCTGGATAGGCTTTGTACGATGCCATCCCCCTATCTTGTTGGGCGCAAGATAGGACAGACAGTGACTTACCGACGCCGTTGATTCTTGAAGAAGGCAGGGAAAGCGATTGAAAGTGCCGTCTAAACCAATTGTTTACCCGTAGTAAACCAATCGTGAATGCTGTCTAAAATTGTTGCTGACTTTAGTCAACCAACCGTCCGACTCCATGTCAACCAGTCTGCCGACTATAAGTCAACCAACTCGATGACTCTATGTCAACGATTACAACTATAGAATCCTAACCTTGATTTAACCTTGACCTAGTCATGAGGCAAAATCATAAGCTAAAACCTTACGGTAACCTTAGGGTAACCTCAGGGTAGTCTTACGGTAGAATATCAGTAAGTCATCGTAAAAAACTTTTACAGCGAGACACTTCGTGATAACCTGCCATTATTGGAACTAGCCCATCCTTCTCATCGTAGAAGGATGGGCTAGTTGGAACACGTCTGCTATCTCTCTATTCTTTATCCTCCAGAATCATATCAAGAATCATGAGGGATCGTCGGCCTCAGGATTCCATCGATGTCTTTGACTCGCCCTGCCCTGAGCGGACTGGCTTAGTCGGTGGCAGAGATACTAATAATTCCCGAAACGTGCAAGCATTTCGGGAATTATTTTCAATTGATAAGAAAATGTCTTCACCGTTTGAGAATAAGTAAACAGCACTGCATCTTCCGTTCTTCAGATGGTCAGGAACTGGAGACCACCCTCCTCGCTCCTGCTTTTAAACGTATAGAGGCTTATTTGTAAAGAAGCGGCTTAACGTACTTTACTCTCGATGCGCTTATCAGAAGATATTTCCTGCCCTGCTTCGTAGGCATCGAAGTCTACCTTGGCCTTCGTGAAGTCGGGCACGTTGAAGGAGAAGATACTCTCTGAGTAATACTCCTGAGGATTCCGCTGAGGCAGCATGAACGGCTTTGAGAAACGGCCATTGTCGTCGATGCTGGCCAGATAAAGGCGGCTGTAGAGACCGTCGTCGCGTCGGCTGGTGAAGACAATCCAGCGTGAGTTGATGCTCCAGTTGTGGTAGCTGTCGGCCTTCTCGCTGTTGATTTCCTCCAGTTCACGGGCTTCTTCCGTCTCCAAATTCAACAGCCACTGCTGACTTTCCTCGTGCCAGATGGAGAAGTAGCCATAGTCCATCAGTGTGAAGAGCATGTATTTGCCGTCGTAGCTGGGACGGGGCCACGTCAGGCTCTTGCCCATGGCCACAGCATTGAAGATGGTATCCACCTGCTCGCCGAAATGGCCTGTCTCTGGATCGAATGAGATTTTACAGAGGTTGTATTTCTCGTCCTTGTAGTGGGCGGGGTAGTCTTGCTGAAGGCAGGTCAAATAATACAGGGTGTGGCCGTCGGGAGAGAATACAGGGGAGTTCTCGCTCCAATCCTTGGTTTGCAGCAGCGAGTCGGTCAGTATCTCATGCGTCTCTGGATGATAGACAAAAACATCGCTGGAGAGGTCGAAGACCTCGATGCGCTCATTGGGCACGATATGGAATCCCTGGCGCGTCTGGTTGGTGGAGAAGGCACAGTACTTGCCATTAGGATGCCAGTATGGATAGACCATCGAGCCTCCCAACTGCTCGTTGCTGGCCTTCAGCCACTCACGCTTTCCGTCGATCTGGAACATCGTGGCCCCATGATTGCCACGAACATGGAAGACGAACTTCTGTGGATCCGTCTGGTGGGCTGAATGGCAGTTGACACACATACCTGGCACTTGGGTATTCTCAATGATGGCATATTCATTGAAGGTGGAGAGGTCGCGTTGGTAGAGGCCCATGTGACTGAACACCTCATAGCCAGGGGCAATACGGCGGTAAGTAAGTCCCCACTCATCGAGGGGGTAGGGGCTTACAGTAACAGTAAAATCCTTGTATTGTCTCCACTGGCCGTCTTTTTTCGTGCAGACGGTAAAGGTGAGTTGACCGCCCTTGTTCTGATCCGTCAGCTGATGCCAGTCATCCATGTCGAAGTCGGCATAGTCATCCTGAACATGCAGCTCTCCACCCTTAGAACCTTTCACCACGACGTCCATGCTTGTGACATTCTCATCCGTGGTGTTGAAGTTTAGCGGAGCGATTTCTGCAGGAATGGTCACATCGATATAGTCGGGGTAGATTTTCGGCAGTTCGTTGACAACCGTCGGATTCTTCGGACTCTCAGTACATGAAATAAAGAAGATAGAGGAAGATAAAAGAAGATAGAAGGAGATAAAAGACAATAGTTTTACTTTCCCACGACTTGATGAGTAATGTCCTCTATCTTCCTCTATCTTCTTATAACTTCTTTTATCTACTATCATTTGTTTCATCATTTCCCTACCGTTAAATAATACCACACCGTGTTCCTGAAACGGTTTAGTTCAGGCGAATTCTTATCCTGAGAGTATATCCGTCCAAAGTCGTTCATCTGCTGAAGCACCAATTGACTGACCACTCCCTGTGGAGGCTGCTGGCGCTGTTGCATGAAGGCGAAGGTAATAGCCTCCTGACAATGGCGCGGATTGTAGTTGATACGGTTTTGCACCACCTTCACAAACGACATGAAACGGGGGATGTCTCTGTCGAGCAGGGGTATCATGAGCAGATACTGTGCCGCCATCTGGTTCTGTTGGTTGTGGATGAAGAGTTGTCCGCAGATCTTGTCGAGTTCACGGTCGCTGAACAGGAAGTCCTCTTGCAGACGGTATTGGCGCAGACTGCCATAGAGAGGGTGGGCGTCGATGGCCTTCTCGTCGCCCAGCATGGCCATTGTACGCTGGGCCCAGGGACGGTAGAAGATGGTCTTTTCCAGCATCCGCAGGTATTTCTCTGCCACCTTGTACTGACCGTTGATGAGGTTAGTCTCTGCCAGGCGCTTCACCACTCGGGCACTCTTGTTATAATTAGGTATGGCTTCCATGGCCTCAAAGGCAAAACGCTGGGCCGTGTTCACCAGTCCGAGGTGGAAATAGATCTCGCCTGTCAGTTGCGAGGTGGCGAAGTTACGTTCAAATTTCGGCAATAGCCCCTCACTGCCTCGCTGATAGAAGTCGAAGGCGCGCTCTCCTAATTGATTCGTCATTCCTAAGGCCAGATTGGTGGCGCTGACGCTCATCGGCAGGTCAGGCATCTGTTTCTCAGCTTTCTGGATGATGCCTTTCCAGTCGTTGATGCGCACCAGATGGTCGTATTCTATCAGTTCGTACTTCTTCGCTTCGAAGCCATGAGGAACGAGCAAGAAACCTATGACAACCACCACTGCCGCCAAGCACCATTCCATCCAACACTTGATCTGTGGAAGCCTCTTGCAGAAAAGGACCAGCAGCCAAATCACCACCACAATTGCCATCAGCGAATAAGGCAGTACCTCGGGGAAACGGTAGTAACTGATGCCAAGTATAACTCTCGACATTGGGAATGGCAGATAATGGGCACTGAGCAGTAGTAACGCAAAACCATAGACCAGAGCGGGAACTGCCACTGTCCACGGCATCATCAGTGCAGCCACCAGCAGCACCATCGGACCAATCAGCCAGTAGAGCGCAGGGATGATGATAAGAAGTGAAATGTATGAGTGAAGAAGTGAGTGAAGAAAGTTTTTTCTTAAGGCGAGAACTGCACATTGGGCCATCACCAACGCCACGGCATACGTCAGCATTACACTTTCATCGCCCATTGCGTACCACAGAATAATAGCAGGGATAAAGCTCAGGGCGTAATACCTCTTCATTCTTAATTCTAAATTTTTAATTTTCATCAGTCGCCACGTCAGCCGCTGCACCAGCATATAGAGTAGGGCGATGATGGCTGCACCGATGGTGACACCATTATAAAACTGTACCAGAAACTCCGCCACATATCTGGCGAAGCCACCGGGTTCGGCCATGCGCTCTGTGAAGTAGTTGTTGTCGAAAAGAAATAGTTGCAACTGCTCCTGATAAGTCAGCGCAAAGGGATAGCAGTATCTCCAGAACAGAAATACCGCTATGCCGAAGGCCAATGTCAGCAATAACTGGTGATATTTACTCAGGAATCTCTTCATTCGTATCGGCATTATAAGTGACAATACGGCCGTCTGGATACTTCCGCTTATAAGTGAGCGGATAGAGGTCTTTCATGAAATCGCCCAACGTGCTCCCCTCCAGGTTTTTAGCCATTCGTCGAGTAAAGTTCTTATACGCCAGATGGAAGCTGTCGGCCCGCTGTTTGATGTAATTGGCCTGTGCAGAGTCGCCTGCCTGCTTCAAGTTCGCGATAAACTTGTTCATCTTGGCCAGTTCACGGTTGTGCATCTCCGTGCGACCCTTCCATTTCTCCAACGAGTCGTTCTGGGGCGTACCCATGGCGTGGCTGACACTATCGATAACCACCTTGATGGTGCCAGGCTCACCTACGACCAGCAAGGGTTGTATACCCATGCGGTAATGGTAGTCGAGCAGGATCTTGTACATCTGCATGGTGTCTTTCGTGAAGTGGAACTTACCATCGGTAATCTCCATGGAGTCCACATACTCTGCCGTCTTCTTGCCATAGAGCGGTACGATGAAGATTCGCTTGCCCTCATACTGCTCTCCATTGACGACACCCTCGACATGGAACTTTCCGTCGTTGGCCTGCTGGCAGGCACATAGAAGTAAAAGGGCAAAAAGGTAAAAAGGTATAACCTTCTTGCCTCCCCTCATGACTGTTTTTAATACTTTACTTTCCATATTTATTCTTATCTTTTTTACTTTCTTACTTTTTTACCTTTTTACTTTTTTACCTTTACCATCGTCCTCTGGTTGTCAAACACCTGCCGATAGGCTTCATGGGCATCCAGTTCCACCTTCGTCTTGGTGAAGTCTGGGCAGTTGTAGGCATCCATCATCTCCAGGTAATACTTGCGGGGATTCCGCTGGGGCAGGAGGAAAGGCTTCGACACGAGACCCTCATCATCAATGCTGGCGAGATAGAGTTTAGTGTACATGCCGTCTTCTCGCTTGCTGCTGAAAACAAACCAACGGCTGTTCTCGCTCCAGTTGTGGAAACTCTCGCTTTGCGGACTGTTCACTTCCTTCAGTTCACGGCTATCGCCCGTCTTCAGATCCATCAGCCATAGGTCAGCATCATCCTGACTCACGGGGAAGTTACCACGGCTGCTGATACAGTACATCAGCCAGCGGCCATCGTATGAGGGCCTTGCCAGCACGTAGCTTTTATCTGTAGCCGGACCATTCAGCAGGGTATCAACCGTTTCACTGAACTGTCCCTTCTCTGCATCGAAGGCGATCCTGCAAAGTGAGCACTTCACCTTCTCGTATTCCGCTGGCACCCGGCAGGGCTTCGACGAGCTGTAATAGATGTATCTGCCGTCAGCCGAGAAGGCTGGGAAGATCTCCAGGTTGTCTGTCCGCAACAGTGGCGAGAGGATCAGTTCGTTACTACGAGTGTCTAGCACTTCCACATCGCTAAATCTGTGATAGACCTCGATGCGCTGTCCCGTGCCGGTAAAGAAACTCTGGTGCACGGAGTTGACGGCCATTGCCACATAGTCGCCGTCAGGATGCCAGTAACTATAAGAACCGGCAGCCTTTGTCATATCAGTCTTGGTTTCTATCCACGTCTGTTGGCCGTCCTTCTGGATCATCGTTCCACCGCCTTCGCCTCGCATCTGCAGGGTGATGCGGTTGGGGTTCGTACGGTTCGCCGTATGGCAGTTGAAGCATCGGCCAGGTACCACGGTCTCCGTTAGGATGGCATATTCTTTAAAGGTATGGATATCCCTTTGGTAGATGCCGATGTCGCCACCCACCTCGTAGCCGGGTTTGATACGGCGATAGGTGAGGCCCCAGTCGTCGAGGCTGTAGGGACTGACGAAGATGGAGAAGTCTTTATATTGCGTCCATTGACCGTTTTTCTCTACACAGACCGTTACCGTGAGTGTTCCTCCTTGGTTCTGTTTGGTCAGTTGGTGCCAGTCGTTGATGTTGAAGTCGACAAAGTCGCCTTGTACATGAAGCTCGCCTCCTTGACTGCCTCTGACCACGACATCCATGCCGCCGATGGTCTCATCGGTGAAATTGAAGTTCAGCGGAGCGATATCAGCAGGAATGGTCACGCCGATATAATCGGGATAGATCTCCGGTAGCCGATCCACTATCGTCGGATGCTCTGGCTTCAGAGAACAAGAAAAGAAGATAAAGGAAGTTAAAAGAAGAAAGAGGGAGATAAAAGACAATCGTCTTACCCCGAAGGCACTACTTGTTGAGTCATGTCCTCTGTCTACCTTTATCTTCCTATATTTTCTTTTATCTACTTTCATTCTCTTCTCCTTTCTCTCATCTGTTGTACATACTTGGCATAGGGGGAGTCTGCCACACGGCCCTGCATCTGGATGCAGCGCATCACGTCCTGATAGCCCAACGGCATCTGACGGTAACCGCCATATTGCTGCACCGCTCCCATATACTGCTGAAAGCCTTGCAGATTACCTTTCAGGAGCATCTGGCCCATGAAGTAGTCGAGAGCCATCTTGTTATCCTGATTGTTCATAAACAGCAATCCGAACATCTTGTCTATCTCTTCATAGCTGTAGAGAAAATTCTCCTTGTATCTCAGCTTTCGCAGTCTGCCATAGACAGGATTTGCGTTGATCTTCGATTCGTCTTTCATCATTGCCTCGGCCTCCTGGGCCCAACTGCGATAGAAGAGACTCTTCTTCAACAAGTCAAGTTGCTTGGCTGCCGTCTGATAGTGTCCGTTCACGATCATGCATTCTGCAATCCGCTTCGTGCAGCGTCCGCTCTTCCTGCCGTTGAGGATCGACTCCTGCGTGTCAAACATATAGCGTTGAGCTGAGTTCACCATGCCTAAGCGCCAGAAGGCTTCTGCCGACGGCAGCATCGAGGTGAGGTCTCTGGTTCTGGGCATGATCAGGGCGTCATCGCCGTTCTGGTAGAAATCGAACATACGGTCTGCCAGCAGTCGCTTCTCTGCCAATGCCAGATTCACACAGTTTGACCAGAATGTCGTCTTCACCTGATACTTCTGAGCCCGTTTCACGATCTCATCCCAGCGTTCGTTCCTCACCAGATAGTCCTGCCGGATCAGTTCGTACATCTCCTTGTTGTAACCATTCCACTGAGGATGGTGCAGCGGTATGCGGTAATAGTTCAACCCCGTCATCGCCTGCTGCAACGGCCATTGCGGCAACAGCCAGGCGTACACCATCAGTTGCACAACCACTAACCAACCTGCCGACCACAGATGTTTCCAACCAAGCTGAATGACGCGGATGATGACGTATATCCATACTACTGGCCCGATGAGCCAGTAGACGATTGGCAATATCAAAATGTCTATCCATGAGAGAAGCTTCGATAGTCGGATACAAGCCAACATCAAAGCCAGGATGATAGCTATGGGCAACGATAATAACACATTGACATCACCCATCAGCCACAAAAGCAATGCTACTGGCACAATACTTAGCAGATGCCATGCTCCTTTGGGCAGCAGTCTCTTCGTCAACAATTGCAGCGCCACAAACAGCAATGCCAAAAGTAATGCCCCTAACCATTCTATATAATAGAACTGTACGATAAACTCTCCGAGCCAGTCTGCAAAGCCCCCCGGCAGGCTCACCCTTTCTATGAAATAATCGCCCGTCCAAAGGAACAGCTGATATTGCTCTTGATACGACAGCGCATGGGGATAGGCCACATACCAAAACAAGAATATGCCGATGCCCACCAGCACCGACAATACCCAGTTTAAGTATCTTCCTGTTTCTTTTTTCATAAACGTGGCAAAGGTACGAACTATTTCCCAAACCACCAAATCTTTTCTAGAATAAAATCAGAGACATAAAGAACCCGCCCCGTAGCGGAATGCTGCGGGGCGGGATATAGAGTTTTGAATTACTTGGCCTTGAAGTGCCAGAATGTAGCCTCAGACCAACTGCCGAGACCCTTTTCGGCGGCTTCTGAACCAGGATATACAAGAGTCATCTGACTACCAGACAGGTAAACAACCTCGTAGGCACCATTACCCCAACCGCATGCTGAAGGCAGTGTGGCATTGGTATTGATAATCCATGGCCACAGGATGGCATCAGTCTTTAATTCGCCAACCTTCCACTCATTACCAGTGATTTCTGTTAATTCGTAACTTCCATTACGGACGACAGAACCATCTGCAGCATAGCTGGTGATAGTACCATCAGGAGTGATTGTCATGTAAGCATCCAAATCACCGTCACCATGGTTTACACCACCCTCAGAGTGCTGGAGCTGGTTATTGAACTCGGCAGAGCTGTCGATACCCCACCACTGACCATTGCCTGTCTTGCCAACGTCAGTGCCTGCACCGCCGCAATAACCCATGTTACCCCAAACGGCACCTGTGACAGAAGGATCCCATGTCCAGTCTTTACCTGCATCATAGCCGGTAAGCATACCCTTCAAGTCGCTGTCGCTGTAGAAGTGCCAGAATGTAGCTTCTGACCAACTGCCGAGACCCTTTTCAGCGGCTTCTGAACCAGGATATACGAGGGTCATCTTGTCAGATGTCAGATATGCGATTTCATAAGCGCCTGTACCCCAACCGCATGCTGAGGGCAAAGTTGCGTTTGTATTGATAATCCATGGCCACAGGATGGCGTCTGTTCTAAGATCACCAACTTTCCACTCACCATTTGGATCATATTTCTCAACAGCATAGCTACCAGAACGTACGACATTTCCTGATGCATCATAGCTCGTGATGATACCATCTTCTGTAAATACCATATAGGCATCCAAGTCGCCATCGCCATGGTTTACACCACCCTCAGAGTGCTGAAGCTGATTGTTGAATCCAGCACCATCATCAGGAGAGTCATTACATGTGACACCCCACCACTGGCCATTACCGGAGATACCGACATCCTTACCAGCGCCACCGCAGTAACCCATGTTACCCCATACAGCACCCGTGATAGAGGGATCCCACTTCCAGATCTTCTTACCGTAGTCGTTAGAAGCGAGCAGACGAATCTCAGGATTCAGTTCTCCAGCTACCTCAACGGTGAAGTCCTTAGAAGCAACAACTTCCTCATTGTTGGCATTGACATACTTGAAGTATACAGTCTGATTAGGATCAGAACCACGGGCGGGAACGAAGTTGAACACACCGCCAGAGCCACCGCTGGCGAGTTTGAACTCAGTGCCATCGGGCTTTACGTAATAGATATAGATACCAGAGGCCTTGGGGATATCATACTTAATCCAGTTACCATCGGCCTTGGGCTCCTTGCAAGCCTCGTCAGCATACTGCGAGAACGAAGCACCGTCGAGCAGGTTAGCAGGAGTGAAGTTGTCGATGTTCATGCTGCCGTCTTCCTTGATAGGATCACAGGCCGTCAACATTCCCAGCGCTACTGCGAACAATAATATTGATTTTTTCATATTGCTATTCTAATTAACTATTAATTCTTAACTCTAAATTAATAAATAGGTGTACCAGACATGTTCCAACCTGTTCCATCGTACCAGCCCTTGTTCTGGCTCAGAAGCGTAGGATCGTTGACAATGGCGATCTGAGAGGGAGGCTTCGGCAGGAAACCGTCGGTATCAGCGTAGCGCTGTGCCCAGCTGCTGCCACCTACACCTGCACCGTGACGCATCACAGTCCATGTACCAGTATAGTTCACACGAGAGCCATCCTGTCTCTGCAGAGCAGTAGCTGCCAGACAGCTTGAACCACCATCCTTACCAGACCAGCGGCGGAGGTCGTTGAAGCGGATACCCTCACCAGCGAGCTCAAAGCGACGCTCGTTCTGGATGTTCTCCCAAGAGTATGAGGTTGCGGGCAGTCCGACACGGGCACGAACCTTATTCATCTGATCAGCTGTACCAGTCAGCTCAGAGTGCATCAGCATCACGTCAGCCAAGCGGAGCAGCACGATGTCAGAGAAGTGGTCGCCCTGGAAAGAGTTACCGTTAGGTGATGGAGTCTCTGTATTCTGTGCACGCCATACGCCCCACCATGCATAGTTGGACTGACCAGCGAAGTCAGTATCCATACAGGTGATACACATCCACTTCTTGTTGTAAAGACCAGTCTCCTCTGAGCATGATGTTGCGAAAGCAATCTTGAACTCAGCATCACCATTTCCATCCCAACCATTAGCAATAGTAGCCTTCTTACGTGGGTCAGCATCACTCCAGTCGTCCCAGAGCGTAGCATTGATAGTACCCTGGCCCCAGCCCTGTCCGAACGGGAAGGTATCCTCACCACCATTGGATCTGCCGTCAGCGTCTGTATCGCAGCGGAGACCGCAATACAACTCTACCTGATTACAGAAACCCATACCGATGGTTCCGTTCCAAGAGTTAGAGTTCATGTACTGAACCTGGAACATCTCTTCCTCGTTGCCGTTGCCAGCCCAAACTTTGCCGGCATCCTTCAGGTCTGCCACGTATTCATAGTCCTTAATTGTCAACTCGTTGGTGTACTGCCAGAGCTGACGGAAATCGTCAACCAGCTTGTAACCACCATTGTTGATGGCATCCTCCAGATAGGAAACAACCTGTGCTTTGCTCAGAGAAGAACCGGCTCCCTCCTGATCGAAGTCGAAAGCGACATCGGGCAGACTTGCAGAAGCCAGCTCACCAGCCTTCTTGTAGAAGCCCTGATAGAACATATAAGCACGAGCCAGCATACCCTCAGCGGCACCCTTGGTGGCATGACCGTCACCACGAGTGGTAGCGCCGTGAGACATCAGGTTGGCAGCACTGGTAAAGTCTGCCAGGATGTGCGGCATGATCTCAGTCTCTGCACTCAACTGAGGACAGGGATCGGGAGCAGCGATAGCCCAGTAAGCGGGAATGTCGCCCCAGAACTGAACGCCCCAGAGGTAGAACAGACCACGCAGGAAATAAGCCTCACCCAGCATCTGGTTACGAGTAGCCTCCTGACCAGTCCAGTCGAAAGCGTCAACACCATAGATAACGGCGCTTGCACGGGAAATACCTACATAAACCTGCTTCCAGATATCATCATAAAGAGTCTCCTTATTGGTCATCAGATGACCGACAGCATGTGCCTCAACGTCACCAGTACCACCAGCACCGTTAGCTTCATCAGACATAATGTAGTTCACGAACCAAGGAGTCTCCAACGGATTGGTACTGATCTGGTTCATTACACCATACAGGGCAGCCAGCTGCTTGTTCAAGTCGCCAGGCGTAGCAGGATAGTTCTCATTCGTTGCACCTGTATAATTTGAGGAATCGAGGAAGTCCTCGCAAGAGGTCAGTCCGACAGCGAAGAGGACCGCGATTGCCATTAAATATATCTTTTTCATATTCTTATATACCTTATTTATATTATATTAGAACTTAATGCTTGCACCAACAACATAGGTACGTGCTGTCGGATAAAGACCTACGTCGATACCGCGAGCCCAAGAGTCCTTACCGCCGGATGAACCGATTTCAGGATCAACACCAGTGTAACCAGTGAAGGTGTAGAGGTTCTGAGCCTGCACATAGATACGGAACTGAGAGAAGGGGAGAACCTTGACCAGCTTGGTCAGGTCGTAACCCAGCGTGATGTTCTGGATCTTGAAGTAGTCAGCATTCTGCATGTAGCGGGTAGAAACCCACTGGTCGTTGATAGAACCAACCGTGAGACGAGGATACTTATTGCTGGTGCCCTCACCGTGCCAACGGTCGAATGCGTCAACAGTATAGTTTCCATAAGGGCTGGCCAGCAAAGCGGTGCGGTAGCACTGCATAACCTGCTGTCCGAAAGCACCAGAACCGGTGAATCCGAAGTCGAGACCCTTCCACTCGAAGCCGAGGCTTACACCGAGGGTCACGTCGGGATGAGGATTACCGATCTCGTGACGGTCCTCTGACAGAGAGATCTGTCCGTCGCCATTCCAGTCGTCCCAGATGCAGTCACCAGGAACAGCACCGTCGATGACGGCCTTACCAGATGCACGGGCTGCGTCAATCTGAGCCTGGCTCTGCCAGATGCCGCTGTAAGACATACCATTGAAGTAGCCGATGGGGTGGCCAACCTCTACGCGAGATACCCAAGAAGAGTTCTCGAAGATAGCCTTATCCTGACCATTGATGAAGTCGAGGTTCTGCAGACGAGTTACCTCGTTCTTGTTGGTAGCTACGTTAACATTTGCATGATAGGTGAAGTCGCTGCCGATCTGGTCGCGCCAAGAGAGGGCGAGCTCAAAACCGGTGTTCTTCACGTCACCACCATTGACCATAGCGGGATTCTCATAACCAAGCACAGCATTCATCGGGGCTGTTACCAACCAGTCCTTTGTCTTCTTGACATACCAGTCGAAGTTCACACCGAGGCGGCCGCCAATGAAGCGGGCATCGAAACCGATGTTGGTCTGCTCAGAGGTCTCCCAAGTCACGTCGGGGTTGGGAACGTTTGAAGCGTAAGCACCAGTCTGATAGACGTTACGGTTCACGGTGTTGTACATATCATTTGAGAACTTGTAACCATAGTCAGCATAGTCTGTCGGAGAGAATGCGATATTGGAGAGGTAATAGAAGTTACCGATGTTACAGTTACCGTTCTGTCCCCAAGATGCACGGAGCTTGAAGAAGTCGAGCCAGCTCTTGGTGCTCTCCATGAACTTTTCGTTAGTGATCACCCAACCAGCAGATACAGAGGGGAAGTAACCCCAGCGCTTGCCACGGGCGAAGTTGTTAGAACCGTCAGCACGGATAATGGCGGTTGCCATGTACTTCTCGTCGTAGTTCCAGTTGGCACGAGCAAAGAATGAAGCGATGCTACCAGATGTCGGGTTGTCATAACCGCCGTGACCATTCAGGTACTGAGTCTCGTAGTTGGCAGGAATGTTGTAGTCCCAGCCGTTGAGAACCAACGTGTTCAGATTCTCTTCAGTTACCTCAAAACTCATATTCATACCAGTGCTCCAGTCAGAACGCTCCATAGACTGACCGATCAGGATGTCGATGGTATTCTTACCGAGCTTCGGCAGAATGTATGATAATGTATTCTCAATCGTGAAGCTGCTGCTCTGACCCTGGCTCATGCTCAGCGTGTAAGAGTTGCTGGCAGATGTGTTGCTTGAAGAGTAGGGCAGGCCAACCTGACGATAGTTGTTAGAGCTGTAGCCCGTGTTGAACTGTCCACGATAGCGGAGGTTCTTGATGGGCTCGACGATCCAATAGAAGGTAGCACCCACACCGAAGTCACGGCTCCTGTTCAGAGAACCGAAACCACCGTTGACGAAGTGGTTCAACGGGTTGCCGTAGATCATATCGCTGTAACCAGTATGGTTCTTGGCATAGCTGGTAATGTTTCCATTTGCGTCGTAGGGCTCTACCAGAGGAGATGCGATGTAGGCAGCCTGCATCACGTTCCAGTAACCGTTCGACTCTGCCAGCGTGTGGCTCTTGTGATACCAGTAGCTCAGGTTCTCACCGATGGTGATGATGTCGTGCTCCTCACCCAGCAGGTCCTTGCCCTTCAGCAGAACGTGCTCGGAGTTGATGCGGCCACCATAACGCTTGTAGGTAGAAGCGTTGTCGGCACCCATGATACCTTCGTTAGAGCTATAGTTCAGTGACATAGAGAACTTAGAACGGTCTGTACCGCCAGTTACAGTCACAGCGTGGCTGAACTGAAGGGCGTTCTTGTTCTCATAAGCCTTGAACCAGTCGGTGCCTTCCCAACCCTGATTCACCTTGTCGATGATAGACTGGGGAACGAGGCTTGACCAGTTCTGAGCTGTTCCGTATGTGTTGAAGTTGGTCTCGTTGATAATCTGCATATACTGCTTGGCATTCACCATAGCAGGCACCTTGTAGGCGTTAGACCAGCCTACGAAACCGTCGTACTGAACCTGAATCTTACCAGCCTTACCCTGCTTGGTGGTCACGAGGATCACACCGTTAGCAGCACGGGCACCGTAGATGGCTGCAGAAGCAGCGTCCTTCAGCACGTCGATACTCTCGATATCGTTGGGGTTCAGACCGTTCAGACCGTTATCAGCAGTACCGGCATTGATACCGTCGATGATCAGCAGAGGAGAGCTGTCGCCGATAGTACCCATACCACGGATGTTCACCTTGAAGCCCTGTCCAGGCTGAGATGAACTCTGGGTGATGTTTACACCAGGGGTGCTGGCCTGCATGGCTGTCAGGGCGTTGGTCGTGTTCAGCTTGGCGATATCCTCACCCTTCACCTGAACAGTAGCACCTGTCACCAGCTTTTTCTTCTGGGTACCGTAACCTACGACCACCACTTCCTCAAGGACGGCATTGTCGTCGCGCATCGTGATCTCGATGTTGTCACGGTTTCCAACTTTGATTTCCTGAGTCTCGTAGCCGATGAACGATACGACGATCGTTGCACCCTCTTTGACGTTGAGAGAGAAGTTACCATCGAAATCGGTAACAGTACCGTTCGTGGTTCCCTTTTCCACTACACTGGCTCCGATGACGGGGCCCTGAGCGTCGACCACAGTACCTGTGATCTTCTTCGTTGCCTGCTGAATCTCCTGAGGAGCGCCAGCGGCGTTGGCATTTGACGAGTAACCGAGTCCCAAAAGGACCATGGCACCCATCAGCAGCGCTGTCTTTCTAAAGTTTTGATTCATACTTGAGTGTTATACTTAGATTAATGTGTTATGATGATTCACGACTTGTTTGGCCACACCATTTAAAATGGTACGCACCACGTTTAGGTTGAGTTGTTTAGATTCATATGTTGTAATTTTGTTATATAATTAGTTATAAAATAGATGTTTAATTGTCTTAATTTCGGTTGCAAAGGTAATTAGAATATTTGAAACCATGCACGCTTTTTTTGATAAATATTGATACTTTTTTGCTAAAATTTGTTATTTTGCATAAAAATGCCACTTTTTTAGCATAAAACATCGAATAAGTGTAAAATGTACAATATAGGAATTTGGGCCTTTTTGAGGATAAATGTATTTAGTACACTTATTCACGTTTATATATTGATTTTATATATTAATAAGGTGTAAAATCACCAAGGGTAAACTATCAGACTAGCTTTTTAAAGATGATCTGTTCCAGGATGTCGATTTCATCTTCGGTTGTGGCCCAGCTGGTTACGAAGCGGCAGATGGTATGATGACGATCGGTCTGGCCGAAATGGGAGAACTCCACCTCGCGACTCAGGTGCTCCACTTGTTCATTGTCGATGACTACGAACTGCTGGTTGGTGGGTGAATCTACCAGGAACTGATAGCCCTTTCTCTTGAAGATATCCTTCATCCGCATGGCCATCTTGATGGCATGCTCCGAGAGGCGGAAATAGAGGTTGTCAGTAAACAGCGCCTCGAACTGCAGGCCGATGAGGGCACCTTTGGCGATGACGGCTCCATGTTGCTTTTGGATGGAGAAGAAATGCTTGTGGGCCTTGCGATTGGTGAAGACGACAGCCTCGCCGCAAAGGGCACCGATCTTCGTGCCGCCGATATAAAACACGTCGCAATGGCGGGCCAAGTAGGGCAAGGAGATATCGTTGCCCTCAGCCATCAGACCGTAGCCCAAACGGGCACCGTCGATATAGAGCGGAATATCGTATTGCTGGCACACCTTATATAATTGATCCAGTTCTCTGGCAGAATAGAGCGTACCCAGTTCTGTGGGGAAGGTGATGTAGACCAGTCCAGGATGGACGGCATGATCTTTGTTGCCGTCGTGCATATAGTCGTCGAGATATTTGTCGAGTGTGGCAGCCTCCATCTTCCCGTCGGTATCTGGGATGGTGATGATTTTATGCTCCGTAAACTCCACAGCCCCAGCCTCATGGACGTTGATATGACCGCTGCCCACACAAATGACGCCCTCATACTGATAGAGCATCGAGTCGATGGTGGTGGCGTTGGTCTGGGTGCCTCCCGTCAGGAAGAAGATCTGGGCATCGGGTATGCCACAGGCTTCCCGGATGCGGTTCTTAGCCCGTTCGCTGAACTCGTCGAAGCCATATGGTGTCGGCTTGGCGTTGTTGTACTTCACCAGATTGTCAATTACCTGCTGGCAGGCACCGTTATTGTAGTCACATTCAAAGGATATCATATCATGTCAGTTTACTTTCTGCCTGCAAAATTACATAAAGTTTCCCGATTTGCTTGCAGAATTCATCTGAATTTTATATATTTGCAGCCAAATTATTCCCTTTTTCGAGATGATCAGATTAAAGTCCACTTCTATAACGCTCTTTTGTGTTGCATCTTTGCTGTCACTTTGTTCCTGGTGTAACGCTCAGGAGAAGACAGACATTATGCCGCCAGCACCTGATTATAAGGACGCGTCACAATGGTATATCCGCAACCAGAATGGTGTGGCCGATATCTTCTACGTGATCTCCACTGAGACGGGCGACCATATGGAGGGCACTGATACCTGTCATTTCGCCAATACAAACAATCCGCGACAACGGAACCAGATGCTTGTGGAGATGGCGGCAGTGGATTCTTTCTATACGGGCAAGTTGAACTATTACTCTCCATATTATCGTCAGGCTTCCATGCACTCGCTGGCTACTCCGAAACTGTTCCCAGCAAGGATGGCCCGTGCTATAGAGGATGTGAAGCAGAGCTGGCAGTACTATCTGTCGCATTTCAATCAGGGCCGGCCTTTTGTCTTGGCAGGATACAGTCAAGGTGGGGCTGCCGTGATCGCTCTTCTGAAGGAGATGCCCGACAGCATTGCCCAACGGATGGTGGCATCTTATATCCTCGGGTATAAGGTGTCGAAGGAGGACTTGGATGATATCAAGAATATCCGTCCTGCTAAGGGCGCTACAGATTTGGGTGTGACCGTCTGCTTCAACTCGGTAGCTTCACCAGACGGTGAACTGGAGATCGTTAGTGGTGGCAATCAATTGTGTATCAATCCCGTTAACTGGCGTACTGATACAGTCAGCGCATCGTTCGTTTACAATATGCCGCCAGTAAAGGATACCCTCACAGTGGCTTGTGACCCTGAGCGCCATCTGTTGACGGTCAAGGGATTCAAGAAGCAGGATATCCTGCCCGTCATCGGTATTCCCGGTAATTACCATAACTATGAGCTGCGGTTCTATCATCCCTTTATCCGTCAGAATATCGCTGACCGTGTAGCAGCCTATCTGAAGCAAGTCAGTCGTACATCATCGGTAAGGGAGGAAGTCCTTGAGGATGTGATGAAATCGGCAGGTCTGAATAAGGCTTATGCTCCGTCAGTAAACAGAATGCAAACGCCTGCTCCAGAAGGTAAAGTGGCCTTCAATATCATTGGCTATGGTCGTCATGGTTCTTGTTATCTGGGCAAGCCCAGCGACTATGACGCTCCGTATAAGGTGCTGGCTAGTGCTGACAGCATCGGGAAACTGACACCTTTAGGCAGAAATGTGTTGGACCGACTGAGGCTGATATGCCAGGATGCCCAAAGTCATTGGGGGGAACTCACGGAAACGGGTATCCGTCAACAGCGGGAGATAGCATGGCGGCTGGTAGAATGTTTCCCAGGAGTGCTCAATCAAGATGCTTTCCATCTTGGAGCTCGCAGTCTGAGGAATACACGTTCCTTGCTCTCGATGGACCAGCTGATGATGCAGATTGCCAAACAGTGCCGTACCCGTATCTATCATAATGCCACCAATGAGTATTCAGATTACCTGGATCATCAGGACGAGGGGCGTCTCGCTATTCACAAAGACTCCTTGGTCAAGGCGGCTTATGAGGCCTTTTCAGAGAAATATGCTGATGGTGACCGATTGGCGGAAACGCTATTTACTGACTCGGATTATATCCGTGACCATGTCGATGTGTCGACGCTGAGTGGTCAGCTCTTTAAGATAGCCGGTAGTATTCAGAATACGAGGATGGAGGGGAGAGTGTCGCTCTACGACTTGTTTACGCCTGAGGAAATCTGGCATCAGTGGAAGAAGCAGAATGCGTGGAACTATCTGAACTATGGCAACTATGCAAGAAAGGCGCAGCAGAAGGACAGGTTGGAGCACCGGCTGCTACGTCGACTCATCTTCTTCAGTGATTCTGCCCAGAACATAAAACCGTCGGCCGCCTTCCATATCGCCGATGAGACTAGTTTCGTGCCGTTGGTCTGCCTGATGGATATCAATGGCTATGGTTTGGCAACCGATGATCTGGATTCTCTTGATGAGAAAGGCTGGGCCGACTATCGTATCTGTCCGATGAGTGCCAATATGCAATGGATTCTCTATCGTCGGAATCCGGAAGACAAGGACGTTCTGATCAAGGTGCTGCTGAACGGACAGGAGGCAACGCTTCCTCTTCCCTCGGAGCATGCTCCCTATTATAGCCTGAAGGATTTTAAAGACTATTACCTGAAAAAGCTGGATTCGTATGAGAAATAGACAACAGATAACACGGATAAGACGGATGGTGTCGGCAGTTCTGCCGATGCTCTTACCTCTTGCCACTTTCCTCTTGCCACTTGCCACTTTAGCACAGTCGCCTCTTTCCATCATCAGAGCCAATCCCAGTTTCGCAGCCAGTAATTACAGTATCTATCCTGATACGGCATTACCCCGACTGACACCGGCTCCGGAAGGAAAGGTGCCATTCTATATCTCTCACTATGGTCGTCACGGGTCACGCTATATTGAGAACCGCAAAGGATTTGATATCCCATACAATATGCTTTGCAAGGCTGACAGTATGAATGCGCTCACCCAAACCGGAAAGATGGTGCTGAGTGACATGCGGCTGATCTTTGCCGATACAGAGGACCACTGGGGTGACTTGACCAGTTACGGACAGAAGCAACATCGCGGCATCGCCCAGCGTATGATGGAACGGTTCCCGGAAGTGTTCAGTGGTGATGCCCATGTCGATGCCCGCAGCACCATCGTGCCCCGTTGTATTCTTTCAATGGGGTCAGCCATGCATGTGATGGCCAGCATCAACCCCCAGTTGCGTATCTCGTTGAAGGCCTCTCAGGAGGATATGTGGTATATGAACCATCAGGATCCCCAGTTACGTAAGAACGGTATGACGGCGGATGCGACGAAGTATTACGATAAGTTTATTGAAGGAAGAAAGCATAACGAGCGGCTGATGCAGTTGCTCTTTGTCAATCCCGACTCTGTACGTGGGGTGGTCAGTGACATCTGGCTTAACTATTATCTGATCAAGATGGGACTCTTCCAGTTGAATACACATCTTTATAAGGATACCAACATTACGGATATTTTTACCCCCAACGAGATCTATCGGCTCTGGCAGTGGGAGAATGCCTGGTGGTATATCATGCATGGAGCTTGTAAGTTGAATGGCAGTCATCAGCCTTACACCCAGCGCTATCTGTTGCGCCAGATCATCGCAGATGCCGACAGCTGCATCCAGCTGGAGCGTCCTGGCGCACAACTGCGATATGGTCACGAGACAGTTCTCCTTCCCCTGACTTGTCTGATTGGCATCAACGGCTTTGACCTGGAGACGGACAATCTGGAAGAGTTGGAAGAGAAAGGGTGGTGGGCATCGAAGGTGTTCCCCATGGGTTCCAACCTGCAGTTCATCTTCTACCGCAAGGATATCGATGACGAGGATGTGCTTTTCAAAGTGCTACTGAACGAAAGAGAGGCTACGTTGCCTATTCCGACAGACGTAGCCCCCTATTATCATTGGAAAGATTTCCGCGAACACTATCTGAAGAAGGTCGAGGCTTATGAACAGTTGCGCAACGCCGCCATAAGTTCCAAGAACCAGTAAGGTCCGGTTATATTCCCACACTGGGAATGTCATGTTCCCACACTGGGAACACACTATTCCCACACTGGGAACATCTTGTCACCTTTCTGATCTTGGCGGGGTTGCTGTTCTATAGGGCTTCGAGCATTCGTTTGATGACGACAGAGCAGCTGATTTCGCGGTTGGCGGCCTCAGGGATAACAAGGCTGTTGGGCGACTCAATCACATCGTCGGTGACTATCAGATTACGGCGGACGGGCAGGCAGTGCATGAATTTGCCGTTGTTCGTCCAAGACATATGCTCGGTGTCGACAGTCCATGAGCGATCTTCGCAGGTGATCTTACCATAATCGGCAGGATTGGTCACACCAGGATTTGACCAGTTCTTGGCGTAGATAAAATCTGCACCTTCAAAAGCTTTCTTCTGATCATACTCCACTACGGCATTGCCGACGAACTTGGGATCGAGTTCATAACCCTTAGGATGGGTAATTACCAAGTCTACATCTGGAGCTGCATTCATCCACTCGGCAAACGAGTTGGGTACAGCCTGAGGCAGAGCACGGCAGTGGGGAGCCCAGGTAAGAACTACCTTAGGGCGCTTTGTGGTCTTATGTTCCTCGATGGTGATGAGGTCGGCGAAGGCCTGAAGAGGATGCACGGTAGCTGTCTCCATAGCGAAGACAGGACGGCCAGAATACTTGATAAACTGATTCAGCACTGTCTCGGCATAGTCATACTCGCGATCGGTGAGTCCAGCAAAGCTGCGCACACCGATGAGGTCGCAGTAACAACCCATCACGGGGATTGCCTCCAACAAGTGCTCACTCTTGTCACCGTCCATGATGACGCCACGCTCTGTCTCCAGTTTCCAGGCACCAGCGTTCACGTCGAGCACGATGACATTCATGCCGAGGTTCATGGCTGCCTTCTGGGTAGAGAGACGGGTACGGAGTGAGTTGTTGAAGAATATCATCATGAGCGTCTTGTTCTTGCCCAGATGCTGATACTTATAACGGTCGTTCTTGATCTCTTGTGCTTCGGCGAGGGCTTTCTGAATATCGCCGATGTCTTGTACGTTGATAAAACTTCTCATATTGTGATTCTTATTTGTTGGTTACACGTATTGTTTAGATCCTGATACACATAATGGTCAGGTCGTCGTTAGCTTCTGCACCATTGCGATGGCGTATTACTTCTTCCTTTAGCATTTCCACAACCTGACGGGCGTTCTTAAACTCGGTATTGTGCAGAATGTCGAGCAAATGGTCATCGCCGAATTGCTCTTGCATGGTGTCCTCTGCCTCATTGAGTCCGTCGGTATAGATTAAGAGTGGACAACCCTTGATCGATTCAATCTCTTCACCAATAAACTCGAGACCAGGCCACAGACCGATAGGTGCATTTGTTTCCATCTGCAGGAATGAGCCATGCTGCTCTTTGTCTCCGATGACTGGTGGATTATGGCCTGCGTTGCAGTAGTAGAGATGTCCCGTCGTGAGGTCGATCTGGCCAATAAACATGGTGACGAACATGCCGTTGTCGTTCTTCTCTGTCAGCTCGTCATTCAAACGGGTGGCTATGACTGCGGGCATAAGATGCTCTTTGGCCAGAGAACGGAATAGTCTGGTGGTCTGGGCCATAAACAGCGAAGCAGGTACACCCTTGCCTGATACATCGCCTACGCAGAAATAGAGGGTGTCATCCTCAAGCAGGTCATCGTAAAGGTCGCCTCCTACCTCTTTTGCGGGGGTCATAGAGGCGTAGATGTCGAGTCCTTTGTGCTCAGGAAAGACGCTCGGCACCATCGACATCTGGATATCACGGGCAATGCGCAGCTCACTCTCTATGCGCTCCTTGGCGGCAGTGGTCTGTTCCAGTTGCTCGTAAGCTGTGGCAAGTGCCTTCATGTGGCGACTGCGCCGATAGAGGTAGATGCTGAGGAAGACGATGGCGAGCAGTCCCACGCTGATGGCCGTCCAGAATTTCAGTGTCTGGTTGTGCAGCAGCAACTCGTTGGCTTGGTTCTCGGCACGGATGACATCGAGCTGCAGGGTGTGCTCAGAAGTTTGTCTGCGTATCTCGGCGGTGTTGAGCGAATCGCTCAAACGCTTGTATTCCTTGAAACAATCCAAGGCTTCTTTCGTTTTTCCCTGTTTTTCATAGGCGAGCGTCATCAGGTTGAACCTTTCTAAAGGCGACTTGACGGCTTTAGCGATTTCCAGCATTTTCTTATAGTCGCCATTCACCTCAGCATGGTATACCTCTATGTGCGAACTGAATGCCGAATTGTATTTGTATTCCTCCGTTACCTTTTTCCACTCCTTGTAAGCCTTGTTGAATTCTTCCTTATGGATAGCCCCCTCAGGCATCATGGCGGCCATGCATCGGTAACTCCAGGCATCTACGATATGGGATCCTATGAGGTCGGGCTCGGCCAGAGCCATATCCGCCATCTCCAGAACCTTTTCTTTCTGATTCGTGTTGCAGTACACCTTGGCAGCTCCCAGATAGGCTGCCGCTGCATTGATGTCAGGCAAATATTGTTGCTTATACTGGATAGCCTTCTTGAAGAGCTTCAGAGCGTCTTCTTGCATCTTGAGCGTGCTGGCTTGGTTGGCATTGGTTATCGATGAGTAGTAGATGCCGAGTTTGCTGTCGTGCTGCTGGGAATACTCATTCATCGCCTTGGCTATTTCTACACCTTTCTCACGACTAATCTTAGAAAAGATAAAAGACGACTGATTTGCCCATGCACGATAGAAAAGTCCCTCTTCGCCGGCTTCCAGCGCAGCCTCTTTCAACCGTTCGGTCACATCCATGAACTCCTCTGTGTTGGTTGAGGAGTATAGCCGATACATCTCCTGTTGCAACTGCTCGATAGTGGCGGTTGTTTCGTTCTGCGCTTGCATCTTAGGCGTGCAGAGCAGGAAGAAAATGAGTAGTATAGGCCTGAACTGTTTCATACGTTTTTATGGACGGGTCTGGCCTTCGCCTTCGATGAGCCACTTATAGGTACAAATCTCTTCCAATGCCATCGGACCACGTGGGCCGAGTTTCTGGGTAGAGATGCCAATCTCTGCTCCGAGACCAAACTGCGCACCGTCGGTAAACGAGGTGGGGGCGTTCCAATAGACGCAGGCTGCGTCGACGTGAGCCTGAAACTTTCTGGCAACAGCTTCATTCATGGTAATGATGGATTCGCTGTGACCAGAGCCGTTGGCGTCGATATGGTCTAAGGCCTCATCGAGAGATGAAACGGTCTTGATGGCGAGTTTGTAGTCCATGAACTCCGTGCCGAAGCTGTCTTCTGTGGCGTGCTCCAGATAGGGATATTGGCCGTCAAGGGCGGCGTAGGCCTGCTCGTCGGCATAGATAATAACCTTCTTTTCTACCATCGGTTTTACTAGTTCTACTAGTTCCACTAGTCTGTCTATATGAACTAGCAAGCAGTCGAGGGCGTTGCAGACAGAGACACGACGGGTCTTGGCATTGTTGATGATGGCCTTGCCCATCTCCAAGTCGCCATCCTTGTCGAAATATGTGTTTACCACACCGGCTCCCGTCTCGATGACGGGGATGCGAGCGGTATCGCGGACGAAGTCGATGAGTTTCCTGCCACCGCGAGGGATGCAGAGGTCTACATAGCCCACGGCATTGAGCATCTCGCCAGTTGCCTCATGGGTAGCAGGCAATAAGGCTACGACGTCAGGATTAACTCCGTACTTCTCCAAGACCTCATGAATCAGCGCCACCTCCTCGCGGTTGGAGCAGTCGGCATCCTTGCCGCCTTTCAACACGCAGGCATTGCCACTTTTGAAGCAGAGAGAGAAGACATCAAAGGTCACGTTAGGACGCGCCTCGTAGATCATGCCGATGACACCGAAAGGTACGCTGACTCGACAAAGACGAAGTCCGTTGGGAAGCGTCTTCTGCTTGGTGATATGTCCGAGTGGTGAGGGTAGGGTAGCGACATTGCGCATATCGGAGGCAATGCCTTCCAATCGACTGTCCGTCAGCTGAAGACGGTCGTAGAGGGGATTCTCCTTCGACATCTTGGCCAGATCCTGAGCGTTGGCGTCCAGGATTCTCACCTTATTATATATGATAGCATCGGCAACAGCCAACAAAATCGTGTTTCGTTGCTCGTCGCTCAATAGTGCCAGACTCTTACTGGCGCGCTTCACTCTCTCAAATGTCTCTTTCAGTTGCATGGGATAAACTCTGTGTGTGGTGTTTCGTCCTTATGGTTTATGAGGTCGCAGAGGATGTTCTCGCGCTCACCGTTGGCGATGATGACACGGATGCCGGCTTGGGAAACCTTGGCGGCGGTGGTGTACTTGGAGTGCATGCCGCCACGACCGAAGGCGCTCTTCTCGGGTTGGATGTATTCCGAGAGATCACGACCAGGAGCCACTTCGCGGATCAGTTCTGCACTGGGGTCGTCTGGGTGGGTGGTGAAGATGCCGTCAATGTTCGAGAGAAGAATCAGCGTGTCGGCTTCCATCATCTGAGCGATGAGGCCGGAGAGTTCGTCGTTATCGGTAAACATCAGCTCGGTGACGGAGACAGTATCGTTCTCATTGACGATGGGCAGTACGTCGTTCTCCAGCATCACCATCATACAGGCCCGCTGGTTGCGGTATTGCTCACCGGGTTCAAAGTTCTCTTTCATCGTGAGCACCTGACCCACATGGATGCCAAACTCACGGAACAGGTCGTAGTAGAGTCCGACGAGTTTCACCTGACCCACAGCACTGAATAACTGTCGCTGCTCCACGCTGTCGAGGGAATGGTCAACACGCAGTTCACCCCGCCCTGATGCCATGGCACCTGATGACACGAGGATTACCTCAATGTCCTGCTTCCGTAGCCAGGCAATCTGGTCTACCAATGCCGACATCCGTGTGACATCCAGTTTTCCGTCAGTCCGTGTCAGTACGTTCGAGCCTACCTTTACAACGATTCGCTTTTTCACCTTTATCCTTCTAACCTTTTTACTTTTTTACCTTTTAACCTCTTTACTTTTTCTCGTCCTTTTTTCTGATTTCCACGCGGCGGATCTTTCCGCTGATGGTCTTCGGCAGTTCATCAACAAACTCCACAATACGCGGGTATTTGTAGGGAGCCGTTTCTTTCTTTACATGTTGCTGCAGCTCCTTGACAAGGTCGTCGCCGGCCTTGTCCTTCCATTCCTTGCCGAGTACCACGGTAGCCTTTACCACCATACCACGGATATCGTCTGGCACGCCAGTGATGGCACACTCCACGACGGCAGGGTGCGTCATCAGCGCACTCTCTACCTCAAAAGGACCGATACGATAACCAGAGGATTTAATGACATCGTCGATACGTCCCTCAAACCAGTAGTAGCCGTCTTCATCGCGCCAGGCCATGTCGCCGGTATGATAGATACCGTCGTGCCAGGCCTCACGCGTCAGTTCCTCGTCACGATAGTACTCCTTGAACAGACCGATGGGCTTGCGGTCACCTACACGTACCACAATCTCACCCTTCTCACCATCCTCGCAACTGGTACCGTCGGCACGCAGTAGGTCGATGTTATACTGGGCGTTGGGCATACCCATGCTGCCGGGCTTCGGCTCCATCCAGGGGAAGGTGCCGAGCGTCATGGTGGTCTCCGTCTGTCCGAAGCCTTCCATCATCTTGATACCAGTCTTCTCATAGAACTTATCGAACACGGCGGGATTCAGGGCCTCGCCGGCGGTGGTACAGTACTCCAGACTGCTGAGGTCGTACAGCGACAGGTCTTCACGGATCATGAAGCGGTAGATGGTGGGAGGAGCACAGAAGCTTGTCACATGGTATTTCTCCATCTGACGCAGCAGGGTGTCGGCGTTGAACTTCTCATGGTCGAAGACGAATACCGTTGCTCCGGCGAACCACTGGCCATAGAACTTTCCCCAGACTGCCTTACCCCAGCCAGTGTCGGCAACGGTCAGGTGGAGGGAACCTTCATGCAGGTTATGCCAGAACACACCCGTTGTCAAATGGCCCATGGCATAGAGGTAGTCGTGGGCCACCATCTTCGGCTCGCCACTGGTACCGGAAGTGAAGTACATCAGCATCGTGTCGGAGTTGTCGTTGACATGCTTTGGACGAACGAACTGCGGAGCCTGTTTCCATTCGCTCTGCCAGTCGTGGAATCCCTCGGGGATGGGTTTGCCGTGGTCGGTGACGGCAATCAGTGTGTCTACCGTCGGACTCTCAGGCATAGCCAGCTTGATCTGTTCGGTGACATAAGGATCATCCACACAGATGATGGCCTTCACCGAGGCACGGGTATTGCGATACACGATGTCGTGCTTGGTCAGCATGTGGGTGGCAGGGATGACGATGGCACCGATCTTATGCAGGGCGAGCATAACCACCCACCACTCGTAACGGCGCTTCAGAATCAACATCACAGGGTCGTTCTTGCCGATGCCTAACGACATCAAATAGGAGGCGGCCTGATCGGTCTGCTCCTTCAGTTCTCCGTAAGTGGTGCGTATCTCGTCACCCTGGTCGTTGGTCCACAGGATGGCCAGCTTCTCGGGAGCCTCTGCTGCCCAGGCGTCCATCACGTCGTAGGCGAAGTTGAAGCCCTCGGGGATGATGAACTCCAGGTTCTTGTTGTAATCCTCAACAGACGTGAACTTTGTCTGCTTCAAAAATCTTTCTATCATAAGTCTAATTTATTCAACGGTGAATGCAAGGAATTTCACGGCTTTATCACCGACGGCGAGCATGCCGTGGGGCTTCGTGGAGTCGAAATAGATGCTGTCGCCCTCTTCGAGCACCATCGTCTTACCGCCGATATAGAGCTCCATCTTACCTTCGAGCACGAGGTTGAACTCCTGTCCGGGGTGCGAGTTCTTATAGATGGTGTGAACACCGGGCTTGGGCTCAACGGTAACGATGAACACGTCGGCCTTGTGGTTCACGAAGCCGCCCACGAGGCTCTGGTACTTATAAGCCTTGGTACGTTCGATACTCATACCCTGTCCCTTACGGGTCACATAGTATGACTTCATATGAGGAGCCTCCGCAAAGATCAGCTCCTCTGTCGAAACCCCGTACTTATGGGCAATCTTCATAAGGTTCGAGATGGTGATGTCCAACTCGCCGGCCTCTATCTTCTCATACTTCTCGGCACTGATGCCGATGGTCTCTGCCATCTCACTCACGGGGATGTCGAGCACGTCGCGCAATCCCTTCAGGCGTTCGCCTATCTGCTTTAATTGTTCGTCCATAATATATTATATTTTAGCAAGGACTATAGGACTTAAGGACTGTATTTAGAAAGTCCTGTTAGTCCTGTAGTCCGTTGCTGAATTATTATTTTGCTCCGGCTTTTAGTCCGCGGATGACTGCTGAGGTGAAGCCTGCGTGCTCCATCTCGTTGAGCCCCTTGATGGTCACACCGCCAGGTGTCGTCACCAGGTCGATGGCGGCCTCAGGGTGCAGACCGCTGGCCTCCAACAGCTCCACGGCACCTTTCATCGTCTGCATCACAATCCTTTTGGCATCATCAGCCTTGAAGCCCAGCTCCACACCGCCTTCCGATGCTGCACGGATATACCGCATGGCATAGGCGATGCCGCAGGAGGCCAGCGTCG
>JAEEGJ010003386.1_pt1 | contig 62209 bp, 44 predicted proteins | sample 8958761 | NCBI WGS metagenome assembly JAEEGJ01 (sample SAMN16246546, study PRJNA631951) | gut metagenome | biome: gut microbiome; feature: rumen; material: RS-attached | host: Bos | place: Iran: Karaj | collected 2018-10 | reverse complement strand
ATTACGTTCGCATAAACGGCACCTCAATCAACGATCTGGTTGAACTCCCCATATCGGAACTCAAGAAGTTCTTTGACAACCTCAAGCTGACTCAGCATGAGGAGCAGACCGCCAAGCGCCTGCTCATAGAGATAAACAGCCGCATCCAGTTCATGCTTGATGTGGGTCTGGATTATCTGACTCTGAACCGTTCAAGCGCAACGCTGTCGGGCGGTGAGAGCCAGCGCATCAATCTGGTTACTTCACTGGGCAGCAGCCTGATGGGTTCACTCTACGTTCTTGATGAGCCGAGCATCGGCCTGCACAGCCGCGATACCGAGAAACTGATAAAGGTTCTGCGCCAGTTGCAGCAGATTGGCAACACCGTTGTGGTTGTGGAGCATGATGAGGAGATTATCCGTGCATCGGACTACATCATTGACGTGGGTCCGGAGGCTGGCCGTCACGGAGGTGAGATAATATATCAAGGCCCCACAAACCAGCTTGAGAACAATACCGACAGCTGGACAGTCAAGTATCTGACCGGCGCCGAGAGCATACCTGTTCCCTCTTCACGCCGCCCTTGGAACAACTACATCCTTGTAAAGGGTGCGCGCCAGAACAATCTGGACGGCATTGACGTGAAGTTCCCGCTCAACGTGATGACCGTCGTAACGGGCGTGAGCGGATCAGGCAAGAGTACTCTGGTGCGCGATATCCTGTACCGCCACCTCAAGAACATCTACAGCGAATCAACCGAGCGTCCGGGCGAGTGCTTGGGTCTGGAGGGCGATATGTCAATGGTGAAATCGGTCGAGTTCGTTGACCAGGATCCCATCGGCAAGACCACACGCTCCAACCCCGTGACCTACGTCAAGGCGTATGATGAGATCCGCAAGCTGTTTGCTGACCAGCCGCTGTCACACCAGATGGGATACCGTCCCACCCACTTCTCTTTCAACTCCGAGGGCGGACGCTGCGAGGAGTGTAAGGGCGAGGGCGTTGTAACCGTATCCATGCAGTTCATGTCAGACCTCCAGATGGTCTGCGAGAGCTGTCACGGCCGCCGCTTCAAGAACGACGTCCTGGAAGTAACCTACAAGGGCAAGAACATCTGGGAGATACTTGAAATGACCGTAAACCAGGCCGTTGAGTTCTTCTCGTCCGATGACCCTGCCGAGCGCCGCATTGTCAAGAAACTGGAGCCGCTGCGCCAGGTTGGACTGGGTTACGTCAAACTGGGTCAGTCTTCATCGACCCTTTCGGGCGGTGAAAGCCAGCGCGTAAAACTGGCCTATTTCCTGAGTCTCGAGAAAGCTGAGCCCACCATATTCATCTTTGATGAGCCCACCACCGGTCTGCACTTCCATGATATCCGCAAACTGCTGGAGTCATTTGACGCCCTGATACGCCGCGGCCACACCGTGATCATCATTGAGCACAACATGGACGTGATAAAGTGTGCCGACCACGTGATAGACCTGGGCCCCGAAGGCGGTGAGCGCGGAGGTCATCTGGTTGTCTGCGGCACCCCCGAGCAAGTAGCCCAGTGCCCCGAATCCTACACCGGCCGCTTCCTCAAGGACAAACTATAGATTTTTTATTTACATTTGCCCTCTGACTAACAGTTAATTGCTATGGCAGAGAAAAAGGAAAGCAAGTTCCAGGTATTTTTAAAGCGGGTCAAAAAGTTCGTCACAAAGGATATATGGTCATTTGACCTCTATCAGAAAGGCTCCCTTCGCAGGGCAGTCGCAAATGTCGTAAAGGTTGTAGTAATAGCCGTGCGCACATTCCTTGATGACAAGGTAATGACCAAGGCCGCCGCACTCACCTACTCCACACTGTTTGCCATCGTACCTATCCTGGCGCTGATATTTGCCGTTGCCCGCGGATTCGGTTTTGAAAACATCGTAACAGGGTTGCTTGAAAACGGTATCATGAAGGAAAACGAGAACGTAGATACTGTCATGAAGTTCATTGACGGTTATATGCAATACGTTTCAAGCGGCGCATTCATAGGTATCGGTCTGGTATTCCTGCTATTCTCCGTCTATTCTCTGGCCGACAACATAGAAGGTAACCTGAACCTGATCTGGCAGGTAAAGCAGTCCAGATCCATGAGCCGCAAAATCACCGATTATTTCTCACTGGTTATTCTTCTGCCTATAGGCATCATACTTCTGAGCGGTACTTCTATGCTTGCGGACAAAATCATTGCACGAATGGCAGGATTCCAGTTGCTGGGAGAGTTCTCCAAGTTCCTGCTCAAAGATGCCCTTCCATACATAATCTCCGGTCTGATATTTACCGGATTTTACATCTTCATGCCAAGCACTAAGGTCAAATTCAAGTATGCCATAATACCGGGATTCATAGTAGGCTGCCTATTCCAGATTCTGCTCAATTTCTATCTGGACGGACAGTTGGCACTATCCAGCTACAACCAGATATACGGAGGTTTTGCCGCCCTTCCGCTGTTCCTGTTCTGGCTCAACATTACCTGGGCTATCATACTGTTTGGCTGCGAGCTCACTTACGTAAGCCAAAACAATGACAACTTCAACTACTTTAAGGAGCCCGACAAGATAAGCCGCCGTCATGAGGATTTCTACAGCCTTATGGTAATGTCAAGCATATGCAAGCAGTTTAATATGCATCAGCCACCTATGACCCGCAAGGAACTGGCCGACCAACTGCACATTCCGCTGCGCTACGTAGTGGCATCACTTGATACGCTGACCGATGCCAAACTGCTGGAAACCGTACTCAAGGGCGATGAACGCGAGCCGGCTTATGTTCCTGCCACCGATACCAAGCAACTCACAGTCGTAAAGGTTCTGTCTGCCATTAACAACAGCGGCTACTGCGATATAGACTATGCTCTGGACAGCAGCATCCGCGAGGCTCTGCTCAAGATAGACAGCGAGCGCAAGAGCCTGAGCGGTGACATTTGGTCCACTCCTCTGGCTGAACTTTGACAGCTTGTCATACTATAATAAATACAATATGACATTTTGTCATGTTATATTTATTGGCACCACATTTGTCTCTTATACTGCGAAGGCGCCCCGATAGGGAGCCGGATAAAAAGAAATGTTTAACAATTAAAGTATAGGAGGTTACAACTATGTTACTCGCAAGAAGAAATCAGAATTACAATCAGAATTGGTTACCCAGTCTGTTCAACGATTTTATGAATGACGATTGGTTCACTACCCGCACCGCAGCCAGTGTACCGGCTCTGAACGTAATCGAGAATGAGAAGAACTACGAACTTGAGTTCGCTGTTCCGGGTCTCAAGAAAGAGGAACTGAACCTGCAGGTTGACGCTGACGGCGTAATGTCAATCTCTATGGTCCACAAGAACGAGGATAACAAGGAGGACAAGAAACGCAACTACATCCGTCGTGAGTTCTCTTATCAGGAGTTCAACCAGAGCTACATCCTGCCCGATGATGCAGACCGCGAGAAAATATCGGCCAAAGTTGAGAACGGCGTACTGACAATCGACGTACCCAAGCTGCCTGCCGAAAAGCAAGCCCAGGCCGTACAGAGCATCGCAATCTCATAAAAACTCATTAAAGCAAAAAAAGAGCGCCCGAGGTTTCTCGAGCGCTCTTTTTTTATGCAGGACTGGAAGAATTAATTCTCCCAGTTATGACTGCGTCATGACTGGTCTTACGTTCGGTAAAACCAAGCCAGCTTGGCTTTACTCTCACTCAGCAGACCAGTTCTCCTGGCTCTTGCGGATGTAGCTCTTGTAGCGGAGCTGAGCCATCTTCTGTGCCTCAGCGAAGAGCTCCTCGGCCTCGTTGGGATATGCCTTCTTAACTGAGAGGTAACGGACCTCACCCATCAGGAAGTCATGGAAGTTAGCCCAGTTAGGCTCCTTTGAGTCGAGTGAGAACGGATTCTTACCCTCCTCGGCAAGAGCGGGATTGTAACGCCACAAGTGCCAGTAACCACACTCGACAGCCTTCTTCTCCTCGGCCTGGCTCTTACCCATGCCTCCCTTGGCCTTAAGACCGTGGTTGATACAGGGAGCGTAAGCGATTACGATTGAAGGACCGTGCCAAGCCTCGGCCTCGCGGATAGCCTTGAGGCACTGTGCATGGTCGGCACCCATTGCGATCTGAGCGACATATACATAACCGTAAGTGGTAGCGATCATACCAAGATCCTTCTTGCGGATTCGCTTACCCTGAGCGGCGAACTGGGCGATAGCACCCAGAGGAGTAGCCTTAGATGCCTGACCGCCGGTATTTGAGTAAACCTCGGTATCAAGTACCAGGATGTTCACATCCTCACCGCTGGCGATTACATGGTCAAGACCGCCGTAACCTATATCGTATGATGCACCGTCACCACCGATGATCCACTGTGAACGTTTAACCAGATAGTGGTCAAGAGTCTGGAGCTCCTTGCAGGTGGGGCAGCCCTTGGCAGCGCTCTCAGCAATGCAGGCACGCAGTTTAGGAGCAATCTCCTTGGTCTTGTCGGCATCATCCTTGTTGGCAATCCACTCCTGTGCCAGTTCCTTGTACTCGGCACTGGTCTTATCGGAATCTATCATCTCCTGGAGCAGCTTGGCAACACGCTCTTTCATCTTCTTGTTACCCAGAGCCATACCCAGGCCAAACTCACAGAAGTCCTCAAACAGTGAGTTGTTGAATACAGGACCCTGACCCTTCTCGTTCTTGGTGTAAGGAGTTGAAGGTATTGAAGCTGAATAGATTGATGAGCAACCGGTAGCGTTGGCAATCATCTGACGGTCACCGAATAGCTGACTGAGCAGCTTGACGTACGGAGTCTCACCGCAACCTGAGCAAGCGCCTGAGAACTCGAACAGAGGCTGAGCGAACTGTGAGTTCTTAACGTTTGACTTGATGTCAACCAGATCCTGCTTTGAGGGAACCTTAACCAGCTTGTCCCAATCGGCAGCCATCTTCTTCATATCGGCTGCATCGGGGTTGAACGGAACCATTGTGAGGGCCTTACCCAGCTTAGGATTACCCGGGCAGATGTCGGCGCAGTTGCCGCAGCCAAGGCAGTCAAGAACTGAAGGCTCAATGATGAAGTGCATGCCCTTCATAGTAGCAGGAGCCTTCATCTCAATGGTATCCAAATCAAAGCCCTTGAGCTCGTCATCGGTCAGAACGAACGGACGGATGGCAGCGTGAGGACAGATGTATGCGCACTGGTTGCACTGGATACAGTTGTCTTTGTTCCAAGCGGGAACGAAAGCCTCAACACCACGCTTCTCATAAGCGGCGGTGCCTACCATCCATGAACCGTCGGCTGTACCGTTCTTGGCGAATGCGCTTACGGGCAGCAGGTCACCAGACTGGGCGTTGATAGGACGAACCAGCTCCTTAACGAATGTGGGAGCATCATCCTTCTTAGCCTCATCATCAGGCAGGTTAGCCCATTCAGGCTTAACTGTAAACTGCTTGTACTCACCACCACGATCGATAGCGGCGTAGTTCAGGTCAACCACATCCTGACCCTTTGCTCCGTAAGACTTCAAGGCAGCAGCCTTCATCTTCTCAACAGCAAGCTCTACAGGAATAACCTCAGTGATGCGGAAGAAAGCAGACTGAAGGATGGTGTTGGTACGGTTACCCAGACCAATCTCCTGAGCTATCTTGGTAGCGTTGATAGTATATACAGTGATATTGTTCTTGGCAAAGTAACGCTTTACCTTGTTAGGCATGAACTTCTCCAGCTCATCACCCTCGAAGATGGTGTTGAGCAGGAACTGACCGTTCTTCTGCAGACCGCGTGTAACATCGTACATATGCAGGTAAGCCTGAACGTGACATGCCACGAAGTTAGGTGTGGTTACCAGATAGGTAGAACGGATGGGGGTATCACCAAAGCGCAGGTGTGAGCAGGTGAAACCGCCTGACTTCTTTGAGTCATATGAGAAATAAGCCTGGCAATACTTATCAGTGTTGTCACCGATAATCTTTACCGAGTTCTTGTTGGCACCTACAGTACCGTCGGCACCCAGACCGTAGAACTTAGCCTGGAACATGCCGGCACCGCCCAAAGCGATCTCCTCAACCGGGGGAAGTGATGTGAAAGTAACATCATCAACAATACCGATGGTGAAGTGGTTCTTGGGCTCGGGCATAGCCAGATTGTTGAATACGCTGATGATCTGAGCGGGAGTGGTATCGTGTGAACCCAGACCGTAGCGGCCACCAACGATGAGAGGACGGTCCTTAACATCGTAGTAAGCATCCTTGACATCCAGATACAGAGGCTCGCCGTTTGCGCCGGGTTCCTTGGTACGGTCCAGAACGGCAATACGCTTAACTGTCTTGGGAACCGAAGCAAGCAGATGCTTGACTGAGAACGGACGATACAGGTGAACGCTGATCATACCCACCTTCTGGCCGTTGGCGTTCAGGTAGTCGATAGCCTCACGGGCTGCATCTGTAGCAGAACCCATCAGGATAACGATGCGGTCAGCATCCTTGGCACCGTAGTATGAGAACAGATGGTACTCACGACCGGTAATCTTTGAAATCTGACCCAGATACTTCTCAACAACATCAGCAACGCTGTCATAGTAAGGATTGCTGGCCTCACGGTGTGTAAAGAATGTCTCGGGGTTCTCGGCAGTACCGCGTGTGATAGGACGCTCAGGACTCATAGCGCGGTCACGGAAGCGCTTGATGTACTCCTCCTTAACCAACGGACGGATATCCTCCTGATCCATCAGCTCAATCTTGTGGTACTCATGTGATGTACGGAAACCGTCAAAAAAGTTCACAAAAGGAACGCATGTTTCAAGTGAAGCAAGGTGAGCGACAGCGGTTATATCCATAACCTCCTGTACAGAACCCTCGCAAAGCATTGCAAAGCCTGTCTGGCGGCAAGCCATTACATCCTGATGGTCACCGAATATACAAAGAGCGTGACTGGCCAGAGTACGTGCCGATACATCGAACACACAGGGAATCAGCTCACCTGCAATTTTGTACATGTTAGGAATCATCAGCAGCAAACCCTGTGATGCTGTAAAGGTTGTGGTCAAGGCACCGGCCTGCAGTGAACCGTGAACGGCACCGGCGGCACCGGCCTCAGACTGCATTTCCTGAACTGATACGGTCTGGCCCCACAGGTTCTTACGACCACGGGCGGCCCACTCGTCAACATGCTCCGCCATAGGTGATGACGGGGTGATGGGGTAGATAGCGGCTACCTCCGAGAACATATAGCTCACATGAGCCGCAGCCTCGTTACCATCACAAGTGATAAATTTCTTTGCCATAGTTTATTATGTTGTTTGAAAATCTTGTGTCAATCAATAAAGCATCCCGAACATCCAAAGCGGGATCACGTTGTCATGTCCTATCTCCAGTCCGTCAACGGCGTAGTATGAATCGGCCTGAACGCGTGGCTTGCCCTCCTGGGTAACCACCTTGAAATTTACATGACCGTCCACCAGGAACGACCAGCCCTTGACACCCTTGTGCACCACGTGATCCTTCCACATGGAGTTCACAAAGAACGTGTCGATCACATCCTGACGGTCCTGACGCGGCGGATAGATGGTGTAGATAAGGTTTGAGTTGTGCATCAGCACACGGCAAGGTTTCTTGGGGAAACTGTCGCCCTTGGCATACACAATATTTATGAGTCTCGCATCGGCCAGATACTTGATATAGTTCATCACAGTAGCGCGTGATGTCTCAATCTCCGCAGCCAACTGGCTTACGTTTGGGGCCGATGTACCCGAAACCGCCATCAGATAGAACAGTTTCTTGATCCTGGCCAGATACTTGAGGTCAATCTGTTTGATGATAAGAATATCTACCTCCATCATCATGTTCATGGTCTTGAGCAGATTCTCCGAGAAATTACGTTTCTCCAGAAAGAACGGATAGAAACCATGATGAATATAATCCTGGAAATACTGTAACGGATTGACCTGAGAGAGTATCTCACGTGCTATGGCCGTATGGTTCTTAAGGATATCATCCATGCGGTGTGCCTTGAATGATGTGCCGGCCTTAAGATTCAGGAACTCGCGGAATGAGAAACCGCGCAGATTGTATGAGCTGACTATGCCGTTCAGTTCAGGATTCTCCTCCTTAAGGCGCATCACCGATGATCCCGTAAAGATAATCTTGAGACCGGGATACAGATCATAGCACTTGCGCAACTCCTTGCTCCAGTCCGGATGCTTGAACACCTGGTCTATGAGCAGCACCTTACCGCCCAGCTTATGGAACTCGCCCGCAAACTCGGCAATCCCGTGACCCTGGAAATATAAGTTGTTCATGTTTATGTACAGGCATGAACGGTCACGACCGAATTTCTCCTTGGCATACTGGAGCAGGAAAGTGGTCTTGCCCACCCCACGCGTACCCTTGATGCCTATCATACGGCTGGACCAGTCAATCTCATCCATGAGGTCACGCCTTACAGATGCCTGCAAGTGCTCTACCAGATAATCATGTGTCCTGAAAAACTGCTCCATATATAACACGCGTCCGCGCACTCGTGTGCACGGACCGCAAAGTTAATACAAAAACTCCACATTTTGCAAAGTGGAGTTTGCAATTTAAAGCTTTTTATGGTTGCAAGTAGTATTTATGGCCGTTGATTATGTTAATGCCCCGGGTGGGTGTGTATAACTGCTGGCCGTTCATGTTGTAGATGGCGGCGTCTGCATGGTCTTCCATGATTGGATCTACAGCATTTAACTCATATCCTTTTATCTTGAGGTAACTCTTCATCTTCTCGCCATACCGTGTACCCAGCATCCTGTAACCTTCGGCCGAAAAGTGGAGCCTGTCGGGACCTGCAGAACAGCCTTTGGATGATATCAGGAATGCGCTAGGCAGTTTGTTGGCCAGTTTTGCTATGGTTGTATTGGCTCCCGAACATGCGCCATTCTGGTCGGCGTTCACAACTTCTCCAACAAGCAAAGGAGTGTTACTGGTCTTAAGGCCCAGGTCCTTAAGGATATCCTTATAGACTTTCTCGGCCCGGTCAACCCATTCGTCATTGTAGGCATCGGTCTCGCCTTGATGGAGCAGGATCCCTTTTATCACTCCTATCTCCTGGGCTTTCTTGGCCATCTCTATCAGGCGTCCATAGGGGTTGCCTCCGTAATCGTTAGCTATGTTTCTCAACCAATCGGCAGTGCCTGAATCACTCAGATAGCTTGAGTACTTATCCTTGTCAAACAGTTTCAGGGAGCATCCGGCCACGGCCACAACTATCACATAGATGTTGTATTTGCTGGCCAGATTGTCACAGAGATAACGTCCGAAATAATCTACGGGGGTCAAGCCGCAACCTTGACGGCACAGCGGAGGATAGGCTGTAGCCCATGTACCTTTCTTGCTGCCGTCACTGTTGGCGCAGTACATTTTTTTGAACCTGGTGCCGTCAACCCCGGTTTTGTCAACGCTTTCCGGTTGGGCGTTGCCCTCCATATTGGATTGGCCTATACAAAGGAACACCAGGTTGTTTTCGGAGAATTCTGCCGACTGGGATTTTACATCACCTAAACTGAATAGAGTCAGTAATGCCCACACAAGAAGGATCTTAATGAATTGTCCTTTCATAAATCGTTACATTTTATCTGCAAAAATATAAAAAAGGAACAACTTGACAGTTCCTTCAAACCAATCAGCGACCCAGATAGGAAAGTATCATTTCAACCGCCTTGTCCTCGGTAATGTAGTCCATATTGAGGACAATGTGATAGTTGCGGGCATCATAACGGCTTTGGCCAGTATAGCGAAGCACGTAGTTGTCACGAGCCTTGTCAACGCTTTCAATAACCTCAACAGCTTTCTCACGAGTCAGGTTCTGCTTGCTCATGATACGTGCAATACGGTTCTCGCGTGATGCAGTGATTAGGATATCAACCTTGTTGGGGCGGTCCTTGAGCACAAAGAAACCGGAACGGCCGGCAATCACGCATGATCCCTCATCGGCTATACCGTTAAGGATTTCCCGTTCGGCCTCAAAGACGTCATTCACACTGAGCGATGAGTTGTACTCACTGATATAATCACTTTCGCCATCAACAAGCAGACCACTCATGGGTACCGGAGCAACCATTTGGATGAAATCATCAATCCAGCGTTTCTTCTTGCCCTTAAGCTCCTCAATACCGCTTGCGGTGAGGTTGAGTTTTGCCTGGAGAGCATCTATGAGTTCCTTGTCACTGAAACGCACGCCCAGTCTTTCTGCCAGTTTACGGCCTATGGTCCTGCCACCTGAGCCAACCTCGCGGCTGATGGTTATTACGAATGGTTCTTTCATTGCTATGCTATATTTTGTTTGTCAAAACGATGTTTCCAGAGCAGATAAATAATCAGGAATGCCGATGCCACTACACCTGCAATGATATATGCAATCCAGGGAGCCAAGCGGAATCCCTCCGGGGCCATGAAGATATAGGTCACTGTAACTACGGTCATGAACAGGGCCGGGATAAGTGTTACCAGAACCATCTTTTTCTTCTGGGTAAGATATACCGTTACAGCCCAGAGGGTAAACACTGCAAGTGTCTGGTTGGACCATGCAAAGTAGCGCCATACTATATTGAAGCCCTCCTTGTCACGAATGCTGTATAGCAGAGCTGCCAGAGTTATCACGAACAGCGGGATGCTTATAGCCAGACGGCGGCCAATGGATTTCTGCTTGATCTTGAAGAAATCGGCCACAATAAGACGGGCCGAACGCAAAGCGGTATCTCCGGTTGAGATAGGAGCAGCCACGACACCAAGTATCGCAAGCACACCACCTACCTTGCCAAGCCATGTCTTGGATATCTCAAGCACAATCTGAGCTGCGGTGTGGTCTGTTCCGTGCTCGCCGAAATATGCGGTAGCGGCAGCTGCCCAGATAAGAGCAACGATACCTTCGGATATCATTGCGCCGTAGAACACTATCCTGCCATTGGATTCATTGGTCATGCAACGTGCCATCAGGGGCGACTGGGTTGCGTGGAATCCGCTTATTGCACCGCAGGCAATCGATATGAACATCATGGGGAATATGGGATTCTTGTCATACTTGGTGCCGAATCCGTTCCACATCTCGGGCAACTCGGGACGTTCCACAAGCAGGGCAATCATTATTCCGAAAGCCATAAAAAGCAGAGCCGCGCCGAATATGGGATAGAACTTGCCTATAATCTTGTCTATGGGAAACAGGGTTGCAATCAGATAATAGACGAATATTATGGCAATCCATGCGTTTATTCCCACTGCGTTATTGGTAAGGCGTGCCAAAATGTCGGCCGGCTGGGAAATAAACACCGCACCTACAAGAATCAGAAGAACCAAAGAAAAGATTATGAAAACCTTCTGCACAGGACCGCCCAGATAGCGGCCTATAAGCTGCGGCAGGCTCTCACCTCCGTGACGCATGGATATCATTCCTGACAGATAGTCGTGAACGCTACCTGCAAAAATGGTTCCGAACACAATCCACAGGTAAGATGCCGTTCCGAACTTGGCACCCATGATGGCACCGAATATCGGGCCCAGACCCGCAATATTCAGGAACTGGATCATGTAGGCCTTCCACGTGGGCATTGCAATGTAGTCCACACCATCGGCCATACTTTTGGCCGGCACATCACGGTTAGGGTCAGCCCCGAAAAGACGCTCAATGAATTTTCCGTAGAACACATAGCCCAAAACCAGGACTATCAAAGCTATCACGAACGTTACCATATTGTATTTTTGATTTCAATCATTTTATCATGGCCTTGCTGTTGCGGCCGTCTATGCAGATTTCCAGTTCGCGGTCAAACTTCACGTGACGCAGGAACTCGGTTTCCTCTACTGCGGGCAGTTTTTCAAGTACCTCATAGTCAAATGCATCACCCCTACCCGAGTACGGATCGACATTGATGTAACCGGCGTTGAACGACGTCAGGTTCTGGAAGAAATGGGTTCCCTGGCTGGGATCCACACGGAAATCCTCCAGACTGCATTCAACTATGACCTTTGCTTCCGAAATATCGCCCCACTGAACAGGTACGCCTAGTGAAGGAATGCTGGAGCCCCAGCGGCCGTATCCTATCAGCACATAGTTAAGGCCCTCTTTACGCATGCGGCTGTTCATTGCGGTAAGCTGATGCGCCATTTCTGTGGTCTTCTGCGTATCGAAAGTATCTTTCTTAAGGTAGATTACATCTGTAAGGCCCTTTATCCAGCCTGTGCCCAGCGCACTCTCCGACTTAAGGATAGCGCCATCTGTATCTATCTCATCCCAGTCAACATCCACGTTACGGCTGTCAACTGATATAGGTCTGATTTGCAAAACATTGAACTTGGGCAGTTTGTTGAGGTCACCGCCGCGGTCCAGATCGGCCGCAAACTCTATCTCAACACCGCATTTCATCTCCTTGCGGGCTATGTCCAGCAGTTCATCCACAATCTCGGCCAGCGGGAATGTCTTGTACTTGAGCATCTGGGCAAAGGTGATGAACCTTGGGCCCGTAGGATATGCAGAATCAACCATTCGCTGGTTCTCAAGGTCAAAGGTGCTGACCACATACTTAAGGTTGCGGAACTTCTCACAGTCAGCAATGCTTATGCGCTCCAGGTTTATCGCATCGTCAATTGATGTGGTGAACTTCTCAGGCTTAAGGTTCAGTGCGAACATTGACTTCTGCGTCTCTGTCATGGTCTGCTCCACTGTCGATGTCTGCAGCACGTGCTTGGGATATTTGGGTGAGAAACGGAGTACCTGGTCACCGTCAACCACAGCCTTGCCCAGACCGAACGCCACCTTCACTATACCGTCTTCGGCTTTCTCATGACCTATGGGATAGAAGTTGACCGAACGGGCCACACCTGACAGCGTGGGGAAGAAATACCCCTGGTCGCTGCTGCCGCAAATCTCCTGCAGTATGATGGCCATCTTCTCCTCGGATATCACATTGGCCGTAGCGGTGATGTAGCTACGTGACGATGCGTAGAAGATTGATGCATACACGCTCTTGATTGCCTTGGATAGCAGACGCAGCTGCTGGTCCTCATTGTCAGTGCGCGGAATCATGTATGTGGAATAGACTCCGGCAAACGGCTGGTAATATGAATCCTCCAGTTTTGACGACGAGCGTACGGCAAGTGGCTTGCGTATATTGTGTATGAATACCTTCAGGTTATCTATCAGGTCACGAGGCAGAGACGATGCCACGAACTCGGCCAGGATCTCATCGTCCGATATGTCCGAGTTGATAACGTACTGAAGTCCGTTGTCTATGATGAACCGGTCAAAATACTCGGTAGTGATGACAAGCGTACGGGGTGTGGTGATACGCACATCCTCATACTTGTCATACATGTCGTACTTGACCAGGATATGGTTCAGGAATGCCAGTCCACGGGCCTTGCCGCCTAATGAGCCGTTACCCAGACGGGCAAACCTTATGGTATCGTTGTAGGTCTTGGGATCAAAACGCGCCACAACGCCTACGCCCTGGTTGAGACGGTAATCATGTATCATCTTAAGGTTGATACGGCGAATCTCCGGCAGCTCGGCATCGTTATGGATAGTGAGCGGACGCAGCTGCTTGCCCAGCGCGAACAGACCGCGTGCAAACAGCCATCGGGAGATATAGTTCTTATCAGATAGACGACGGAAATCGCGGTCCGAGATGTTCTTGACAATCTTCTCGAATCCGTACAAGTCACTGGCACGAAGCAGTTCCTCACCTGTATTGGGATCTGTCACCACAAAATCTCCGAACCCGAACTCACGACCTATGTATTCCGAAAGATCATGGGTAAGGGTCTTTGAGGTCTTTACTACGAAACCAACGCCCAGCTGCTCGGCAACCTCCCGCATGCTCTCCTGCGATGACTGCATCAGTATAGGCATGGTAGGGTTATCGGCATGGATATGGTTACACAGGTCTATACCGGCATCCAGTTTCTCCTGCTCGGGGGCATCGTCCTTATGGATTACAAAGCCTATGTCCGAAATCACTCCCAGTATGTTCTGCTTGTAACGCTCGTAAAGCTCAACGGCCTCATCGTAGCAGGTTGCCATAAGGATCTTGGGACGCGAGCGCTTGCGCAGGGTCTGCTGCTTCTCATTCAGGGTATCGCGGATGGCCTCACTATTCTGCTGCAACACCAGCTTGTAGAGTACAGGCAGATAGGTTGAATAGTAACGTACCGAGTCCTCTATCAGAAGTATGGCACGGACTCCCTCCTCCAGGATATCATGCTCGGCATTCATGCGGTCCTCAAGCAGCTTGATTATGGCTATGATCAGGTCTGTTGAGTTGTTCCAGCAGAAGAACCAGTCAATTGCGCTGTTGTCACGGTCCTGAAGACGGTTATATATCTCACGGGAGAATGTAGTGAGCAGCACAATAGGTGTGTCGGGCGATATCTCCTTCATCTGCTTGGAGAAATCAAACACATCCACCTCACCCACATTGTACATGGTTATTACCAAGTCGAACTGCTGACCGCTGTGTGCCACTTCAAGCGCCTCGACTGTAGTCTCCACACGAAGTATATCAGGCGGGTTACTCAGGTTCAACTCCGCATAGTCCTGTGCAATCTGTGCCTCAATATGACCATCCTCCTCCAGTGAGTAGCTGTCATAATTGTTGCAAACCAGAAGTATTCTCTTAATCCTCCTGGCCATGAGTACCGTCTGATAACGTTCGTTTTCTGCCATACCAAAAAATGATTTTGGGCCGACCTTCCGTTAGGCCAGCCCAAAATTATGAATTAAATAGGATTACACCAAATTTAGACAAGGCCCTGATCGCACATAGCGTTGGCAACCTTGATGAAGCCGGCGATGTTAGCGCCCTTCACATAGTTGATGTAGCCGTCCTCCTCGGTACCGTACTTGACGCAGGCAGCGTGGATATCGGACATGATGCGATGCAGCTTATCGTCAACCTCCTCGGCAGTCCACTTAAGTCTCATTGAGTTCTGTGACATTTCAAGACCTGATGTTGCAACACCACCGGCGTTTGAAGCCTTACCGGGAGAGTACAGCATCTTGTTCTTCTGGAACAGTGCGATTGCATCGGGAGTGGTAGGCATGTTGGCACCCTCGGTTACGCAGTAGCAACCGTTGGCAACCAGCTTCTCGGCATCCTTCAGTTCAATCTCGTTCTGGGTAGCGCAAGGCATGGCGATGTCGCACTTAACGCCCCAAGGACGCTCGTTCTCAAAATATTTAGCGTTAGGATACTGCTTTACATACTCCTTGATACGGCCACGGATAACGTTCTTCAGGTTCTTTACGTAAGCGATCTTCTCCTCGGTCATGCCCTCGGGATCGTAGATGTAACCGTTTGAATCGGAGAAAGTGACAACCTTGGCACCCAGACGCATTGCCTTCTCGGCAGCATACTGTGCAACGTTACCTGAACCTGATATTACAACTGTCTGGCCCTTGAAGCTCTTGCCGCGTGTGGCAAGCATATCCTGTGCAAAGTAGCAGGCACCATAACCGGTTGCCTCAGGACGGAGAAGGCTACCACCCCAGCCCTGGCCCTTGCCGGTATAAGTTCCGGTCCACTCGTTCTTGAGCTTCTTGTACTGACCGTACATGAAACCAACCTCACGGCCGCCTACACCTATATCACCGGCGGGAACGTCGGTATCAGGACCGATATGACGATAAAGCTCGTTCATGAAACTCTGGCAGAAACGCATAACCTCAGCGTCTGACTTGCCGCGCGGGCTGAAGTCGGAACCGCCCTTGGCACCGCCCATAGGCAGGGTGGTAAGGCTGTTCTTGAAGGTCTGCTCGTAAGCAAGGAATTTCATGATGCTCAGGTTAACGCTTGCATGGAAACGAACGCCGCCTTTGTACGGGCCGATGGCGCTGTTCATCTGAACGCGGAAACCGCGGTTTACATGTATCTCGCCTTTGTCATCCATCCAGGGTACACGGAACATGATAACTCTCTCGGGCTCCACAATGCGCTCCATGATCTTCTGGTCAATAAGATGCGGATTCTGAAGTATATAAGGTGCAACACTCTCCACCACCTCGCGAACGGCCTGATGGAATTCCTTTTCACCCGGATTCTTGGCAATAAGCTCTGCCATGAAATTCTCAACGTAATTCTTTACCTGTTTGTCCATAATAATACGTTATTTTGTTTAAATTGTATGCTTTCTGTACCTATAATGTGATTTTGTTATCAAAAGCGTTCGCAAAGTTACCATTTGTCATCAAAGCAGACAAATTTTACGCAAAAATTTTCATGTTAATAATGCAAAAAATTCAAAATGTTATGCATAATGACAAAAATCCAGCATTAAAACCGCCACTTTGAGCATAAATATGCACAAATGGAAGTGCATTGCATACAATTTGTCAGCGCAGAACTATCAGTTTGGGGAGACAACACCTCCGGGCTACTCCGAACCCCTCCAGACCCTAAACGTCGAACTCCTCCTTATAGCCCCGGGGCCTAACGTTTGCTTCGCACACTTTTTCACGCCACGATAGAGTAAACAAGTTTCCTCTATTCGTTTGGCTTAACGAAAAAGTTCGTCAAACATGCGCCGTTCTTAACGGGATCTTCCGTGGGTTCTCCGCTTACGTCCTCCGGTAATGCTCCCCAAACTGATAGTTCTGCTTCTGCAAATGGAAAACTCCGATACATTTATGTATCTTTGCATAAAGATTTCTATTCAAAGGATGAAGATACTTGTAACGGGAGCGGCCGGGTTCATCGGCTCAAGACTGGCATACCGTCTTGCACAACGTGGTGATGACGTTGTAGGATTGGACAATATTAACGACTATTATGATGTGCGGCTCAAGTTGGGACGTCTGGAGCAGTGTGGAATACACTCACACAGCGGCCGATACATAGATGGTTCCATCCGTGAGAGCACTCTGTTTCCCAACTACCGCTTCATAAAGATGGACCTGGCTGACCGCGGTCAGATGGCAGAGTTCTTCCAGCAGGAGAAGTTTGACATTGTAGTCAACCTTGCAGCTCAGGCCGGAGTCCGATACTCCATCACCAACCCCTACGCCTATCTGGACAGCAATCTGGTGGGATTCATGAACGTGCTGGAGTGCTGCCGCCACAATGACGTCAAGTATCTGGTGTATGCATCGTCTTCATCGGTCTACGGTATGAATGACAAGGTTCCTTTCAGCGAGGATGACCGCGTGGACAATCCTGTAAGTTTGTATGCCGCCACCAAGAAGGCAAACGAGCTTATGGCCCACTCTTACAGCAAGCTCTATGGGCTGCCCACCACAGGACTCCGCTTCTTTACTGTGTATGGCCCTTGGGGACGTCCTGATATGGCTCCGATGCTGTTTGCTACCGCAATCAGTAAAGGTGAGCCTATCAAGGTGTTCAACAACGGCAACCTGAGCCGTGACTTTACCTATATTGATGATATTGTGGAGGGCACCATCCAGGTGATTGACCGCCAGCCCGTGGCAGAGCAATGCCCCAACAACGTTCCGTGGAAAGTCTATAACATAGGCTGCTCCAAGCCCGTCCAGCTTATGGATTTCATAAACGAGATTGAGACTGCGATAGGCATAGAGGCCAAAAAGATATTCCTGCCCATGCAGCAGGGCGATGTACTCAAGACCTACGCCGATACCTCCAAACTGGAGCGCGAGTGCGGCTACAAGCCCACCACCACCCTGCACCAAGGCATCGGCAAGTTCATTGAGTGGTTCAAATCCGACCTAAATCCACTAAAATAACCGATTAATTATGAGTAAGCACATTTGTGATGTCTGCGGATACGAGTACGATCCTGCAGTAGGTGATCCGGACAGCGGCATAGCCCCCGGCACAGCATTCGAAGACCTTCCCGAAGATTGGGTCTGCCCCATCTGCGGAGTAGGCAAAGACCAATTCAGCAAAGCCTGATTTTCAGGAGATCTCCCCGCGGAGATTGAGTTCAAGGCGGCGCTTGACTTCGGCATTATCACGGGAGGAGCCCATCAGGCAGAAAAGCTTGGCCAGAGCTGCCTCGGTGGTGAGGTCGCGGCCGGAAACCACCCCTGCATCACGCAGGGCGCGGCCGGTTGCGTAGATATCCATATTTACAGTTCCTGCCAGGCATTGCGTTACGTTGAGCAGAACCTTGCCCATAGCCGACGATTCGCGCACGATATCCACAAACCAGTCCTTTGAAATGGCGTTGCCCGATCCGTAAGTCTCGATGATTACGGCACGGGTATCGGAACCCAGAAGGATGTCACGCACCACCTGCGGAGTGATTCCGGGATGCACCTTTAGTATGGATACGCGGGTATCAAGCTTGGTGTTTATGCCGAACTGTGCCTGTAACGGGCGCAGTATCATCTTATCGTTGTAACGGATGTCAATTCCGGCTGTGGCCAGCGGCGGGTAGTTGGGTGAGCGGAAAGCGTGGAACGATGTGGAATCGGCCTTAGTGCTGCGGTTTCCACGCAGAAGCTGGGAATTGAAGAAAATACACACCTCGGGCACAACGGCACTGCCGTCAGGATTCTTGGCTACAGCTATCTCTACCGATGAGATAAGGTTCTCCTTGCCGTCGGTACGCGGACGGCCCACGGGCAGCTGGCTTCCGGTAAAGATTACCGGCTTGGAGAGATTCTCCAGCATAAAACTCAGGGCAGATGCCGAATAGGCCATAGTATCGGTTCCGTGCAGAATCACGAACCCGTCATAATCATCATAGCGGTCGCGGATGATCTCGGCCAGGCGCACCCATAGCGAAGGCTCCACATCGGATGAGTCAATCAGGGGCGAGAAAGTACAGTGGTCTATCCTGCAGGTGAACTTGCCAAGTTCAGGCACAGACTCCATCAGACCGTCAAAGTCAAACGGGGTAAGCGCACCGCGGCTGTCCTCCTTCATTCCGATGGTGCCGCCGGTATAGATAAGCAGAACCGATGATTCAGACTTGTTCATATAGTCAGTCAGCTATTGCCACACATTCCATCTCCACCAGCCATCCCGGACGGCATACGGGTGCCAGAGTTATGACACGAGGGTGTTCAGGGAAACGATCGTCAAAGATACGGCTTACCACAGCATAATCGGCAGGGTCACGCAGATAGACAGTAATTGCAGCCACATCGGAAAATCCGCAACCGGCCTCGGCAAGCAGCACCTCCACATTCTCAATCATCCGGGCGGTCTGGCGAACGATATCACCCTGATACATGATCTGTCCCCTGTTGTCTATGCTGGCCGTACCCGATATGAACACATGCTTCAAGCCGGGGTACTCCACCACCGAACCGCGCTCAAACCTGACACCGTACTCCGATGTGCGGTTGAGATGGCTGGAACCATACAGATGCCTGATGCTTATTCCCGGGCCCTTAATTCCCACGGCATCCAGCATGACCAGATTCCTGTGCGATTCTGTGCGGCCCTCTATTCCCGTACTTGCTATGAAGTGGGTCTGCGGAGTAAGATTATGGCGGTCAAACACCGCGTTGCGTCCCTCCACAACACCCTTGTAGTTTACGTCTATGTTCTGTACAAAAAGCCATGTACGAACGCAATCATCCTCAAGGGTCATGCCCTTTGCAGACAGAGCATCGGACAGTCCGTCAAGCAGTTCCACGGTCTGATTATTAGAGCCTTGAGCATCACTCAAACCGTTCGTAAGCCAAAGTTCAGTGGAATCATGCCACGATATGTAATGTACTCCGGGAGCAACCGAATTCACCCTGGCATTCTTTCGGCACCACACCCATGCGGCAATCTTAGTGCCGTCCATTGGAGCCTGGCCTATTATGGAAACAGGACAGGAGCCGTCCATGCGCTCACGCAGCAAGGCGGTCTGGTTAGCCGGGTCACTTAAAAAGAACCGCATGAACACCGGGATTCCGGCAGACAAAGAAAGTGACCTGACAGCCTTTAGAATCTGATCAAGCTGTTCAGCAAACGGAAGCATCGGGTCTGTAACCGTAATCATTGAACAAGACTCAGGACAATCGTTGTTTTTGATCCATCCTGTCCTTGTAATGACTGATTCGTTCCGTATTATATCGTAGTTCATTTTATATCGTAGTTCATTCAGCCTGTTTTCTGTTTTGACACGCGAAGATAGGAGTTTTTTGCGGTGTTTCTTGGCAGGATGGCACAAAAAGAATAATTTTGGCATGAGAATACTTAAAAGTGTTTACGACAAAAAACTGGACAATCAATAAAAACATGAGAAAATTATTTACACTGGCGGTTGTTGCCGCAATGTTTGTTGCCGTTTCGGCACAGGACGAGAAGAAAGAAGCACCAAAGGGTTATGAATTCACAACGGTTGATTCACTGGCCATCACTCCGGTAAAGGACCAGGCCCAGTCCGGCACATGCTGGTCATTCTCATCAATAGGCTTCTTTGAGTCAGAATTGCTGCGTCTGGGCAAGGGCGAGCATGACCTGGCCGAGATGTTCGTAGTCCACAAGACTATGGAGGATCGCGCCAAGGCAGCCGTACGTCTGCACGGTGACATAGAGTTTGCACAGGGCGGCAGTTTTTATGACGTGGTATATTGCTGGAAGAACTACGGAATGGTTCCGCAGGAGGTTATGCCTGGTATCATGTACAAGAGCGACCGCATCAACCACACTGAGCTTACCGCCGTTGCAAAAGCGTACGTGGATGCACTGTCCAAGAGCAATCTCAAAAAACTGAGTGATGTATGGCAGAAAGGATTCTCCGGAATCTACGACGCCTATATTGGCGAATGCCCTGAGAAATTCACTTACAACGGCAAGGAATATACTCCCAAGTCATATGCAGAATCACTTGGTCTGAATATGGATGACTATGTTTCACTAACTTCATTCACACACCATCCTTTCTATGAGCAGTTTATCATTGAGATCCAGGACAACTGGCGTTGGGGCCTCTCCTACAACCTGCCGCTTGACGAGTTCATGGCCGTAATGCACAATGCGATTAAGACCGGATACACATTCGCATGGGGTGCCGATGTCTCCGAGACCGGATTCCTGCGCGCCAAACCCGCCATCTGCGTAGTCCCCACCGATGAGGACAAGGAGAACAAGATTCTGCGTGAGCCCGGACAGGAAAAAGAGATTACCCAGGAGTTGCGCCAGGAAGGTTATGACAACTGGGAGACCACCGACGACCACGGCATGCAGATATTCGGAATTGCCAAGGACCAGAACGGCAAGGAGTATTTTATGGTCAAGAACTCATGGAACACCACCGCCGGCAACAACGGTATCTGGTATGCCAGCGATGCTTACGTAGCCCTTAAGACCATCAACATACTGGTTCACAAGGATGCCCTGCCCAAAGACATCAGGAAAAAGCTTGGAATTAAGTAAGCAAGTCTGCATAAAAAACTAAGACGGCAGGGACGTATTACAGCGTTCCTGCCGTTCTTTTTGCACATACTTTAAAAATACTTACTAATAATTAGCAACTCTCTATTGACAATAATAAAGCGGTTTCTTATCTTTGCAGTTTGGAACAAACTGGTTTTGACGCTTCTTTGCCGGAAATAGTGGCAACAGAACTGACAGACCGCATAAACTACTCAAAATGAATAAAATAAAAAATAACATAAATAATGAACTTCAGATGGAACTTTGCGTCCCCCACCCCGGAGATGACAGAGGCAGCCAATGAATTGTCAAAAGCTGTAGGCATAAGCCCGATACTCTGCAAGCTCTTGATTGAGAGAGGCATAACGAACAAAACCGAAGTACAGAAATTCTTTAACCCGCAACTGAACGAGCTTCTTGACCCTTGGCTTATGGATGACATGGACAAGGCGGTGGCACGTATCAACAGCGCCATAGAGCGCGGCGAGCGCATTCTGGTTTACGGTGATTATGACGTTGACGGCACTACAGCCGTAGCGTTGGTCTATAACTTCCTGAAAAGGGATTACGACAATCTGGACTACTACATTCCGGACCGTTACAACGAAGGTTACGGAGTGTCAGAGCAGGGTGTGGATTATGCCTATGAGACAGGCGTAAAACTGGTAATCGTGCTTGACTGCGGCATCAAGGCTATCCAGGAGATAGCATACGCCAAGGAGAAAGGCATCGATTTCATAGTATGTGACCACCATGTGCCCGATGATGAACTGCCCCCTGCAGTGGCCATCCTCAATGCCAAGCGTTTTGATTCCCATTATCCATTCAAGCACCTGTCCGGCTGCGGCGTGGGATTCAAGCTTATGCAGGCTTACGCGCTTGACAACGGCATTCCGTTCAGCGAACTGCTGCCCAGCCTGGACCTGGTGGCCGTGAGCACGGCATCGGACATAGTGCCCATCATGGGCGAAAACCGTGTGCTTACGCATTACGGCCTGGAACAGCTGAGCAGCAACCCCTGCACAGGACTTAGAGCCATCATCCAGGTATGCAAGCTATCTGACAAGAACCTGACCATCAACGACATAGTATTCAAGATAGGGCCGCGGCTGAATGCTGCCGGACGAATGAGCAGCGGCAAGAAAGCCGTGGATCTCATGGTAGAGCAAGACTATGGCAGAGCACTTGAACTTGCCGAGAACATTGACAAGGAGAATGACGAACGCAAGAAAGATGACAAGGAGATGACCGAAGAAGCCAACAATATTGTCACCAATCTTGAGGACAGCGAGAACCGTCACGCAATCGTTCTGTACAATGCAGAGTGGAAACGCGGAGTTATAGGCATAGTGGCATCGCGTCTGACCGAGGTGTTCTACAAGCCTGCGGTAGTACTTACCAAGACAGGAGAGCTTGCTACAGGTTCAGCACGTTCAGTATCGGGATTTGATGTGTATAAGGCCATTGAAAGCTGCAAGGACCTGCTGGAGAACTTTGGCGGACACACCTACGCCGCCGGACTCTCGCTCAAGGTGGAGAACGTCGAGGAGTTCAAGCGTCGCTTTGAGGAGTATGTGTCAACCCATATAGAGCCTGACCAGATAGAGGCATCGATAGACATTGACGCCGACCTGGACTTCAAGGACATCACGCCCAAGTTCTTCCGCGACCTAAAGAAATTCCAGCCGTTCGGTCCCGATAATCACAAACCCATATTCCGCACACGGAATGTCTATGACTACGGAACCAGCAAGGTGGTAGGCCGTGGACACGAGCACATAAAACTGGAGCTGATAGACAGCAAGAGCGGGCATCCACTCAACGGAATAGCGTTCGGTCAGAGTTCATACGTGAACTACATCAAGACCAAACGTTCATTCGACATCTGCTATACCATCGAGGAGAACAACTTCAAGCAGGGAGAGGTTCTGCTGCAGATAGAGAGCATCAAACCCAACACCCCCGATACCAAAGCCTGACCGGGATTATGACCTATCTGGATATTCTCAAGCAATACTGGGGCTACGACAGTTTCCGCGGCATCCAGGAGCAGATTATTGAGAGTATCGGGAGCGGTCGTGACACACTGGGGCTCATGCCTACCGGAGGCGGCAAGAGCATCACGTTCCAGGTGCCTGCACTGGCTATGGATGGCGTATGCCTGGTTATCACACCGCTCATAGCCCTCATGAAGGACCAGGTGCGTAACCTGCGCGAACACGGCATCAAGGCCGCCGCCATACACACCGGAATGAAACGTGAGGAGATAATCGCGGTCATGGAGAACTGCATTTTCGGTGGCTACAAGTTCCTGTACGTATCACCTGAACGTCTTCAGTCAGAGCTGTTCAGGACCAAGCTCCGCCACGTCAAGGTATGCCTGCTCACAGTGGATGAATCACACTGCATATCGCAATGGGGCTATGATTTCCGCCCGTCATACCTGTGCATAGCCGATATACGCAAAGAAATGCCAGACGTACCGGTGCTTGCGCTTACTGCCACCGCCACCCCCAGGGTAACCGATGACATACAGGACAAGCTGGAATTCCGCGAGAAGAACGTGATACGCATGAGTTTCTTCCGTGAGAACCTGTCATACGTAGTCCGTAAGACCGAGAACAAGCTGATGGAACTCAAGCATATACTGGAATGCGTACCCGGCACAGGCATAGTATATGTCCGCAACCGCGCCCAGACCAAGGAGATATCGGATTTCCTGAACAATGAGGGCATTCCCGCCACATTCTATCACGCAGGGTTGGAGCCAACGGTTAAGGATGAGCGCCAGCGCGCATGGACTCAAGACCTTTATCGTGTAGTGGTAGCCACCAACGCATTCGGTATGGGAATTGACAAGCCCGATGTACGCACCGTCGTACACATGGACATTCCCAATTCCATAGAGGCATATTTCCAGGAGGCGGGCCGTGCCGGACGTGACGGGCTGCGGTCATACGCAGTGCTGCTGCATTCACCGGGCGACAAGCGTATTGTGAGCAAACGCATCAGCGACACGTTTCCAAAGGAGGATTACATACACGATGTCTATGAAAAGCTGGGCTACTATCACGAAATGGCGGTAGGCGACGGTCGAGGCTGCACCTACTCATTCTCGCTTGGAGAGTTCTGCCAGCATTTCTCACTGCCCGTAATCCCAACCGACAGTGCCTTGCGTATCCTTACCAGGATGGGATACATAGAATATGTGGATGAGATGGAATACTCCGCACGTCTGCTCTTTACAGCCGGGCGCGATGACCTGTACCGCCTGCATCAGGACCACGTCACAGAGAATGTGATGAACATCATCCTGCGTCTGTACAGCGGCATATTCACTGACTATGCCTATATAGACGAGCAACTTATCTGCGCCCGTGCCGGAATAGACCGCGACAAGCTGTACAAAACACTTATGAACTTGCAGAGCCAGGGAGTGGTACGATACGTCCCGGAACGCCGCACCCCCATCATAACCTGGACGCGTGAGCGCATAGACACTGAACTGCTGCGCTTTGATCCGGAGGTGTATCGCCAGCGCAAGGAGGAATTCAAAGAGCGCATAGGTGCAATGATGGATTACGTCACACGTGAGACAGGATGCCGAAGCGCCATACTGCTCAAATATTTCGGCGAGCATCAGAACAAGCCCTGCATGTGCTGTGACCTATGCCAAGAGAAGGTGCAGGGCGAACTGTCTCGGGGTGAGCGTGATGCCATAATGAGCGATGTCCTGGACACGTTCCATAACAACCCCGACAATCCGCAGAAAGTATATACATTGCATTATGACCGTAAAAAGATAGACCAGGTCCTGCATTATATGGTTGATGAAGGCCATATACTGATGAGGGACGGAAAAGTTTTTGCCCAGAAATGATTAAGACAGAAAAGATAGAATTGCTTGATGCCCAGCCGGGCCGATGCGCCATGATAGCCGGTCCATGCAGTGCCGAGTCTGAGACTCAGGTGCTGGAATGCGCCCACAGTCTGGCACAACAGGGAGTAAAGGTGTTCCGCGCCGGAGTCTGGAAACCGCGCACCCGTCCGGGCAACTTTGAGGGTGCAGGAGAGCAGGCTCTTGATTGGCTGCGCCGTGTCAGGAAAGAGACCGGGATGGCTGTCACTACCGAAGTGGCCAACACCCGTCATGTAGAAGCCGCACTTAAAGCCGGCATAGACATACTCTGGATAGGCGCACGTACCACCACCAGCCCATTCGCGGTACAGGAAATAGCCGATGCGCTACGAGGCACGGATATACCGGTACTGGTAAAGAATCCTATCAATGCCGAACTGGAACTCTGGATCGGGGCTTTTGAGCGTCTGGCTACTGCAGGAATCAAACGCATGGCCGCCATACACCGCGGATTCAGTTCATACAACGAGCGTATCTACCGTTACTCCCCTGAGTGGCAGATACCCATTGAACTGCGCCGCCGCATCCCCGGGCTGCCGGTTATCTGCGATCCCAGTCATATGGCAGGACGCGCCGACCTTGTGCCGCATCTGGCACAGATGGCACTTGACATGAAAGCCGATGGACTGTTCATAGAGGTACACCCCCACCCTGAGCTGGCTTTAAGCGACAAGGCACAACAACTCACACCTGAACAATTCAAGGAACTTGAAAGCCGTCTCATTCTACACCGTGAGCCGGCACAGGCAGACCTGGAGTACATGGAGCCTCTCCGCGCCAGGCTTGAAGAGACAGACCTCAAGCTGATACAGGACCTTGCCGAACGTTTCCGTATCACAGGCAGCATAGGTGAATACAAGAACCTGCATAACCTGGCCATACTGCAACCCGACCGCTACAATGCCATTTCGGACATACTTACAGGCCGCGGACAGGAGCTTGGCCTTGACGACAGTTTCATCCGTCTGCTATTTGAGACCATCCATGCCGAGAGCATAAGATGTCAGATTGAAAACAACAAGAAACCGAATATATGAAAAAGAGAGCATTAATCATCCTGTCAGTATTACTGATAGCATTCAACGCCTGCCAGAAGGAGCCAGTGCGCGTGGCTTGCGTAGGTGACAGCATCACATACGGCCACGGCATCAAGGACCGCCTGCACGATGCTTATCCCGGCGTGCTAAGCTCCATGCTAGGAGAGAAATATGATGTACGCAACTTTGGCGTGAGCGGCACCACCACCATGATGGGTACCGATATGCCTTACATGAACGAGCAGGCCTACAAGGATGCCTTGGCATTCAACCCCCAGATTGTGACGATCAAGCTTGGCACAAATGACAGCAAGCCTTACAACTGGAAGGAACAGGAGCACTTCAAACAGGACCTCAAGACCCTGATAGAGTCTTTCCGCGCCCTGCCCTCCAGGCCCAAGATCTGGCTTTGCCTGCCTGTCCCCGCCATGGGCCATGCCTGGAGCATAAACGACAGCGTGATATACAACGGAGTGATACCCTACATCAAAGAGGTGGCACAGGAAGAGAACCTGCCGCTGATTGACCTTAACACCCCGTTCCAGGGCAAGCGCCAATATTTCCCCGACACCATCCATCCCAACGAGGAGGGTGAGAAGATGATTGCCGAAATCATTTTTGACAACGTATTCAACAAAAAGAAAAAATAATCAATAGAACCTTATCAAAAGAAAATGGATCCAATTCTAAGAATCGAGCACGTGTCCAAGACCTACACCGGACACCAGGCTCTTGACGATGTGTCGATGGAGATTCCACGCGGCTCCATCTATGGTCTGTTGGGCCCCAATGGAGCCGGAAAGACAACACTTATCCGCGTAGTGAACCGCATGACCATCCCCGATTGCGGCAAAGTCTGGTTTGAAGACCATGAAATCACTCCCGATGACATTTACCAGATTGGCTATATGCCCGAGGAACGTGGTCTCTACAAAAAGATGAAGGTAGGTGAACAGGCCGTGTTCTTTGCCCGTATGCGTGGCATGGGCAGGTTTGAGGCCATAGACAAACTGCGCAAATGGTTTGACCGTCTGGGTATCATCGAATGGTGGGACAAGAAGGTTGAAGACCTCTCAAAAGGTATGGCACAGAAAGTGCAGTTCATAGCCACAGTGGTACATGAGCCCAAACTGCTCATATTCGATGAGCCGTTCTCCGGTTTTGACCCCATCAATGCAAACCTGCTCAAGCAGGAGATTCTGGGTTTGCGTGACCGCGGTGCCACAGTGATATTCTCAACCCACAACATGGAATCGGTCGAGGAGATATGTGATGACATAACGCTTATCAACAAATCGCATAACATTCTGTCCGGTTCAGTAGAGGAGATCCGCCGCAAGGCAGGAGGCAACACCTTCCTGGTAATATACAACGGCACTCAGGAACAGTTCAATTCCGCAGTAAGCGGTAAGGCCAACCTGCTTGGCGATCCTGAGGGACTCATAGGAGGTTACACCCAGCAGAAGATCCACATCGCATCCGATGACGATGTGCGCTCGGTCATAGGCTCACTCAATGACAATGTGGCCCTGCGTTCCTTCCAGGAGATCATTCCCAGTATGAACGATATATTCATCCGTGCCGTGAACGGTACACTTTAAAACAGTACAGATATGAACAAGATAGGTCTTATTGTAGAACGTGAGTTTACGGAGCGTGTCCGTAAAAAATCATTCATCATAACCACACTGCTCACCCCGTTGTTTATGATAGCCATGATGGTTGCCCCCGGTCTCATGATGATGAAGGGAGGCTCATCCACCAAGAATGTGATGGTTATCGACAACACCACGGACCAGTTTGTCGGGAAACAGCTCACATCGGGCAAAACCGTTGAATTCAAGCTTCTGGGAGAGGGCACGACCGTAGGCCAGGCCCGCACACAATACAGCAATGCCGACATTGCATACGGCATACTGGTTATAGGCAGTGACGTCCTGGACAACCCGCAGAACATACAGTTCATACTGAATGACGCATCATCCATGAGCGTTGAGGAGAATATCCAGAACCAGATTCAGGGAATACTGCGCACCGAGCGCCTGAGCCGCTATGACATAGAGAACATTGACCAGATCCTGGCCGATGCCAACATTCGTGTAAACGGTCTGCAGACACTCAAGAACAACGGGCAGGAGGATGAAAGCGGCATGGAGGAGACATCGACAGTGGCTTCATGGGCTATGGGTCTCATATTGGGAATGCTGCTTTACTTTATCCTTATAGTATATGGCCAGCAGGTATTGCAGTCTGTCATAGACGAGAAACAGACCCGTGTGCTTGACGTCATGGTGACATCATGCACCCCGTTTGAGCTTATGATGGGCAAGATACTGGGTATTGCACTTGTAGCCGCCCTGCAGATTGTAATCTGGGCCGTACTTGTAATAGGAGCCAGCGCATTCGTAATGCCTATGATTATGGGCAACTCAGGTATGGATGCAATGACTGCTGCCGCATCGGCCGCATCCGATCCCGAGGTTGTAGGAATAATGTCAAAACTGACCAATGTAGGTTATCTGGCAGGACTGTTCCTGGAGCTGTTGCTCTACATTGTAGGCGGATTCCTGTTCTATGCATCCATGTATGCCGCAATAGGTTCAGCCGTCGATACGCCGCAGGATGCAGCCCAGTTCAACGGAATCATCATGATGCCCGTCATTGTGGCTATAATAGTCATGATGAACGTGATGAATGATCCCAATTCGGACATGGTGTTCTGGTGCTCCATGATTCCGTTCACATCGCCCATCGTGATGATGGCCCGCATACCGTTCGGCATCCCCACATGGCAGGTAATAGTATCGCTTGTAGTGCTTTACATATCATTCCTGCTCATGACATGGCTTGCCGGCCGCATCTTCCGTGTAGGCGTGTTCATGCACGGCAAGAAGCCCACCTGGAAAGACCTTGGTGCCTGGATTAAGATGAAATAATCAAGCCCACCACTCGCAGGCAGATTTCTCACCAGCCAGCCAGACTATATCGCCAGCCTTGAAGCGATAGTCTGGCTTGGGGTTGGTGGTTACCTGGCCATCGCTCACCACGCTTATCACCATGCAGCCGTAAGAGCGCATATCGGTCTCACGCAAGGTCTTGCCGGTAAGCCAGGAATCCTCTTTTAGAGTGATTGATTCCAGTTCAAATGCTCGCGGAGCCAAGGCACCGGCATCAGCTTCATCGGGAGAATGGACGCTCTCTGCCATATCCTTGCGGAACTCAATAAGCTGTTCCCTTGTGCCCACTGCCAACAGCTTGTCAAACGGGAATATCATCTCCTCGCCCCTGGGAATCATTATGCTGCGACTTCCGCGGATTATCTTGACTATGTTTACCCCTGATTTGTGTCGGAAAGGAAGTTCACGCAGCATCTTGCCGGCATATAGCGAATCGGCCGAGATGGTTATCATCTCGGTCTTCACGTTATAGCGTGACATCTTGTCGCTCACCGACGATGTGACGGGTGTCATCTTACGCTGCTGCTGCTCCTTCTCATTCAGATTAGCCATGAAACGGTCCTCAACTATCGTGAACTTGCTGATTGAGCGGCGGCCTATAAAGAAAAACGCTATTCCGGCAACCAGAATGAGCAGGATGGTCCAGAACGCCAGGTTGAAATGACTGGCAATGACACTCACCACAAACCCCATCGCAATCAGGATACGCAGCAATGCAAGCGATATGACAGGCCAGACATTGGATTGTTTGTCTTTGATAAGTTTCAGCGATGAACGGTTTATCTCTTCGCCCGATATGGCCATGCCCACCAGAAACGGCGACATTACCACAAGCGTTACAACCACGCTTATAAGGTTGCGCACAAACGGTGTGAGTCCGTCCAGACGGCTGTTTATGAACTTGTCCAGAAACAGATGAGAGCCCAGGTCTATTGCAATAAGAATCACTCCGTAAAGCAGCACTCGCAAAGCCAGTTCCTTGATAAGTTTTTTCCACTCGTTCTGCGCCGCCACCGAATTCTCCTTATCCTGCACTGAAAACGAGTTTATTTTCTCAACAAACTGTTCCGGCAACTTTTTTATAAGGTATTGGTAGCCTGGCGTGCCCGCCTTTATCATATAAGGTGTGGTGAACGTTGTTATGACCGACACCGTAATTATCACCGGGTAAATAAAGTCACGCATCACACCCAATGACACGCCCAGACCTGCAATGATGAACGAGAACTCGCCCAACTGGGCCAGACTGAAGCCGACATGAACGGCATTGTCCAGTCCCTGACCGGCCAGGATCGCTCCCGATGTGGAAAAGAACAGTATTCCCACCATAACCGTTATGGTCAGGACCAGTATGGTACCCCAGTGTTCTGCAATCACATGAGGGTCAACCATCATACCTACCGATACAAAGAATATTGCGCCGAACAGGTCCTTTATGCCTTTTGTCAGGTGCATGATATGTTCGCTCTCCAGCGTTTCGGCCAGTATGGAACCCATCACGAATGCTCCAAGAGCCTCCGAGAATCCCGCAACGCTGGCCAATGTGACCATCACAAAGCACAATCCCAGACTCACAAGCAGCAGAATCTCGTCATTAAGGTATTTCTGGGCTCTCTTAAGCAGCGTAGGAATCATGTATATGCCCACCAGGAACCAAAGAATCAGGAAGAACACCAGTTTACCCAGCCCCATAATCATCTCTCCGCCTGCAAATTTGTTTGACACCGCCATGGTGGAGAGCAAAACCATAAGTACAACGGCTATAAGGTCCTCAAACACCAGCGCACCGAACACCAACGGTACAAACGGACGGTCCTTATACCCCAGGTCATCGTATGCCTTTATGATAATCGTGGTCGATGACATGGACAGCATTCCTCCCAGGAATATGGATTCCATATTGCTCCAACCTATTGCCTCACCCACAAGGAAACCCAATATGAACATGCCCACGCACTGTGTCATGGCCGTTATAAGTGCGCTGCTTCCCACTTTGATAAGTTTCTTGAAACTGAATTCCAGACCCAATGCAAAAAGCAGGAAGATGATTCCTATATCCGACCACTCCTTGACCTCGGCAGTACTGGAAACCGTGGGGAACAGACCCATGTGGGGCCCCACCAGAAAACCGGCAACGATATAACCCAATATAAGCGGCTGCTTCAGCGCCTTGGATATTATTGTGAAAACCCCGGCCGAAATAAGTATCAGCGCAAGGTCCTTAACAAGATTAGCTTCCTCCGACATGATTGTTTGATTTTGATATGCAAAATTACAAGATAATTGACAAATAAGATATAAATTTGCGCCGTCTTGTTCCGATGCCCCTCCCGGGGTGTAGGATTAATAGGGAATCAGGTGAGAATCCTGAACAGACCCGCTGCTGTGAGCCCTCAAAACAGGGATGTCCAATACCGCAAGTGCCACTGCCATCAAAGGTGGGAAGGCGGACATTCCGGGGTAAGTCAGAAGACCTGCAGGACATGTTATTAAAACTGCCGGGACTCAGTAACTTATTAACTTTATAACAATGAAAAAAGTATTATCACTTGCTTTGATGGCCCTAACAATGGGCCTTGTGTTCGTTTCCTGTGACAAGGAAAAGGAGGATGACGTAAAATCCTACACACTTTCCATTAGTCTTAACAAGGCGGATTCTATCTATCTTGGTACAGGCACAGAAAATGTTTACGGCTATGGCTATATTGAGGATGACATCACATTTGACCCGTTCATCCTTACCCATTCACATGTTGATTGGGGATTCGGCAATTCATTCGGTGAGGGATTCACCTATACAAGTTGTGCCAATGACTCAACTCCCGGTTTCATGAACCTTTCAGCTATAACCGGTAAGGGTGTTAAGACCAACGCATATTTCATTGCAAATGCGGGCGGAGCTGCATATGAAGGAGGCATGGCTGCCGCTATCTCATTCAAGGACGGCAAGGCTTATAAAGTTAAGGATTGCTATGTAACCAATTCAACTTATGCTTATCTCGCAATCAAATACCAGAACGACGGTAATCCAGAACCTATGGTTGGACCTTGGGAAAATAATAGTAAGTTCACACTTTCTATTACAGGCTATAACGGCAATGATAAGACAGCAAGCGTAGATGTTGCATTGGCTGATGGTAAAAACAACATATTGAACATTTGGCAGCAGGTTGACCTGACCAAGCTCGGAAAGGTTACAAAGATTGTGTTCTCAACAACATCAACCGACCCGATGACCCCATCATATTTCTGTCTTGACCAACTCACGGTTACAGAGTAATGAAATAGAATGACTTTTGACGTAAAATATTGTTTGATAACAATCTGCACCCTGTGTTTCCAACTGGAGGCACAGGGTCAGGTTTTATCTGACACCATGCGCACAAAAGACATTCAGGAGGTCACGGTAACCAGTGACCGCACCACTAATCCAACTTCAGTTTCCACTGCCAGGAAAGCCGATGCACGGTTAATGCAGGCCACAGGCACGCTGCAAGTATCCGATGTGCTGAAATACTTTAGCGGTGCAACCGTAAAGGATTACGGAGGTGTAGGCGGACTCAAGACCGTATCGGTACGCGGCCTGGGAGCATTGCATACCGCAGTTGCCTATGACGGCATAATAATCACCGACAACCAGACCGGACAGATTGACCTAGGCAAATTCTCCGGCTCTCAGGCAGAGTCCGTCCGAATGGTGAGCGGCCCGGACAATGACCTGCTCCAACCCGCGGCCCTTGCCGCGCAGGCCGCGGTCATAAGCATAAGCACAGGCAGGCCCAATCTACAGGACGGCAGGCCCAAATACAGTGCCCAACTCAAATCCGGCAGCTACAAGACTCAATCAATCCAGGCGGAAAGCACATTCAATGCAGGTCTGCGCAATACAGTATCGCTTCAGGGCGAATGGCTTAAGACAGAGGGAAACTACCCATACACACAGAATAACGGAGCAAGCTCCTTGGAGATGCGCCGCGACAACTCCGATGTGCAACGTCTTCGTATTGAAGGAGCCATGTTCAGCGACATAGGCAATAATTCCACACTCACCACACGCGCATACTGGTTCCAATCAGAGCAGGGACTTCCCGCCAACATACTCTACAACGAGAATGCCGCACGAGAGCGGCTATGGAACCGTAACGGGTTCATTCAATCCACACTCACAACTGCCGTCAGCCAGCTGTTTACACTACGTTTCAATGCCAAGTACGGTATAACCTACACCCGCTACCTGGACCCCAAGGTAAGCAACACTCAGGGCAGGACCGACAACCGTTACACCGAGCAGGAGGGTTACCTGTCTGCTGTGGCTCTTTATCGCATAGCAGACTGTCTGTCAGCATCATTCGGAGCTGACGGCCGTATTTCATATCTTGACGGCAACGGAGCGGAGCAAGCACAACCCACACGATATACTCTAAACAGCACGGCGGCAATTAAATACGCATCGGAACGGCTTACTGTCACCGGCCGCCTTAACCACGTAGCCACAAAAGAGAAAACCAGACTGCGCCAGGCTGCCCAGAGTTACAACCACCTTTCACCCACAGCAGGATTGAACTGGCTTGCATGGCCCGCCGCAGGCCTGCATCTAAGGGCATCTTTCAGCAACACATTCCGCCTGCCTACCTTCAACGACCTCTACTTTGAGCAGATTGGCCGCCGTGACTTGCGTCCCGAACAGGCATCGGTGACATCGGCCGGTTTTGTCATTGATAATGAAATAGGTTCTATTGCCTGTTCCATCTATGCCGATGCCTACAACAGCAACGTCAAGGACCGCATAATGGCTGTACCCGGCAAGAACACAGCCGTATGGATGATGAAGAACATAGGCCAAGTCACTACTCACGGGCTGGAAACAGGGCTGGAACTCCACGCACAGGATGGAACGGTACGACCCGCCCTACTGGTTTCATATACATACCAGCGCTCAATGGACAAATCGGACAGCAACAGTTCAACCTGGAACCATCAACTGCCCTATACACCCAGACACTCGGCATCGGCCGTAACCTGGATAGAGACTCCGTATGTAAACGTAAGCTGCAACCTGCTATACAGCGGGGAGTATTTCTGCAACGGCTACAACGGCCCCGAATACCGCATGCCGTCCTATTACGAGATAGGATGTTCCGTATGGAGGACATTCACTTCCCATCTGCTTGAAGTGACCCTAAAGGCCGAAATCATAAACCTCACAGATAACCGGTATGAACTGGTACGCAACTACCCAATGCCCGGCATTCAGGCGCGTAGTTCCGTAACGATAACACTATGAGAAAGCCCCTGACTAAAATACTGCCCCTGCTGCTCGTCGCACTTGCGTGTGACCCTGAACCCGTATTGCTGGAACAGGGCCAGGTGATAGCTGACGGAGACCATACAGGAGTATATGTGCTCAGCGAGGGCCTTTTCAACCAGAACAACAGCACTCTTGCATGGATAGATTTCGGCACAGGCCAGCCTGATTCATGGACATCGGGAACAGACCGTTCATTGGATTGTTTTGAGAAAGTGAACGGACGCCGCATAGGCGATACAGCCAATGACCTGCTCCTTTACGGAAGCCGCCTTTATATAGCGGTATCGGAATCAAGCACCATAGAGATCCTGGACGCTGCAACCTGCAGTTCACTCAAACAGATTCCCTTAAGCCGTGACGGCATTGCATCGCAGCCCCGCCGCCTCACCGCAAATTCAGGTTTTGTCTATGTCTGCTGCTTTGACGGCACGGTAACACGTATAGACACACTCACCATGCAGGCCGATGCCACAATCTCTGTAGGCCGCAACCCGGATGGGATTTGCTGTGCAAATGGCAAGCTCTATGTATCCAACTCCGGAGGACTTGACACTCAGAACCCAGACAATACTGTATCAGTCATTGACATAAATACCTTCACCGAGACAAAACGTATTACGGTACGCTCCAACCCCGGTTCCATTTACGCCGATGGTACCGGTGTTTACGTGGTGTCACGCGGCATATTTGACTACGGCACAATGGATTATGACAGCCGTTTGCACCGCATTGACACTAAAACCGATGAGGTTACAGCTACATACAACATTCCAATACTTAACATGGATATTGTGGATGGAAAAGCCTGGTTCTACGGCTACGGAGCAGGAGGCACGATACAGATTATGGATCTGGAAACCGGACAGATTCTGGACTCCGATTTCATTACTGACGGCACACTATTGGAATGTCCGTACGCAATAAAGGTAGAGCCTACAACCCGCAAGGTCTATGTATGTGACGCCCTTGATTATGTAACCCCCGGTTCACTGCTCTGTTTCAGCCCGGAAGGACGTTTGCTCTACCGTGTGCAGAGCATCGGCATAAATCCCAACACGGTGGCGTTCTGTGACAATAAAGTTACATTGACTCAATATCAGGGCGAGCCCAAGATTATTGGTGATATAAACCGTGTATTCCGGTATATGCCGGCACCCGGCCAGTTCGTCAACCTGCTCCCTAAATATGAACAGGGCGATGATGCCTCAAGCATGAATGACAAATGCCTCAAAGCACTGCAATCGGGCAACATGATAACACTGGGAGGATTCGGAGGTTATATCACCGCCGGATTCAACACAACCGTACACAACCTGGAAGGTCCGGATTTCCGCATAGACGGTAACGCCTACAACGGCAATGCCGAGCCTGGTGTAGTCTGGGTAAGCGCCGATGAAAACGGCAACGGCCTGCCCGATGACACATGGTATGAAATATGGGGCTCCGAGCAGAAAGAAGGCAGGGCCACATATGGATATGGCATCACATACAGCAAACCTACTGCTTCAGACGGTGACTCACCCTGGACAGGATCGGACGGACAGACAGGAAGCATAACGCACAACACGTTCCACAGCCAACCCTACTATCCCGAATGGTATGCGGGCGAGTCTGTTTCTTTCACAGCCACGCTTCTGCCCGATAACGTAACGTATCAGGACGGTATCTACGTGATGTCATCATTCGGGTATGGCTATGTGGATAACCTGCCCAACAGCCCAGAAAACTCTGCATTTGACATAGACTGGGCCGTTAACCCCGACGGTACTCCGGCAGGACTAGGCAGCATAGACTTCATCAAGATACAGAATGGCGTGATAGGTTGCAACAGTACCACAGGAGAGCTGTCAACCGAAGTATCGGCCATCTATAACCTCAATCCAAAAGTAGAATGAGAAAGACAACCATCCTTTTGGCAACGGCCCTGCTATGCGCGTGCCATGGCGGCTCCCAATTCCAGTCCGATGGAGGCATTATGGAACTGGCCAGCCACATTACCGTGCAGGAAACCCCACACAGCTGTTTTGTAAAGATAGCCAACCCATGGAAAAAGGGCACGCTGCTGCACACCTACACTTTCACTGATTCCCTGCCTACCGACTATAAGTTCAACCGTAATGTTAATACCGTTCATGTACCGCTCAAACGTGTTGTGGTCATGACCAACAGCCTGGCTCACCTTATGGTTGAACTTGGAGTTGAAGATTGCATAGCCGGAGTATGCGAACCGGAGTACATATCGGATACACTAATCCGCGCCCGTCTGGCCGACGGCACAATCGTGGACTGCGGCAACAGCATGTACCCCACCATAGAGAAAATAATGGAACTCCACCCCGATGCCATAATGGTATCGCCGTTTGAGCAGACAGGTTACGGACAGCTTGAGAAACTGGGCATACCGCTTCTGGAATGTGCCGATTACATGGAGACATCGCCACTGGCACGTGCGGAATGGATACGGTTCTACGGCCGTCTGTTCGGCGCTGCCGCATGCGCAGACTCCCTGTATAATAAGGTTAGTTCTGATTACAACAACCTTAAAGAGGTTGCATCCAGGACTGTGATGCGACCCAAGGTAATGCTTGACACCCGCAGCGGATCTGCATGGTATGTAGCCGGAGGCGGCAGTACAATCGGCCGTATGATAGCCGATGCAAATGCAGAATATGTTTTTGCCGACAACAATGACAGCGGATCGGTACCGTTGTCATTCGAAACCGTGTTTGAACGTGCACGGGATGCCGATGTATGGCTGCTCAAGAACAGCAGTTCCGTTCCGCTTACCTACAGTCTGCTTGAGTCAGACTTCAAGTCATACGCAACGTTCAAGCCATTTAAGGAAAGGAACATTTGGGTTTGCAATGTAAATGAGGTGCCATACTTTGAACTCTCATCATTCCACCCCGAAATGCTCTTGGGTGAATTCATTTCAATTTTCCACCCGGAAATGAGCAGCGGACGGTATTTCTACCATCCGCTGGACGAATAACCTATATATGAGGAAAAGTTACTTTTCAGCAACCAAGGATAAGACGTGCTATGGTACGGTCAACCGATGCCTTGTACTTGCGTGACCATGTACCGCCTATAGACATAAGGTATTCCAGTTCCCTGACAGGGACAATATTCTTGCCGTCGCACTCGGCAGCGAACTCAGCATTAAGATGCGCCAGACTGCATGCGGCATTTATGAATGTCTTCATTTCATCAGAGCATCCTGTAAACACCACGGTGTCACCCCTACGGAAATCCTTTACCATAAGACCGTACGCCAGCTTGCGCACCTGATCCTCAAATACCCTGGCCGAAACGTTCATCCAAACGCCCTCAACGGGGGCAACCGGCTTTTTGTCACCTATCAGGGACTTGATTGCCGACTGGTTGCAGTCAAAAGAACAAATGGTAGTCATATCGTTTTTCTTTTAATTCCTTATTATTTTCGCCACAAAGATACAGTACATACATGATGGGTGAAAATAAAAGGGATATACACCACCTTTAAGTGACTAAAACGTATATTTAGGGGTAAAATCTGAAATATAAGGGTAAAAATCAGAGTGAAAATTTTTTACCCCACAGATACAGGGACAGAATTTTACCCCTATATTTGCATCGGAAAGCAAAAATGTACAAGAAATATGCACAAAATCCCCGATTCATATTTTAAAGGCAACATGCTGGCATGTTATATACTACTGGTACCCATGTTCGCATTCTTTTTCCTTATCTGGGCCAAGCCTTACCACCTGGACACCTTCATGAACATCAACCAGAACCAATTGGCTTTCAGGTCAGCCATTATGGCATCCATAGATCTTGTAGTAGTGCTGATTAGCAGGCTGGTCATGCTGCTTGTGCGCAGCAAGCATCAAATCAATTACACCGGATTCGTTATCTGGGAACTTATGGAGGGTGTTGCCATAACCATGTTCTGCGCCCTGTTCGTATGGCTCATGGACAAACGCACCATGGCGTATATTGACCTGCTGCCCAAGATGTTCCTCATAACCTGCTCCATACTGGTATTCCCATACGTTATTATAGCCCTGGTATCGGAGCTCAAGGACAGGGATATCCGTCTGGCCAAGAACATGGTAACGATCGAGAAATACGCCTCCGGACAGATAGGGCGTGAGGACAGTACGCTACCTTTCCTGGATGAAAAGAAATCACTTAAGCTGGCCGTTACCGCCAACGCCATTCTCTATGTTGAGGCAGCCGACAACTACGTGAACATATGCTACCTTAACAATGACAAGCTGGTGCGGTTCCCCCTACGCAGTTCCATGCGCTCCATAGAGCAGATATGTGAGTCTAACAATATAGTGCGATGCCACCGCTCATACTACGTGAACCTGCGTAAAATAAGGGCCATCCAGAAAGGTCCGGATGGCCTCTTTGCCGAACTCACCTACCCTGCCGCACCGCACATTCCGGTCTCCACAACCTACTCCGAGACCGTCACAGGCAAGTTCTCAACTCTGGCGCAATAAAATAATATTTTTGCCGGTTACTTTTTTAGCTTATTGATTTTTTGTTACATTTGTAGATTGTAAAGCCTTAACCAATTATTATTTAACCTGATTTGCTAACAAAAACTTCATTATTATGAACAGAAAACCTAATGCAAGGAATTGGGCGCGTGCAGCAATGACGCTGCTGTTTGCCTTGGTGTGCGGCATGATTCATGCACAGACTACTACGTTTATTTATACTGCTCCCGAGAAACTGGACCGCTTTGATGAAATCAGCTATTTTGTAGGTGCTACTGCTTTGCAGAGCCATACATTTACCGATGGTCAAGGCACCGTAGTCTATGAAGGTACGGTGACTGAACTGGGCAGCGATGCCTTTACTTCTTCTGCCCTGACATCGGTGAATATCCCGGGCTCTATAGACACCATCAGCACAAACAACTTCAAGAATTGTACGGAGTTGGTAACGGTAATCCTTAATGAGGGTACAAAGAACATCTCTTTTTATGGCTGCACGAATCTGGAGACCATCAATTTCCCGTCAACCATAAAGGAGGTATATATAAGAGGGAACGAAAAACTGGAAACGGTGACCCTGCCGGAGGGCGTAGAGAAAATCAAAGAGTTTTCCAGATGTACTGCCCTGAAGCAAATCAATATCCCGGCTTCCGTGACATACATCGGTTCGTTCTATAATTGCAAAGCCTTGGAGAGGGTCATTGTGGAAGACCTTGCATCGTGGTGCACTGCACAGCATTATGACGGATCTTCTTACGGACCGCAGAAAATGGCCGGAAAGCTTTATTTAGGCACTGTTGACAATTATGAGGAGATAACAGACCTGGCCATTCCCGAGGGTGTCACTAAGCTGGAAAGCAGCGCTTTCAGTTATCTTACCGGAATCACTTCCATTACTCTTCCCACTACCCTTACTACATGGGAGAGCAGCGTTTTTTATGGTTGCACAGGCGTGACGGATGTATATTGTATGACTAATCCTGTTACACTTTCCTGGTCAATTAGCAATAGCAATAAAAACTTCAAGAATAATAAGGAAACAGTGATGCATGTGATGGACGTGGATCTTTGGCAGTCTCTTTTTCCCGATGCCAACACTACCTATGCCGGTGACCTGAAGCAAGTATCTTATACAGCCACCGCTGCGGTCAGTGATTTCAGTACAGACAAGTTCACTGGCGCTAACGCCATGATAGCTAACATCTTTGATGTGGAAACGGGTAAGGGCAGTGCTTTCTTTTACGGTAACCTGACTGCCATAGCTGCTGAGGCTTTTGTAGGCAATACTTTGCTGACCGGCATCACCTTGCCTGATGGCATCACAACAATAGGCAGTAATGCCTTCAATGGCTGTCCTGCCCTGGTTAACATCACGCTGCCCAAGAGTGTTACAACTTTCAGTGACAATGCCTTTGCAGGGCTGCCCTCAGCCACTGATGTCTGGTGTCTTGCCCAGCCTTCTGCCCTGACATGGGACGGTACGGGTTTCAAAGACGGTAAGGCAACTCAGATGCATGTGCTGGCAGTCGATGACTGGACAACTCTGTTCTCCAGTGCCAATGTCACGTTCGTGGGCGGTTTTACGTGCTTCAGCTACACCGCAACGGATAAAGAAAACTCTTCATTCTATGCCCTTGACAAATTTACCGGTGCTACCGATATGGCTCTTCATGACTTTGACACCGAGTCAGGTAAAGGCACGGTTATCTTCAAAGGTGTTGTAACAGGCCTTGAGGACAAGACCTTTTCCGGCAACAAACTGCTGACAGGTATTATCATTCCGGATTCAATCACCGTATTGGGAAGTAACGTCTTCAACAACTGTAAAAACCTGACTACGGTAAGTCTGCCCAACGCCATCACCTCTATAGGTTCTTATTTATTCAACAATTGTGCCAGTCTTGCTACTGTCAACATTCCGACATCAATCACGGAGTTGCCGGTAGAGATGTTCGATGGATGCACCAGTTTGACTGACATCACCATTCCCGAGAATGTCACCAAAATAGGTGGATCTGCATTCAGTGGTTGCACCGGACTTACCAGTATCTACATTCCAGCTTCTGTCACCGAAATCAAAGGTTACTCTTTTTCGGGCTGCACTAATCTTGAAAAGGTTATCACACCTAGTCTCTCTGCCTGGTGTACCATCAATTTTACCACCGAGAGATCCAATCCTTTGAATTTGGCTCATCATCTGTTCATAGGCAGCAAGGAAAACAACACTGAAATCACAGAAGTGGTCATTCCCGTGGATATTGAGGAAATCAAGGACCATGTTTTCGATGGATTTACGGCTATGACCAGCCTCACCCTGCCCTCGACACTCAAGAAGATTGAAAGCTACGGATTATATGGGCTTTCACAATTGTCCGATGTTTATTGTTCCGCTGATCCCTCCACACTCAAGTGGCAGAATAACAGCAGTTCTGATGTACTTATGCCTGATAAGGGCACTAAGTTCCATGTGGCTGACAAAGCTGCCTGGGAAACTGCATTCCCTAATGCAAATGTTACATTTGTGGACGATCTGTTTACACAGGTAAAAGCGGTGGACAATGGACTTCAGGTACAGGAAGTGTGGTACTCCATAGACGGACGCAGGCTGACGGATACACCTACGGCCAAGGGAATATACATCAAGAATGGCCGTAAGTTCATCATACGGTAAATGTATCATTGAGAATTGAGAATTGAGAGGCCTCTCAATTCTCAATTCTTCTTGCGCTGTTCCAATTTCTCCTTAAGTTCCTGCCCAGCCTCTTTTATATCACGGGCAGCCACGCGGATATCACGACGCACACGGGTTCGCATAGCCATGACAAACTCTACACCCGGCATCTTATCAGAACGGTACATGCGCTCGTAAATGAACAGCGAGAGCATGAAATAGACTCCTGTCAGTATCCACAGCGATATACTCTCTATACGTACATCCTGCAGCAGTGCACCTGCCGTATTGATACGTGCAAAACCATTCACTCCATGAGTTGAGGGGAAGAACTGCGCAAGCACTTTCCAAAATGCAGGCATGTTTGACGTAGGCCATGATATGCCACTCATGAATATGAGCGGAACCGATACGAACACGAACAGCAGGAAGCATGATTCCCTGTCCCTTACAAAGAAAGATATGCAGATGGCAAAGAATATGCTTGCCAGCAGGAACGGTATGATGAATGCCACCAGGGTGGGCAACTGCCATAACTGCGGCATATGGAACAGCCACGGCACAAAGCAGAGCACGTATGTGGCAGTGAATCCATAAATAAGCAGATAGGCAAGCCCCTTACCTGCAAGCACCACCAGAGGATTCTCATACTCCTGCCCCAAAATCAGCGCTCCGCTCCTGCGGCGCTCATTCTCGGTTCCGGCCAGCATGGCCACACCCAGCACCAGAGTCTGCTGTAGCACCAGTATCAGCACAGCCGGAATAAGGAATGCCTGGAATCCGTTGGCAGGGTTGAACATTGCTACATATTCGTTCTCAATAGGCATGGTCATCACCTCTTTCTCACGATCCGACATACCTGACAATCGCACCATCTGAATATCGCGGTTCATATCGAGCGATACCATGGTGCATCCGCTCAACAAGGCCTTGTAATAGAGCAGTCCGCTCATATCACAATAGAGGTTTATGGTTGCCTGACGGCCTTCGGACAGAGTACGCTCAAACTCGGCCGGTATATGGATTACACCATATGCCTTATGACGGTGAATAATGTTACGCGCCTCCTCCATATCGGCACAGTAGGATATGATCTTAAGGTCCGGTGTGGCGTCACTCTTGCGCATGAACTCGCGGCTTGTGGCGCTGCGGCACTCATCAACTACCACCACAGGCACCTCACGCACCACCTCACGGCCGTACAGATAGGCGTAAAGCAACGGATAGAGCAACGGCACTATGATGAAGAACACAAGCACGCCTACATCGGACAAGGTGTTCTTAAGTTCCTTTCCACATACATCAAGCAGATTCTTTACCCACATATCTATTAATGATTAAGGTAAGTATGTATATTCATGCGCAGCTTTCCTGAGCATGTGTATGTCAATAAGCGGCATTATCGTGAATGCCAGCAGCGCTACGTAGAACCATGCGGAATATACCAGCGGTATTCCGTTCAGTGCCTGATCCACGTATATCAGGAAGTAGTACCTGAGCGGGAACAGATAAGACAGTGACTGCAATGCCTCGGGCATACCCATGACCGGGAATGAGAATCCGCTGATAGGTATGGAGAGCACACCCCAAAGCGTGCACAGGCTCAACGACCAGCGCAATGACGGTATGGCCGACGCAATGAATACGGCAAAGCCCTGCGATGCCAGGATAAGCAGCTCGGCAGCCAGGAACATTGGCCAGAAACCGTTGTGATGCGGGAATCCCAGCCATCCGTAGAGCAACACCAGATATATCAGCGCCATGAGTGAGAACATCATTGTCTGCGGAAACAGCTTGGCACTGACAGCCTTGAGTATGTTATCATCGGCCATTGCAATCCATTCCTTTGCGGTATCATCCTTGAGTTCCGTATGGATGCTGAAACATGTCACCATCAATACCATCAACACAAGGACAGCCGGCAACATGGTATTGCTCAGGTAGATGTTGTAGTTGAGCCATGGATTGCTGATGGCATGCATATCCATCTGGATAGGTTGCAGGAATCCCATTGCCTGATCCAGATTGGCACCTTTTGCAAACAGCACCTCACGTCCCACACCTGCCGCAGCCATTATGGCCATAGTCTTCATATCACGGTAAAGAAGTGAAGACGGAATAAGGTATGTGGCGTTGGTATAGATGGATATCACAGGCTGCTGTTGGCTGGAAGCTTTCAGTTCGGTACCTTTGGGGATATAGAAGAAACCATATATCTCGTTTCTCTGCATTGCCTCGCGAGCCTCGGCAAAATTTGAATATTGCTTTATTATTTCGGTCTGCTGATAAGAGTCCAAATTCCTCAGGATTGACCTGGAGACCGTAGTGTTATCCTCATCTACCACACCGGCTGGAAGCCCCGTGGGCAAACCTTCCTTCATCAAGGTAGTGAAGAAGACAAAGCAGAACAGCGGCGCAAAGACCATGCTCAGTCCATACAGCGGACGTGACTGCATACGCACTATCTCACGTCTGACTAAAGCCCAGAATCCTTGCTTCATTTTATTCATGATTACTTTTTGTCAATGATAACAGTCATACCGGGACGCAGATTCTCAACCTTCTGCTGCGGAACGGCACGGACCTCAAAAGTCTTAAGGTCATACTGACCGTTAACCTTGGTGGCCTTCCATGCCGCGTATGAACCCATGTCACGCATATATGTAACCTTGACCGGGACAGTTTTGTCCAATGCCGGGACATATGCGTCACGCACCGCACCCATTGTCAAGTCTTGCAGCAGGTCCTCACGGACATTGAAAGACACCCACATATCTTCCATTACGGCTATGTTCATTATGGGAGCACCGGTACCTACCAGTTCACCCACCATTGGGAATATCTCACTCACCTCACCGTCCAGTGTTGCAGTAAGTACAGTCTCGGCAATATAAGAGTTGACCTCGGCAACAACGCCTTCTGCCTGACGCATCTGAGCGGCAGCCATCTCCTTGACCTCCTTCTCGGCACCGTTCACAGCCATGTCATACTGTGACTTGGCGGCCCTCTCGGTAGCTACCGCAGCATCATACTGGGCCTTGGCCTCGTCACGTTTCTGCTCGCTCACCACGCCCTCCTTGAAAAGGTTCTCCACACGGCGGTAAGACTTTTCATAAATATCCAGGCCTGCCTTGGCTTTCTGCCATAACTCATAGGCTCCCTGGATCTGCTCCTCGCGGGCACCCTTCTGTGCTTTGGCGTTCTGGGCTGTAGCTGCACTGAGCACAGCCTCAGCCTGAGCCTGCTTGGCGTTTATGTCAGGAGTATCCAGAATCGCCAATGTATCGCCGGCATGCACCATCTGTCCCTCATGTACCAGAATCTTCAGAATACGTCCCGGGACCTTGCTGGATACACGGTATTCGCTAGCCTCAGCCTGCCCCTGGACAATCTCAGGTTCGCGATGGTTGAACGTGTAGATTCCCACCGCACATACAATCACAATCACCACTGCAAATGCCGTCAATGACAGCACAATGTTCATTCTCTGTGTCTTGTTGTCCATATCTTTCTTGTTTTTATCATTTTCAGGATTGAATTATTTAAGCTGCCCTGTGGCCTGGCGCAGATATACCGTAGCCATAATGCGGTCTATCCGGGCATCTATCTCTTCGGAGTGAGCTTTGAGCCAAGCCGTCTGTGCGGCAAGCACCAGTGATGACTCCACCACGCCCTCCTTGAATCCTATATTGGCCACACGCAGATTCTCATTGGCGTTCTCCATATTCTTAAGTGCCATCTCCAGGCGTGAATCGGCCTCGGCAATCTTTTTCTCATACTGGTTTACCTGCAGCGACACCTTGCCTTTTGCATCATCCAGCTGATACTGTGTAAGTATCACGTCCGATTTTGCCTTGCGGTACTTGTTAAGCCCCTCACCGAAATGGAACACCGGAATCTTGGCCACAACACCTACATTCCACATCCCATGAAAGTCATTGGCAAAGCCGTCGCTGGCCGACGGGTTGGTTACCAGATAGTTACCCATCAAGGCCACTGTGGGCAGATAGTCTGCACGCACAATCTTTGACTTAAGGTCATACATGTTCACTGCCAGCTGAAGGCTCTTGAGCTCCGGACGGTTCTCATAGAGATCCTCCTGGGTGTATGTCACTTCATCGGCAGGAATCTCAAGGGTCTCGTTCATCTCATCCTTTAGCATTATTTCGCTGTCCAGAGGCATTCCGCACAGTTGGCATAACAACATCTTGGATAATGCAAGACCGTTCCTGGCCTTTATCTGACTCATTTCAGCCTCGTTCAGTTTCACCCTTACCGACAGCTGGTCCGATGCTGTAGCCACACCCTCCTGCTTCATGATTTCCACGTTCCTGTCCATCTGCTCCAGCAGCTCCACATACTGGTCGGTCAGGCGCAGCTTGTTGGCCACCGATACAATCTGCCAGTAGGCCTCGTCAACAGTCACCAGCACTTTCTGGTCCTCACCGCTCAATTGTGTCTCGGCCAGTTCTTTGGCATACTCCGTCACCTTGTTGTATGCACGTATCTTGCCGCCCACATAGACAGGTTCCACTACGGTTAGCATACCCACATAGACATTCTGGATATCCAGTGAAAGATTATCAGAGAAATCCTGTCCCAACTGGTTCAGGGTTCCGGCCACATCGGCAGTTGACATCTTGTTTATCAAGTAATTGACGGTATTCTTCACGGTGGCGTCATTCATATATAATGAAAGGAAATTGGGATCGGTCATAAGTGAAGTCTGTATGCCCGATGTCAATGACGTACCCATTGTGGAAAGCGTGTTGCGCTGCTCTTCACTGGCCAGGTTTATGTTCTCGCTGTTGTGAAGATACAATGCTGTGGCGGAAACCTTGGGCAGATAGTTGGCAAAAGCCGTCTTGCTGTCATACTCTGCAGCAGCAACTTTCTCTCTTGCCATCTTGGACTGACCGTTGTTTTCCAATGCCATTGTCCTACACTCTTCAAGCGTCAATACGGTCTGGGCTCCGCACCAAGCTGTAGGGATAACCATGACCATTGAGCAGACTGCAATCAGAATTCTACTGGAATGTTTCATATTGTAAAGTCTTTTGTCTTCCGTTTGTTTTCCGGGTGCAAAAGTAATGCCATTGCAGTGTTCAGAAGTAATCTTTTTAATCACTTATTATATCTATTGGTCGAAAATACCAACTAATAGGTACCATTTATCAGATAAACATATTACTTTTGGCGCAAAAATAAAGCAAAAAGAGATGGAATCGTATTCAGAGACACTCATTACGCCATCCAAAATCAAGCAGATGGTACCCTCCAGTATATCTTTGGGAATAGGTGATGACTTCTTCATATCACGCTTGCAGGAGAAACCGCAATACAAATATTTGCGTTACCCGTTCCGCGTGGATTGCTATCTGGCTGCATACTGTGTTGAAGGCACGGTTGACTGCTCTGTCAACCTCACAGATTACCATCTTACCACAGGCACTCTGCTGCTTATCACGCCAGGCAACATCGTAAAGATAACCCAACCTGACGAACTCAGAGAAGATCTGCGCTTTACCCTTATATGCGCATCCACCTCTTTTATATCGGGAATAGGAATAAACCCCAGCAAGTTTCTCGTTGAGGCAGTCGAAGTCCTGCGCGACCCCTGCATCCATCTGTCGCACGACGAAGCTGAGATGCTGCACAAATATGTCAATCTGGCACTTGACATAACCAAAGCCAATCCACAGTTCGTACAGGAGAGTATAGCCGGTCTGGTATCATCGGTGTTCTACCAGTTTGCCGGATTCCTGGCCGACTCCAAGCGCCGCCAGGACATGGAAACTCCAGTCCGCACCACCCGCCAGCGCCAGATGCTGGAACAGTTCATTAAACTGGCTATTAACGACCATGCACGCGAGCATCTTGTAGGTTACTATGCCGACAAGATGTGCGTAACGCCTAAATATCTCTCCAGAATTGTGAAAGAGACCAGCGGCCGTTCCGTACCGGAATGGTTGAATGAGCTTCTGATATTGGACGCAAAAAACATGCTGCGACACTCTGATATGACAATCAAAGAAATCGCAGCATGTCTTAATTTCCCCAGCCAGTCATTTTTCTTCCGCTTCTTCAAAGCTCACACTGGCCAGACTCCTACGCAGTACCGCGAGGAATAGCTGGAATCATTTCATGAAACGGGCAACCTGGATATCGCCGTCAACACATTCCAAAGTAAGGATATATGCTCCTGCGGGCAGATCATAAATACCAATCCTGTTGCCGCTCACGCCTATGTTCTTCATCTGCTTGCCTTCCATTGAATAGATGTTTACAGTTCCATTCACATCATCCGGCAGATATACGTATTGTTCATCGTTGCTGAAAGAAGTATTAATCTGACGTGAGTTGACCTTAGAAGGAATTGTTCCTCCAAATACCGCCTTGGCATTAGTTACAGCAGCCTTAATGGTCAAGTCTATCATGCCTTCCGTGTACTCAGTGCCATTGATGTCCCACTTCTGGAAGTTAACACCGCTTACAGGGATGGCTGCCAGACGGACAGTTGCGCCTACAAGCACAGGATAACTGCTTACAGCCTCCCAGTTCTCCATAGGCAGAGCTATACCCATACCATCGCAAGTGACGTTGATTGTACCCAATGACACGGTACAGCCTTCGGTGATGGCTGTTGTACCATTATAACCTTGAACAGAGTAGGTCAGAGTCGGGTCAAGACGCGCCTTAGCCACACCTTCCTCGACTTCTATACGATAGCTTATATGACGGTCGTCTACAGCATTTACCCACAGTATACCGGTAAAGCCCTGTCCCGTGTGGAGAGCGGTGAAAGTAACATTATCAGGAATAGTCAGGGTTGTAGCCTGCTCTCCAGCCACCAACGTAATGTCCTTTGACGTATAGCAGTCAGTGGCTTCCAGCACAAATTTGTCATCACCTGTTATAAGTTGTGAGAATTCAATCTGTCCATTCTCGTCTGTACGGCCGCTGGCATTACCAAAACTCACACGCTCATCGGCCACAACGCCTTTGCTGTCACGTACAGTCACCGTAAGGTTGCCGTAGTTGAGCGGAACATCTGTATTCTTTGTCAGATTGACGGTTCCTAATGTATTTCCGTAATAACTCTGACTATACGAATACTCACCTTCTGTAAGGAAGTATCTTGTACCATAGTTGAAACGTTTGGCTCCCTCATTGACATAAATCTGGCCTGTAGTCTGGATATTGGTGGTAAACCGCAACGCATACAGTTTTACTGTCTTGTTGTTTTCACCTGAAACCACTTCCACATCCACGGTGTTCATGTTATTGATTCGCAGCTGGTAGCTACCAGGCATAACGGGCGAAATTACAATCTTACCATTCTCGGGTTCCACATTCTGTGAGCTGTTGCCATTGCCCCAACGGAACTCCTGTTCGCTCAGTTCTGCGGCAGTGGCATCGCAGTCAAGGGTAATGGTTACACGGCTGGTATTGATTGCTATCGTCTGGTCAGCATTGCCCACAGTGAAATCCGTATAAGCACCCATCGTATTGTAGGTAAATTTGCCTGCCTGCAGGTACATCGTTGCCTCACCGTTGGCATCGGTGTTTACGCTTTTGTAATCATAATAATATGAGTCTTCCGGATCATAGTTGTAATACACTCTTATTTGCTGTTTAACGTTAGGACTGGTGCCCGTCATTGATTTGAATGTCACCTTGTGGTACTCCAGCCAATAAGTCATGTCGGACGATACGGTAAACTTGCTGCTGAACACGCCCGCGTCATCCTTCAACCAATAGTCGCCGGCATCAACCTTTGCACTGCCACTGCCATTATAGAAGCCTGCTATTGCATCTTCCTCTTCACCATACTTGTACAGATAAACGTAACCGCCTCCGTATGGATAGTCACCATGTCTGCAGCCAACAGTCAGTGTGTATGAAGTGTCTGCCTGCTTTGTAATGTTCAGCGCATAATCGGCAGTAAGATCGAATGAACCATTCTGGTCACCCCATCTCCAACTGTATCCTGTACCGGCAGGATAGTACAGGGAGAACTGTCCATTATTATTGGTATACGAACTATTGTAACTTCCGTCAGGCTTGTAAATGTAAACATACGCATCTTCTACAGGCTGGTTCCCTGTATCCTTAACGGTTACAGTCAATTTTACAAGTTGGACTTTCACAATACCACCATCAGCAACGGCAAACGTTCCTCTCTGGCCATACGATGTCTCATATGATACGGTCTTTCCAACGTAGGAATCATCAAAGGTCAACGTCCAATAACCTGTAAAATTCCAATTGTCGTCCCTGACGGCTTGTGTACTGGCAGTCGCTGTTTCACCCAGCGAATAGACATTCACTCTTGCATTGTACTCGCTCAACCCCCAGATTGTATCGTTCTGGCTATTAACGAAACCGAACGACATCGTTACTTCTGCCCAGGCACTACCCGGCAGCATCAGCATTGCCGTAAAGGCAAGCAGGGATATTATTCTTTTCTTCATAAGTTGTGATTTGGATTGGTGTTACTTTATTTTTTAATCATTTTCACTTGATAACATATTATTGTTCTTTTACAGCACTTACAAACATAATAAAAGTTTAAAACATAAACTATAATTCTACAAAAAAAAACGTACCTATCGTGAAAAGTATGACAGGAGAGCCTGCTGATAAAGTTTGAGAGCGCGAATGCCGGCTGTAGTGATGCGGCAGATGGTATGAGAACCCCGCCCCTCGCCGCTACGCGACACCTTTATATAGCCCGCCTCCTCAAGCTTGGTAATCTGCACGCTCAGGTTACCTGCCGTAGCCTTTGTAAGTTCCTTGAGATACACAAAGTCTGCATCGGCCAAAGAATCCAATGCGGCCATCACTTTGAGGCGCAGCTCGTTGTGCAGTATCGGGTCCAGGTCTTTAAACTCCATGTTTCAGGTTTTTTTCAAACAGACATCCTGGAATAATGAGAGAAACCACGGCAACTGCCACAATGAATAATATCTGATAAATCCATAAGTCACCCTGCAGAATAAAAGAGACAACTCCCAAACCAGCGCCGGCAAGACCGCCCACAATCATAGGCCGGAAACGTACTACCTCACCGGTAATGAATGCCCCTATCCCAATAAGCAGGCATATCAACGGATTCTCAGCCACCTCATAAACACCCAAAAAGCCAAACAGGCCCCCCCCTGCGCCAAACGCACAAGCTGCAAATATCCAATAGTCCAGAACAAGTCTGGATTCACGGGTACGTATGTGAGTACGCTCATGTTCCCGGCGTATTATTATGTACATAAGCGGGAGTCCCACCAAAGGAATAGCTATCCAAAGCCACAGGCACCATTCCCCATGAAACACCTGCCACAGTACAAATTCCAGCAGATAAGTCACAGCTGTAAGCCAACCCCACATAGGAAACATTTTCTGCCCGGTAGGAACATTATCCATCTCCACTTTTCCCTTTGTCCGGGCAATAACTTCAAGTGCATCAAATTCTTCCATATAGTTACGCAAGCAAGCAGCGCAGCTGCTAATTCTCAATTAAAAAAGTAATAATCCCCACCAAAACAGCCGCAACAACATTTATCAGTTTGGCCTTCAGGAACGATCCGCGGCTCTCGGCCAGCAGAGGCAGCGATGCGTGACCGTCCTGGCTGATGCAGCTGGCCAGCAATACAGGTAGTGGTACTACACCTGCCGCATATAGTGATACGAACACCAAATGAGGACCGGATTCCGGGATTATACCCACCGCAGCAGCCAGCAGTATCATTAGGATTGTGTTGTCGCTTATCCACAATGCAAGATCAAAGTGCCACATAAGAAGACCTATCACAAGCATAGTACCGAATGTCCACAGGAATATGCCCGGCAGATGATGGCATACTATGTGTTCCCACAGGTGCTCCTCCACAAAATGGTCACCGGCCCAGATCAGCATGCCTAGCACCAGCATGCTCAGAGCTGAAAAGATCCAGTACATCCATTCTTCGGAAAGAATGTTGAAACTGAATGTCACTCCAGCCAGACTTCCCGCCGCATGATTGCCTATATCATAGTTTTCATCAGCCTCAAGGAATCCCATTGCCAGAGCAGATATGAATATGAGAACCCCCACAAACATCAGGATACGTTTCCAACCGTAGTGGCGGCTGTTTTCGTGCCCATGTCTGGGCTCCATATCCTCGTGATGTACATTCATGGAATGGCAGCCTTCATATCTGCTGTGGAACAGGTCCACCAGCAGGCCTGCCATGACGGCTATTACAAAAAGAAACAGTATTATCCACACCGAACGGCCGGGAAACATTGCCAGCATCACAAAAGCCTCGTCGCCCGATGATGCAATCATCATGGCAACCAGTGCTCCAAAACTTATCAGCCCGTGGGTATAAAGGGAAACAGATGCAAATCCGCCCATGCATCCGGGTATTGCGCCCAACAACGCGGAAAGCAGCACCTGCCCCATCCTACGGCCCCGCAGTCCTGAGAAAATGCGTCCCGCCGACTGAACGTTGAATACTTCAATCAGCATCATCATGATCACAACCAGACCGCTCACAAGAACGGCGGTGCGCAACGCATCTGTCAGGATTTGTACAATCATCAGGAGTTATTCATTTGAACAGATACTGGGCAAACTCATGCAGTGACTTGCGCCAAACCTGCCACTCATGGTCACCGGGGTATGAGTTGAACTTAACTTCAACTCCACCGTCACGCATCTTCTTTACAATGTTGCGTGTATATTCAATACGGGGATCCTGCTCACCGCAGCTTAGGAAGAACACGTCAAATTGCTTGTTGAAATTCTTGGTATCTGACAGCATGCCCGGACACTCGGCCTCCAGATCAAAGTTGGCCGCACCTGAAATACCACCGAACATTCCCGTTGAGAACACGCCCACATTGGCAAACACCTCCGGATCACGCAGACCTATGTAGAATGCCTGGCCGCCACCCATGGACAATCCGCACATGGCACGGCTCTTGCGGTCCTTCTTAACGCGGTATGTCTTCTCCACAAACGGAATTACATTATCTATCAGCTCGCTGCGGAATGTCTGCATACCCTGCCAGCTATAACCGCCGCCCATACCTCCACTCCTGGACGTTACATTACTGTTGGAACTTACCACTATCATGGGTACAGCCTTTCCGGCAGCAATTAAGTTATCCATTATCATCGCAGTACGGCCCTGCTCCATCCAACCTCGATGGTCCTCACCGCCTCCGTGCTGGATATAGACCACGGGATACTCCTGCTTACCCTCATTGTAACCGGCTGGAGTATAAACCATAAGCGGACGCCATGCCTCCTCAACCTTTGAGTAGTAGTAAACGGTATTGACCTCGCCATGAGGTACATCCTGCACCTCAAACACATCCATACCCTCCTCCTTGATCTCGATAGCGCTTGTCCATCGACTGCAACCGTAGAACGGCTGGCTGGCAGGATCGGACACCGATACGTTGTCTATGAACAGGTTGTAATAGTGGAATCCCGGCACCTGAGGCTTGGTGGTAACGGTCCATGCGCCACCATCACCTTTTGTCATGTCATACTTGGTGCCGCCCAGGTCAATCTGCACATTCTGTGCCTGCGGGGCCTGAACGCGGAACATCACACTGTTATCGGCAAGTACACGCGGATAGCTGTTGCGGTTTATGTTGGTAACGGGAGAGTATGAGCCCTCGGGGAAACTCTCTCTGCGGAATCCCTGGCCTGTAGCCTGGCTGCAAATAACGGCCGTAAGCATCACGGCAGTCAAAATCTTTATAGTTCTCATAATTACAATTGGTTATGTCTGTTTTTTAAAAGCACGTAAAGAATCACCGGAGCACCTATGGCAGGCGTTATTGCATTAAGCGGAATAAGCCCACGGTTTCCGGGAATGGAGCTGAGCACATTGCAAAGCAGCGCAACTACAGCACCGGTAAGAATGGTCACCGGCATCAGGCTGCGATGGTTGCTGGACTGTAGCATCAGCCGCCCTATATGCGGCACGGCCAGTCCGATAAATGAAACCGGACCGCAGTATGCGGTTATGATAGCCACCAGCAAGCTGGTTGACAGCAACAGCCAGTTACGGGTTCGGATTATGTTCACACCCAGGTTCTCGGCATACATATCGCCCAGCAGCAGCGCGTTGAGCGGTTTAATCAATGAGACCGCAATCAGCAATCCTACGGCAGACACCACACAATATACAGGAAGCTGCCCCATGGATACACCGCTGAAATTACCCATGCCCCACATAGTGTATGAATGGACACCCTCGGCTGTAGAGAAGAAATTGAGAAGAGATATGATGGCCGATGCCAGATAGCTCACCATGATACCCACAATGAGCAGCATCACCGGATTCTTGAGTCTGGCCGAAAGGTAAAGCACCAGCGCAGTCACCGCAATGGCGCCCGTAAAAGCGCCCAGCACTACAGAGAGTGACCCACCTATGGTAAGGTTTCCCATAGTGATGTTTCCGCCAAAGAGCAGCATCACAAGCGCCACGCCCAGGCCCGCACCTCCGTTTATACCCAGAATATCAGGACCTGCCAGAGGGTTTCGGAACGCAGTCTGCAGCATCAGACCCGATGCAGCAAGTGAAGCACCGGCCAGCAAAGCTGTGATAGCAGCCGGCAGGCGCGACTCCCTGATTATGAAATCCCAGCTCTCGCGGCTGGCCCCACTGCCGGTAAGCGATGCCACAACATCCTTAAACGGAATATGCACCGTACCCCAGCAAAGATTCAGGAAAAAAAGCACCAGTACTCCGGCCGCCAGTGCCGCCGCCAGATAAACCGTTTTTTTTCTTTCTCCACTCATAACAATTGTATCCGGCTACAAAAGTAATATTATTTGCGTTATTTCTTCTCCACCCAGATCTTATGACTGCCGGTACCATTTATATAGGGAAACGGGGTACCTGCTAAATTGCCTATGATTTTAGGGTAAGTTTCATATCAATTAAGTAATTTTGTAATCAGTATCCAAAGAGAGAAACAGCTACAACAGAAAAGTTATCAAACAAAAATAATTACAATTATGAAGAAAATCCTTTTGGCAGCAGCCGTTATGGCTCTCTTTTCAGTGAATGCAAACGCACAGTTCGGGTTCGGAGCACCCCAGCAGCAGGGTGGCGAGCCCAAGGCTCCCGAACTTGAATATGTGGTACGCCTTAACGTATCATTGGGGCAAGCCTTTACCGTAGGTGATACAGGAAAGGGTACACGCACCATAATACCTATTACCGGCGGAACATTTGAAGGACCGGACATAAAGGGAGAAGTTCTTCCCGGCGGTGCCGATTACCAGATGCAGCTGGACGGCCGCACCGAGATTGAGGCCATCTACTGCATCCGTACCGATGACGGCGTGAGCATACACGTACGCAACTGCGGTATAATCAAGATGGGTGGCCAGGGCGGCATGTATTTCCGTTGCGCTCCCAGGTTTGAGGCTCCCAAGGACAGCAAGTACGCCTGGATGAATGAGTGCCTGTTCCTTTGCCAGCCCGGATTCGGCGCAGGCGGCGGCATCACGCTTGATGTATGGAAAGTCAAGTAAAAAACAACAAAAAAAGAGACCGGCTAAAATTTAGCCGGTCTCTTTTATTAATCTTTCACAATGAGATATTTTCTTAGTAGTTTTATTTCATCCTTTGTCAGAGGATCCACATCAGGCGAATGGCGGGTGGTAGCCCAGTTCTCTACCAGTTGGTTTACGGATTCGGTCTTGGGATTACCGAATTTGCGGATATGCGTTATCAGCTCGTAGAGGATATGGGTCTCTTTTTCCGTGGCGCGGAAGTTCCTGAGTCGTTTGTTGGTACGGGCAAACGTGGTAAGCTCATAATCCTTGGACAGATCACTTTCCGACACACCCAGCAAAGCCTCTATCAGGAAAGCCAGTGAGCCTGTGCGGTCGGCACCGCCTGCGCAATGGAAATAGACAGCCATTCCTTCACCCAGATAGCCTATTATGGCCCTGATGGCCTGCTGATACAACTCCTGCGTATTGCCGGTGCCTCTGCCCAGATTCTTCTCTACAGGGAACTTGATGTATTCAGTACCGTCAATCACACGGCCTGCATTAGACTCACTATCCTTTATGCCGCGCAAATCAAGATCCACCGAAATACCCAGCTGGTTCAGGAAAATGTCCTTGGCATTGTCCGACATACGCGATGAGAGTCTGGCTCCCCTGTAGAGCTTACCGTATGCGATGTGCCCGCCGTCGGCCTTCCAGCCGCCAAGGTCGCGTACATTCTCCGCCACACCGTTTATCATACGCAGCGGCCCCTGGGGCATCACGCATCCCTCTTTCAGCACTGTCCCGTTACTGTCCTGCACCTTGTAGAAATACTTCACTCCGGGAACAAGATTGAAAATCTCAGCCGGTGATTCCTGGGCCTGAACCTGGAACGTATTCTTATAATCCCTGGATTGTGACAATACTATGCTGGATGCCGGACCTCCTGTCCACGAAACCTTTACCGGCAGAGGCCTGTCATTTGCTCCATAGTTTTTCATGTAATCCTCGGCAAATGAAGTGATATAAGCGGTATCGGCCGAATAATCAACTCCGGTCAGGAACTTACCGGTTCCTTCATTCTCAATGTTACATACCTCGACAGGTATTTTATTATTTGTGCGTACCGATGCACATGAAATCACTACGGCCAAAAAAGCCGATATTACCGCAAGCAAAAACAGTTTCCTTTTCATATTACCCCTTTTGATTTCTGTCCGGCAGCCTGACAGAACATGTTGTTTGACTATGCAAAAATATAATTTACAATCCACTCTCCAACCTGTCGGGTACCAAATTCTGCACCGCCTTCAACCTGAATCTCAGGAGTGCGGACACAAGCGTCAAGAGAGGCCTGGACGGCGCGGCGTATCAAGGCACCTTCTTCGTTGAGGCCGAAATACTCGTACAGCATGGCCACACTCAGAATCTGAGCTATGGGATTGGCAATGTTCAGGCCCTTGCCCTGCGGCCAGGAACCGTGCACCGGCTCAAATACCGGAGTATGCTCTCCTGTCGATGCGCTGGGCAGCAGACCCATGGAACCGGTAATGCATGATGCCTCATCGGTCAGGATATCGCCGAATGTATTCTCGGTTACGATAACGTCAAAGAACCGCGGCTCCTGGATCATACGCATGGAGGCGTTATCCACAAACATGAAATCGGTGGTTACATCGGGATACTCCTTCATTATCTCCATTGCAACCCTGCGCCACAGGCGGGAGCTGGCCAGCACGTTGGCCTTATCCACAACCGTAAGGTGTTTCTTGCGGGCCAGTGCGTATTTGTAGCCCACGCGCAGTATGCGCTCCACCTCGGCACGACTGTACAGGTTTGTATCAAACGCTTCATCTGCCTCTTCTTTCTTGGGGCCAAAGTACATGCCGCCTGTAAGCTCGCGTATGCAGATGAAATCGGCACCGCGCACAATCTCATCCTTAAGCGGTGACTTGTGTACCAGACAGTCAAATGTCTCTATGGGGCGTATGTTGGCGTACAGACCCAGCTTCTTGCGCATGGCAAGCAGGCCCTGCTCCGGACGTACTTTCGATGCGGGGTCATTGTCATACTTGGGGTCACCAACAGCTGCAAACAGCACAGCGTCACACTCCATGCAGGTTTGGAAAGTCTCATCGGGGAAAGGGTCTCCAACCAGGTCTATGGCGTGCGCACCGCAAATTGCATGGCGGTACTCAACCTCATGTCCGAACTTTTGGGCTACGGCATTAACTACAGCCACGCCCTGCTCCATTATCTCGGGGCCTATGCCGTCGCCGGCCAGGACAGCTATCCTTAATTTCATATCATTGTTTCAATTTTGTTCAACATCTTGACGGTTGCCTTGATGGCGGCCTCGGTCTGGTCGGCATCAAGTCCGCGTGTCTTGAATTCCGTGCCCTTGAAACTCCATGTGATTATGGTCTGCACAAAGGCGTCGGTACGGCCTCCGGGCGGGATAGATACCGTATAGTTGGTCAGTACCGGGAAAGGCTTCTCCAAACTTGCATATATCTTGCGCAGGGCACGTACAAAAGCATCGTACTGACCGTCACCGGTGGCAGCCTCCTGATAGGGCTGTCCGTCTATTTCAATCTTGACGGTGGCTTGCGGGCGCAAACCCTGCGTCAGGCTGAGCGAATAGTTCAGCACACGGATGCGTTGCTCCTCCTGTTCGTGATGCAGCACATCGTGCACAATGTAAGGAAGGTCATCCTGTGTTACCTGCTCCTTCTTTACGCCCAGTTCAATAATACGATCGGTAACCTTACGCATGGACTCCTCGTCCAGCTCTATACCCATTGCCATAAGGTTCATCTGGATATTGGCCTTGCCGCTGTTCTTGCCCAGGGCATACTCACGCACGCGGCCGAATCGCTCCGGCAGCAGGGCGTTGAAGTAGAGGTTGTCCTTCTTATCGCCGTCGGCATGCACGCCGGCGCACTGCGTAAACACAAACTCGCCCACCACGGGCATATTGTGCGGAATATGTATGCCGCTGTCCAGCTCCACCTGACGGCTCACCTTGAACAGGCGGCTCTCATTCAGCCCAGTCTCCACGCCCATCTGGTCATTGAGCATAGCCATTACGCTGCCCAGCGGAGCGTTACCTGCCCTCTCGCCCAGACCGTTCACTGTCACATGGACACCCTTTACGCCGGCCTTGACAGCCGCATAGACATTGGCCACAGCCAGGTCATAGTCATTGTGTGCATGGAAATCAAAATGTATCATCGGGTAACGCTCCACCATACGGCGGCAGTACTCCAGCGTGGTATCGGGATTGAGAATACCCAGTGTATCGGGCAGCATCACGCGTTTAACGGGCATCGCGGCCAGCGCATCCATCAGATCAAAGACGTATTTGGGCGAGCGTTTCATGCCGTTACTCCAGTCCTCCAGATAGACGTTCACCTCCATACCACGACTTACCGCATACTCAACGGTGCTCCGAATATCAGCTATATGCTGGTCGGCAGTCTTGCCCAACTGTGCGGTAACGTGCTTGAGACTGCCCTTGCAGAGCAGGTTCATTACGCGGCAACCGGCCTCCATTATCCAATCGGCCGAGCGGTTCCGGTCAACAAATCCCAGCACCTCGACGCGGCTCAGCAGACCGTTTCGCTGTGCCCAATCGGCAATTCCCTTAACGCAATCCTGCTCACGGTCCGAAACCATTGCCGATGCTATCTCCACGCGATCTACGTTCAGGTCCGACAGCAAAGACTGGACAATGCTCAGTTTCTCCTGGTTAGAGAAACTCACACCCGATGTCTGCTCGCCGTCACGCAGCGTGGTATCCAGAATCTCTATGTAACGCCCGCGGGCGGCACGACTCTCGTAGGCCTCGATATCGGCCTTACGGCTAAGCAGATAGTCAATGTCATCATAGCCGTTAAGCAGGCAGAGTTTCTTGTAGCTGTCTATCTCAAACTTCTCGGAGTGTCCGGAGCCCAGGTTGGTAACTGTCTGCTCCTGCAGATCTACACGTACCACAGCATTTGGGTTTGAAGTCACAGTCCACGCCAGTTCATTGCGGAAAGCGGTGCTCACCGTAACCGGCAGCACAAAGCAGTTCAGCAGGTTGCCGCGGTGTATATCGGCAAAACGGTCCGATATCACCACCCTTATACCGTATCCTGCAATTGCCCATGCGGCGTGCTCGCGACTGGAGCCCGATCCCCAGTTAGTGCCGGCAATAACTATCTCGTGACAGCCTTTGTGCGGACGCTCGCTGTAATCGGGGTTATTTAGCACAAACTCCTGCACCGGCTTGCCGTCTGCCCCGTAACGCAGGTCATGCATGAACGCATCGCCAAAATAGCCCAAGTCACGGGTGGTAGCGGCCATATACCGGGCCGGTATTATAAGGTCCGTATTGCAGTTGTCTATATTTATGGGAATGCAGGTTGATTCCACTATATTCATTTTCCTTTCCATAGTCACAAGAGTTTACGGGGGTCAGTTATCACACCGGTTATAGCGCTGGCTGCCACAGTGAGCGGACTGGCCAGAACGGTTCTGGAGCCGAGCCCCTGACGGCCCACAAAGTTGCGGTTTGAGGTGGATATGCACAGCTTACCTGCCGGAACCTTATCGGGGTTCATGGCCAGACAGGCCGAGCATGACGGCAGACGCAGTTCAAAACCTGCATCCTCCAGTATCTTGTCTATACCCTCCTCTATTATCTGACGGCGTACTGCCCATGATCCGGGCACCAGCCAGGCGGTTACCCCTGGAGCCTTGTGCTGTCCCTGCACCACGCTTGCAAACGCGCGGAAATCCTCTATACGGCCGTTGGTGCATGCGCCCAGGAAACACCAATCTACAGGTGTGCCCTCCAGTTTCTGCCCTGGCTTGAACTGCATGTAGTCCAGCTGAACTTTCAGCTGCCCACGCTCCGCATCAGACAATCCTTCATATACGGGAACGGTGCCGTCAATTGCAATTCCGGCACCCGGATTGGTTCCGTAGGTAATGCGCGGTGCTATATCATCGGCATAGAATGTCACCTCGCGGTCAAAACGGGCGTCGTCATCAGTGCGGAGTTCGCGCCAGGTGGCTACCGCACGGTCCCAGTCGGCGCCCTTGGGCGCATACTCTCGCCCGCGCAGCCAGCTGAACGTGGTCTCATCGGGGGCAATCAGACCGGCACGGCTGCCCATCTCTATGGACAGGTTGGACAGCGTGAGCCTGCCCTCCATAGACATCTCGCGCACTACCTGCCCTGCATACTCCACTGCATATCCCGTTGCACCCGATGTGGTCATCTGGGCCATTATGTACAATGCCACATCCTTGGCGGTAACACCCTTGCCCAGCTTACCTTCAATATTTATGCGCATGGTCTTGGGCTTGAACTGAAGTATGCACTCTGATGCCAGTATCTGCGCCACCTGTGATGTGCCGATACCCATTGCCACAGCGCCCAGCGCACCGTGTGTTGAGGTGTGCGAGTCACCGCACATGATTGTCATTCCCGGCAGCGACAACCCTTTCTCCGGGCCCACCACATGGATTATTCCGTTATCGGGAGTACCCATACCGAAGCATTTTATCCCAAACTCGCGGCAGTTACGCTCCAGTGTCTCCACCTGCTTACGGCCCAAGGGGTCTTCTATGCTGTCCTGACAGTGTGACGGCGTATTGTGGTCAGGCATAGCAAACACCTTGTCGGGGCGCAGCACTCCGCAGCCCTTGTCACGGATAGCATCAAACGCCTGTGGGGTGGTAACCTCGTGGCAGTACAGGCGGTCTATATAAAGTACGTCAGGTCCGTCGGGGACAGACTGCACCACATGGGCGCTCCATATCTTGTCAAACAGCGTCTTTACCATCACTCTCAGGTTTGAATTTGTTTATACAGTCTATATAAGCCTCCACGCTGGCGGTAACTATATCGGTGTCCGACCCGAATCCGTAGTACAGATGCCCGTCATTCTCCACCTGCATGTGTACCTTACACATATCGTCCGATCCCTTGGACAGCGCCTGGATTGTCATCTCCTTAAGCGTCATGGTGCGGTGGATTATCTGCTTGAGTGCCTTGATCGATGCATCCAGCGGTCCGTTTCCGGTTGACTGGGCACCGAATGAACGGCCATCAACGTTCAGACGTATGGTGGCATTAGGCACCACACCTTTTCCGGTGGTCACCTCCAGCGCCTCCAGCTTCACATGACGCTTGGCGGCTACATCGGCCCCGGCCAGCATCAGTATGTCATCGTCGGTAAGTTCCTTTTTCTTGTCGGCCAGCTTCAGGAAGGCCTCATATATGCGGTTCATGGCTATGACATCCACCTTTACACCCAGAGCTGTGAGACGATGCTTGAGTGCGGCTCGGCCGGACCGGGCAGTCATAACTATGTTAGCTTCCTCCAGGCCCACATCCTTTGGGTCTATTATCTCATACGTGCTGGTGTTCTTGAGCACGCCGTCCTGGTGTATGCCGCTGGAGTGCGCAAATGCGTTGCGGCCCACAATGGCCTTGTTGAACTGCACCGGCATGCTCATGAGCGATGACACCAGACGGCTCGCGGCGGTTATGCGCTGGGTGTTGATTCCGCACTCCAGGTGCAGGTTATGGTGGCACTTGAGTATCATGGCAACCTCCTCAAGCGATGTGTTGCCGGCCCTTTCGCCTACTCCGTTTATGGTAACCTCAACCTGACGGGCTCCGTTCAGGATTCCGCTCATGGTGTTGGCTGTGGCCATTCCCAGGTCATTGTGGCAGTGGGTAGAGAGGATGGCTTTTCCGTTTGCCAGACCATCTACATGCTCCATCAGGTATTTTATCTTGGCTCCGAACTCATCGGGCAGGCAGTAACCTGTAGTATCTGGTATGTTTATTATGGTGGCGCCGGCCTTGATTGCTGCTTCGGCCACGCGTGCCAGATATTCATTATCGGTACGTCCGGCATCCTCAGCATAGAACTCCACCTCACAACGCTTGGACGCTGCATACTTTACGGCTGCCACGGCGCGCTCCAGGATCTCCTCACGGGTGCTGTTGAACTTGT